>Ga0137394_10002311_pt1 | contig 14077 bp, 13 predicted proteins | sample czobulk116metaG_FD_108278 | JGI IMG/M metagenome (GOLD analysis project Ga0137394, IMG submission 108278) | Vadose zone soil microbial communities from Angelo Coast Range Reserve, California, USA - czobulk1.16 metaG | ecosystem: Environmental > Terrestrial > Soil > Vadose zone | place: USA...
CACCAGATCGGCTATACCCTGCCGCGTCACGGCGAGCATCGCGGCATCCCGCATGTCGAGGTCGAGATACGCCAGGATCTGATTCAACTGCCTGCCGGACAGGCCGAGTGGAGCCGCCGGATGACGGCGGCGCTGCGCGCGGCCGAACAGGCCTTTCTGCGCAAGTTTTCCTGAGCTCCGGCGCGCTCCCGGGCTCTACGCTCAGCGCGAGCCCGCTCAATCGGCGTTGATCGGCGCGTCCTGCCTGAACAGGCCAGGCGAGAACAAGCGCATGCAAATCGCTGCGACGACTTCGAAGGCGAGTACTACCACGCAGCCCACTACCACGCTGCGGCCGGTAGGCAGGTCGCTCGACCAGAGTGCGGAAAAGAAGGCCGCGTACAGCAGGTACGCGTTGACGAAGAATCCCACGATGGGAACCAGCAGATTGCTGAAGATGTTGAAGTCCCGGCGTGCAAAACGAAAAAAGTAAATTGCATTGGCAAGGTTCACGGCCATGAAGGTCAGCGTCGCGAAGAACACCAGCGCAAAGGACCACCAGTTGAAGGCATCCAGCCCGTTACGCAGCACGACCAGCGTCACCAGATCCGCGACGACGGCACAAGTCAGCACCCCCAGCACCGCGGTGCGCGGCACGCGCCGCTCTCCAGCGAGTCGCCCGAACATCGCCGGCAGTAGCCCATGGCGCGCCAGCGCAAACACGATGCGTGAGGCTCCCTGCACGCAACTGAGATACACCGCCGTGACTCCGGTGAAGGCGATGATGTCCACCGTGAGGCTGCCGAATCCCCAGTAGCGCTCGGCAATGCCGGTCACTGCCGGTACTCCCGCGCGCGTGTAAGCGACTACCTGCTTGACGGGTATGCTGAGGGTGAACACCCAGGCGTTGAGCGCCCAGAACACGGCCATGCCCACGAGCGTGATGAAGATGGCGCGCGGCAGATGGGTTCGAGGCGCATTGGCCTCCTCGGCGGCAGTCGACACCACGTCGAACCCGCAAAAGCCAAGTACACCGACCACCATCGCCGACCAGAAGCCGGTCAGCCCCTGCGTGGCATTGCCCGGGTTGAAGGGGCCGAAATTGATGCCGCCGGCCTCACCCGCCTTGAAAAAAAGTATGGTGCCGGACAGCGCAAGCACCACGAAGGTCTCGATGAGCATCAGGCGCACCGTCACCTTGATGGACGCCTCGGCGCCCCGCAGGCAGACGAAAGCCACCGGGATGGTCGAGACCACCACTCCGCAGTACAGCGCGTCGAGGTGGGATATGGGAGCCTGGATGATCCGCAGGAAATCCGCGAAGAACATGGCGAACATCACCGGTACGGACATGGTCGCCATGAGGAAATAAGTGCTCATCATGAGGCCCGCCAGGAAGCCGGCGAGGGGACTCATCGAGCGCCACAGCCAGGTAGAAGCGGCACCTGCGGAGGGGAAGCGGCTGTTCAGCACCGCATAGGAAATCCCGGTCGGCAGCGTGACCAGCATGGCCGACAGGAAGATCAGCGGAGTGACCGGGCCGGTGGCTGCCTCCATGGTCCCCCACAAGGCGAACAGGCCCATCGCGGGAGAGGTAATGCCGATGGCGAGCGCGGCGAGCCCGAGGGGACTGATCGTGTTCTTCTTGAGCCGAACGCCGGATGTTGTGGAGCGGGACGCGGGGGTCGCTGTGTCACCGGCCTCGATCAAACTACGCACCGGTTTGTGCGCGCAAATGCCGATTAAGACGGGAAATGATAGTGTTGCGCGCCGTCGCCACATGAGAGTGCATCAGCTTCTCAGCTCGGGCGCCGTCCCCAGCCGCAATCGCCTCCACCAGCTCCTCGTGGCCGTTGTTGGCGCGAGGAGTCAGAGTGCGCAGCAGCACGCCGAAGGGCGCGTAGCGGGCCGCCAACCCGCGCTCCACGGCCTCGATGATGAAGTGATTGCCGGAGATCCGGGCTATTTCGCTGTGGAACTGGGAATCGAGCCCCAGGAAACGCGCGACGTTGGCGGAAATCGCCGGATTCTTGAGATGCGCCGCGAGGATCTTCTCCATGGAGGACGACAGGCTGCGGAGCTTGCGCACATCATCCGGCTTGGCACGCTCCGCGGCCAGTCGCGCCGAGGCGCCTTCGACCAGCTCGCGAAACTCGTAGACATCACCGATCGCGCGATCCGTGTCGGCGGCGAGCTGCAGAAGCTCGCGCTTGGTGACGTCCTGAGCGCGAATCCACATCCCGCCGTGCGCGCCACGTCGAACGGTAATGCGTCCCTCATGGGCTAACACGCGGATGGCCTCGCGCACCGTCATCCGCGCCACACCGAGTTGCTGGGCGAGTGCGCGCTCCGCCGGCAGCCGATCTCCGGGCACCAGCAGACCCAGGTGCACGGCGCGTTGAATCTGGTTCGCGACCAGCTCATAGGTCGCGATCGCCTTGATCGGCTCGAGGTGTTTGGAGGCGCTCATAAGGGCGGGCATTCTACGTCGGCAGCGTCTCGAATACGAAAAGATTGGAGAGTGTTCCGCAGTCCACCGGCACATCAATACCGGTAATGGCGGAACTGCCGGGGCCGGCCAGGAAGGCCACCGCGCGCGCTACCTCGTTGATCTCGACCAGGCGTTGCATGGGTACACGTGCGAATTTTCCCAGCAGGTACTTCATCGCGTCCGCGGTGACGAACTCCTCCACCATCTTCGTATGCACCCAGCCGGGACTCACCGAATTCACGCGCACCTTGATCGGCGCGAGCTCGGTAGCCGCCGCCTTGGTCAGGCCAACCACGCCCGCCTTGGCCGCGGTATAACTGGCCTGCGGACCGTCCGTTCCATACGCATCGATCGAGGCGATATTGACCACCGACCCGCCGCCGGTGGTGCGCATGCGGCGCGCGACCCGCTGGGTCATCAGAAACACGCCCGTCAGGTTGGTCGCGATAATGGCGTTCCAGCCCGCCAGTCCGATATCGAGGAACTGCGCCTGATCGACGATGCCCGCGTTGTTCACCAGCACGTCGATGCGCGCATGCCGCTGCAACACCGCATCGATGACCTTCTCGACGCTGTGCTCATCGGTTACGTCGCCCGGGTGCACGGAGACCTGCGTTGCGGTGCGGACCCTGATGAGCTCGGCAGACTCCTGAAGTGCACTCTCGGTCCGTCCCATCAACGCAACGCGCGCGCCGCGCGTCGCCAGCTCGAGAGCGATTCCGGCACCGATGCCCCGCCCCGCCCCGGTTACCAGTGCGACCTGGCCGTCCAGACTGTCCATCCGTCCTCCAGCGGCCCGCAGGGCCGTCAGGGCGCCGAGTCAAACGAAGATCTGGATGGCGCTCTCACGCGTGTACGCCTTCAGACCTTCGACGCCGCCTTCTACCCCGATGCCCGATTGCCTGTGTCCGCCGATCGACAGGATGCCCGGTCCCGGGCCGCCCGTCGGGGAGGCGGTGGCGTTGACCACGATCCAGCCCGCGTCGATCGACTGCGAAAGCCGATGTGCGCGCCCGAGATCCCTGGTCCACAGAATCGCGGACAGGCCATAAATCGTGCTGTTGGCCAGGCGCGCGGCCTCCTCGTCATCCCGGAAGGTGAGAACCGACAGCACGGGGCCGAAGATCTCTTCCTGAGCAATCCGGTGCAGAGCTGAGACCCCGTCAAAGATTACCGGGGCTGCGTAAAAGCCGCCGGGGATCGGCGCAAGCGTGCTCGCCTGATAAATTGCACGCGCGCCTTCGCGCTCGCCACTCGCGATATAGCCCAGGACCTTCTCGCGGTGTCCCTTGCTCACCAGTGCACCGAAGGTCGTCTGCTCCTTGAGCGGATCGCCCGGATGCAACACCGAGGCCCGCTCGATCACCAGCCCCAGCAGCTCATCCTTGATGTCCTCCTGGACGAGCAGGCGCGAGCTTGCCGTGCACACCTGTCCCTGATTCCAGAAGGCACGGGCGATGATGCCGTCGGCGACCGCGGCCAGATCCGGCGCATCGCCGAACACGATGTTGGGCGCCTTGCCGCCGCATTCGAGCAGCAGGCGCTTCATGTTGGACTCGCCCGCCGCGACCAGCAGCAGCTTGCCGGTGCGGCTGCTGCCCGTGAAGGTGATCATTTCCACATCCTGATGACGCGCGAGTGCCGCCCCAACTTCCGCGCTGCCGTGGATGACGTTGAGCACCCCCTCGGGAACGCCGGCCTCGAGCGCCAGCTCGGCAAGCCGCGTCGCCGACAGCGAGGTCAGCTCCGAGGGCTTGAGCACCAGGCTGTTTCCCATGGCCAGGGCGGGCGCGATCTTCTCCGCGGCGAGGACCAGCGGAAAGTTCCAGCCGATTATTCCGCCCACGACGCCCAGGGGCCGCCGGGACTGATACGACAGACTCCTGCCATCGACCCCGTATACCTGACCGGCGAGCTTGTCGCCGGCCGCGGCGCTGAATCTGAAGGTCGCAATCGACCTGGGGACATCGAAGGCCACTGCGTCCCTGATCGGCTTGCCCGTATCCAGCGATTCCAATAGCGCGAACTCTTCCGTGTGTTCGGCGAGCAGCGCCGCGAGCCGGTAGAGCACCTCGCTGCGCCGGTGTGCAGGCAGCTGCGACCAGCGCCCGTCCACAAAGGCGCGCCGCGCCGCTGCTACGGCCGACTCGACGTCCCGCGGCGAGCCGGCGGCGAACGTATACAGCTCTTGCCCGTCCCTGGGGCTTGCCTTGTGCAGCTCCCCTGCGCCGTCGCCTGCCAGTGACTTGCCGCCTACGAAGTTGCGTATCTGGATCCGCAGAGCGCCGGCTCTCGCGACCCAGTCGACGGGGCTGCTTGCTTTAGCGCTTTGCAAGCGCTTCCTCCGCCTGGCCGGGGGTGTTTTCCTGAAGCATCTCGATGAGATTACCGTCCGGATCGCGAAAATAGGCGGCCGTCGTCGCGCAACTTCGGAAATAAACCAGAGCGCTATGAAAACGCACTCCGGCCGCCTTGAGGCGTGCGTGCAGTCCGGCGATGTCCTCAACGTGGATCGCAAAATGGCTTATACCCTGATCTGAGACGGGCCGATCGGGATCGACCGGGCGCGGCACCGGACGTTTGAACTCCAGCAACTCGATTTCGAGATTCCCCGTTCTCAGAACCGCAATTCTTCCCTGTGTGCCCTTCAGCCCCATGATGGCGTCATAGTTCGCTCCGCCGAGCGGCACTTCCTGGATCAAGCGCATGCCGAGAAGGTCGCGATAAAATGAGATCGATCGCTCCAGGTTGGCGACCGAGATCCCCACGTGACTGATGCCGGTGATCATCGGCTCTGCCCCGCGGCGCCTCTGGCAGGCTTGCGGTAGGACTCGCAGTTCACGGTGCCGCCGTCCACGATCATCTTCGTGCCGGTGATATGCCGCGCCTCATCGGACGCGAGGAATGCAACCACGGCGGCGATGTCTTCGGGGAGGGTGAATTCCCCCATCGGGGAGTCCGTGCGTCCTTCCTCGATGATCACCTCGACCGGGACCTGGCGAACTCGCGCCAGTTCCTCCGCAGCCTTGTCCCACAGCGGCGTCCGCACGTCGCCAGGGTGAACCGAGTTGCAGCGAATGTTGAGCTTTCTCTCGGCACAGTGCTGCGCGACCGACTTGGTGAGTTGCCGTACCGCCGCCTTGCTGGCGCCGTAAGCCGTCGCATGGGGCGACGCGCGCAGTCCCGCGATGGAAGAGATGTTGATGATCGATCCGTCACCTGCGCGCCGCATTGCGGGAATGGCAGCCCGGCAGCCGAGAAAGACGCCCTCGACGTTCACGGCAAAGATCCGGCGCCATAGGTCGACGGGTGTGTCCTCAGGGCTGACGGCGTTCATCGGGCCGAGGATTCCGGCGTTATTGACCAGGATGTTCAAGCGCCCGAGCCGCTGCTCGATCTCGCCGACGACCTGCGTCCAGCGTTGCTCGTCGCACACGTCCTGCTCCATAAAGCTGAGCCCGGCGGCGGCGGCGGTCGCTGTGCCGGCGCTACGATCCACGTCAGTGATCACGACGCTCGCTCCCTCGCTCGCCAGGCGCTGGGCGATGGCCTGACCGAGGCCCGACGCGCCGCCCGTAACGAGTGCGACCTTCTGGGCTAGGCGTTGCATTGCTCCCCCTGGTATGCCGCGCCGATCTGCAGCGGAGCCTCGATGCAACTCTTGAGGGCCGACAGGAAACGCGCGCCGGCGACCCCGTCGATTGCGCGGTGATCCGCGGAGAGGGTCACCCGCATCACCGTCGCCACGCCCGGCTCAAGATCCCGGGAGACCACGCAGCGGGCCTTGGCCGCTCCAATGGCCAGGATGGCACATTGGGGCGGATTGATGACGGCATCGAATTCGTCCACGCCATACATGCCGAGATTCGAAATGCTGAAGGAGCCCCCCATGATCTCATCCATCTTGAGCTCATTGCGGGCCGCGCGGGCGGCGAGGTCCTTCACCTCCGCCGAGATCTCCCAAATCGACTTGAGTTGTGCCTTGCGCACAATGGGAGTCGCCAGTCCTCCTTCCACGGCAGTGACGATGGAAATGTCTGCGCTGGCGAACTGATGCAGCTCATTCTCCGCCCACTGAACATTGACCTCGGGAACCTCCATCAGCGCCTGGGCACAAGCCTTTATCAACAGGTCGTTCAGCGACAGCGCCATGCCGGGCCGCGCCCGGCACAGCTCCATGCGCCGGGCGAGAAGTGCGTCCACCTCGATGTCGGCCATGAGCCTGAAGTGCGGGATGGTGCGCTTCGCGTCGCTCATGCGGGCGGCAATGACCCTGCGCATGGGCGACAGCGGCCTGACGACGTAGTCCTCAGTCATGGCTTCAGGAGGCTTCCTCGATGACGGCTATGGGCGTGTTGACAACAGCGGTCGCGCCTTCCGGCAGTAGAATGCGCACGAGCGTTCCATTCACCGGGGCCTCCACTTCCTGAAGCGCCTTGGCGGTCTCGATCTCGACGATGACTTCGCCCTGGCGCACCTTGTCACCGACGGCCTTGAGCCAGCGCCTGGCTGTGCCCTCCTCGATCCCCATCCCGGCCTTGGGGAAATTCACATTGACGGTCATACCGGTCTTAAGGTCACAGCAGCGACTTCACGGTCGCCACGATCTTTTCCTTGCTGGGATACAGAAGCTGCTCCAGCGCCGGGCTGAACGGGACGTGAACATCCGGCGCGCTCAAACGAATGATCGGCTTCGCCAGACTGTCGAACGCCTGCTCGCAAACCGCCGCGGCAATTTCGGCGCCGACGTTCGCAATGCGATGGCCATTTTCGATCACCACCAGCCGCCGGGTCTTGGCGACCGACGTGAGAATAGTATCCATGTCCAGCGGTTTCAGCGTGCGCGGATCGATCACCTCGGGGGATATCCCCTCCGCCGACAAAATTTTGGCCGCCTCGAGGGTGGCGCGCATCGAGCCCGCCACTGCGACCAGGGTTATGTCCTTGCCCACTATCTTGACATCCGCCTTGCCGATGGGAATCAGAAAGTCCGGATCGGCCGGAACCTCGCCCTTCACGGGCCACAGGCGCGTGTCCTCGAAGACGATCACCGGGTCATCGTCGCGCACCGCGGACTTCAGCAGGCCCTTGACGTCCGCGGCGCTGGTCGGACTGATCAGTTTCAATCCCGGGATGTTCAGGAACAGCGGGTACGGCCGGTCGGAGTGCTGCGCGGCGAGGGCGCTGCCGTAATACATGCAGCAGCGGAAGACGACAGGCACGCGTATCTGCCCCCCGGTCATGTACCTCAGTTTGGAAGCCTGGTTGATGATCTGGTCAGAGGCGAGATACATGAAGCTGGCAATGCCCAGATCCACGATGGGACGCAGCCCGGCAATCGCCGCCCCGATCCCGACGCCTGCGAAGGACCCCTCGGAAATCGGCGTGCTCCAGACGCGCGAGGCGTCGAATCGCTCGAGGATGCGGCCGCCGCCATAGACGGGGATGTCCTCCCCCATGAGGATCACGCGCTCGTCGCGCTGCATCTCCTCGATTTGCGCCTGAATGACCGCCTCAAGATAGGTGATTTGCACTCGACCTCCGCCGTATGCGTGGTCTTGGCGGTCCGTAAATCACGCAGTGGTCTAATAATTGGAGCTTACCTCAAGTTCCGCGGCACCCGCAAGAAGGCAGGCAGCTCAAGTAGCCGACTCAACGGCGGACCACGCTTGCCCTTGAATGGCGTGCTTTGATGTGCTCAAATGTCCAATGATTAGTCCATTCTCGTATTCACACAAACGCGACGATCGATCCACCGGGGAAAATCGTTAATGCGCCGGCATCTTCGGCAACGGAGGGCGAAATCCGCGGGCCTGATGCAATCAACACGCGAATGAAAGACCGGCCGAGAAGAGCCTGATCAGATACCTAATGTCATCCTCGACCGTCGAGGTCGGGGCCGTGGTGGGGGAGATACATGAAGGTAAGCACCGAATCAAAGAACTCCAAGGCTCTGCTCCTTGCGGCAGCCCTGGGAATGGTTCTGCCGCCATTCAACGTGTATGCAGACGACGGCGCTCCTCCCCTGAATGAAGGACCCGCGGCGGCAGCGCCCGCGGGCACCAATCCCGCGCCGCCGCAAGAGCTCACGACCGTGGTGGTCACCGCGACCAAGCGCACGACCACGGTTCAGAACACTCCCATCAGCCTCACGGCGGTCACCAGCGACGAGATTGCTTCGCGGGGAATCACGGACTTTCAAACCCTCGCTCGCTCGGTGCCGGGTCTTGCTGTCCGGGACGCGGGTCCCGGCCAGAGTGAGTTTGAAATGCGCGGCCTGTACGGCTCGGGCGGTAACACCTCTGTGGTGGGCTTCTACTTAGATGAGATACCACTGGCGTCGCCCGCCTTTTCCAACTTGGGCAAGACGGTAATCAATCCTAACCTCTACGACCTCGAGCGGGTCGAGGTGCTGCGCGGGCCGCAAGGGACGCTGTACGGATCGAGCTCCCTGGCCGGAACCATTCGGCTCATTCCAAGCCCCCCGCAGCTGAACACCTATTCCCTCAGCGCGGAGGAAGCGGTCTCGTATACCTCCTCTGGCGGCAACATCAATCACCTGGGAAACGTGATGATGAACCTTCCGCTGGGAGACACCGCGGCCTTGCGCATCGTCGGTTCATCCGCCAACTACAGCGGCTGGATCAAGCGTCGGGTGATTGAGAGTGGAGCCGTTACAACGGATCTCGGCACTTTCCCTGCCGTGTCGCGGCCGAGCAATTTCTACTCGGCGCCGCTGCAGGAGGACTTGAACGGAGTGAACACGAGCCGGGTGGACTCGATCCGCGCGGCAATTCTCTGGACGCCCGTGGACAAACTCACGATCGAGCCCATGGTGCTGTACCAGCTGACCGAGCTGGGTGCCCCTCCCGTGGTCGATGTCGACGGAGCGGCGACTTATCCCCAAACACCGTCTGTCAAGGCGCACTGGGAGCCCTTTGACGTCCCCGAGCCGCAACATGACAGCTTCACCTTCGGCAGTTTGAAGGCCGTCTATGAGTTGCCTAAGTTCTCTTTGACCTCAGCCACTGGGCTCTGGCACCGCAACGCGATCGTAGTCGCGGATGCCACGGAGGGAGTCAACTCCGTATTCGGCATCCCTCCATACAACGCATCGGCAGGGGGCCTCGGGCCATTGGGCCCTGAGCCCAACGGTCCGGGGGCAACTGAGCAGGACACCGAGTGGCAGCTGAGCGAGGAATTCCGAATCACCTCCACCAGCCCGGGCCCCTGGCAGTGGGTCGCAGGCTATTTCTACCAGGATCTGCATTCTCAGTTTAATCAATACCTCATTAGCCCGGAAGCCGGTCCAGTTCTTGGATCCCCTCCCTGGATGTTCATCGCATTTCAGCCCCAGGTCATCACACAGAACGCATTCTTTGGCGATGTATCCTGGCAGCTCTCGCCGCACTTCAATATCGAGGCCGGTTTACGGCACTACCACTACAGTCTGAGCAATTCAGACACTGAGTACGGGGTGTTCGCCCCTAACGCATTTCTAGGCAATGGCGTCCCGTATAATGTCTCGTTCTCGAATGAAGCCAGCGGAACTCTCCCCAGTTTCACTGTGACTTACAACATCAACCACGACGATATGGTGTATGCGAAGGCGTCAAAGGGAATCCGCATCGGTGGTGCCAATAATCCAGCACCGGCGGCAGCCCCGGGTACTACCAACAACCCATTTTCGGTTGCCGTAGAGTGTGGACTGCAAGCCAAGGTGCTGCTTACCACGACTTGCGACCCAAACATATTCCTGCAGACGCCGACCACGTTCCAATCGGATACGCTGTGGAGCTACGAGCTGGGCTGGAAATCGTCTTTCTTCGAGCACCGCATGCTTGTAGACCTCGCCGCCTATTACGAAAGGTGGAACAATCCGCAGCTGCCCACGAACATTGCCGGCTTCTATCTCAACGCCAACGGAGCCGACGCCGACATCAAAGGCGTCGAGGGCCAGCTGCAAGCCCTCCTGCCGCTGGGCTTTGATGTCTCGCTGAATGCCGCCTACACCCATGCGGAGTTCCTCGAAACCAGTACGCTTATCGGCTTCCCGAAGGGCATGCAAGTTCCCGACACTCCGGAGTTCACAGGGTCCGCGGTCCTGCAATGGAAGCACGCTCTGGCGAACGGCCTGTCCATGTTCAGTACACTCGAGGACAATTATGTCGGCACGAGAACCAGCGAACCGGTGGGAGTGACCGCCACCGTGCTGAACATCAATCAAGTCCTGGTACATCTGCCTGCCTACAACATAGTCAACCTTCACCTCGGGTTAAGCGGCGAAGGGAATACGGGTGCCAAGTGGACGTGGACGGCGGCGCTGTTCGTGAACAATCTCACGAACACACAGGTGTTGCTGGATCCCCAGCCGAACCAGGGCGTGCAGACGGGAGCGTTCGCGCGGTACACGATAAGTCAGCCTCTCACCGCAGGCATCGATGTGACCTTCAGATTCCACTGAAGTGGCGTCGATCGGCTCAGAAAGCGGCCGGGACAGACATCAAGCCTGGGCCAAAAGAAACGGGCCGGTCACAAACCGCCTAACCGCCTATTAGGGTGGGCCTTAAACAGACTGCAGCCCGCATGAATGAGGGGACGTGGCCGCATCCGTGGGCGTCATGCGATGGCCCATTCGTTCTGCCAATTGTCCGAAAGTGGCTGGCTCGTAATTGGAGGCGGGGCACACTCGCGGAACCTGTAGGTAGCTCGCTGGAAACTTAAGGTCGGCGCCAATCTCGTCACGCCAGCGGAGGCCAAGACCAAGTGTCACGAACGACCGTGGTTGCGCTCGCGCTAGCAGCAATGACCTCTGCGCAATGGCGATGAGGGCCTGCGGTGTCACTCCGTCATGCATTTAACGCGAGGAGATAGGGAATGCTTGAGCTAACTAAAGCGCAAATGCTTCAAGCCTACAGAAGTATGAGGACGATTCGCTTCTTCGAGGATCTGCTTGCCCGAGAAGCGGCCAAGGCGCCGATGCCGGGAGTGCTGCATCTCTATTGCGGAGAAGAAGCTTCGGCGGTGGGTGTATGCATGCTCCTCGACGAGCGCGACCGCATCTACAGTACACACCGCCCGCACGGGCACTGCATCGCGCGCGGCCTGGACCTCAAGGCCATGATGCTGGAGCTGTACGCGAAGCAGGGAGGCCTCTGTAGCGGCAAGGGTGGGTCCATGCATCTGGCCGACCCCGACCGCGGACTCATGGGGGCCAACGGCATCGTGGGCGGAGGCATGCCCCTGGTGAACGGAGCGGCCCTGGCAGCACAGCGCCTCGGAACCGGCGGCGTGGCAGTGGGGTTTGTCGGCGATGGTGGTTCCAATCAGGGGCAGTTCCTGGAAGCGCTGAACTTCGCTTCGGTGTTCAAACTCCCCTCGATCTTCGTCATCGAGGACAACGGTTACGCGGAGACCACCGCCAGTTGCTGGTCGTGCGCGGGCGATCACGTCAAGCGGGCCGAGGGCTTTGGCATGCCGGGACGGCGTGTCGGTGGGGCGGATTTCTTCGAGGTGTATGACGCGGCGGGCGAGGCAGTGGCGCGGGCGCGGGCCGGCGGCGGCCCTTCGTTGCTGCATCTGACAGATTTCGAGCGCTTCTATCCGCACGAACAGGGGATCTCGGACGCGATGCGCCCCCCGGAACACCTGAGGTGGATAAAGGAAAACAGGGACCCGCTCAATTTGTTCATCTGTCGCGTCACTACGTCCGGCCAATTGAAACAGGGCGAGCTGAGTGCCATCGACAAAGAGGTTGCCGCCCTGGTGGAGGGCGTTCTCGCGGAGGCCAAGGAAGCACCGGATATTTCGGCCGAAAACCTGCTGACAGACGTATACGTCTCGTATTAGGCCGAAGAGGAGAAGCTCCATGGCGACAGCCGACTCATCGATCAACTACAACACCGTATCCAAGCGGCCCCCGGGCAAGTCCCGGATCTCCATCCGCATGGCGCTGAACGAAGCATTAGCCCAGGAGATGCGACGAGACTCCAGGATCATCATCCTGGGCGAAGACATTGCCGGCGGCATGGGGGCTGCGGGGGAGCAGGACACATGGGGCGGGCCGCTCGGGGTGACTAAGGGCCTGTTGCCCGAGTTCGGACGTGAGCGGGTGATCGATACGCCGTTGCAGGAAAGCGCGATTATCGGCGCGGCGTGCGGCGCGGCTTCGAACGGACTGCGACCAGTCGCCGAGCTGATGTTCATCAATTTCATCGGTGTCTGCATGGATCAGCTCCTCAATCAGGTGTCGAAATTCCGTTACATGTTCGGCGGCAAGGTGACGACGCCTGTGACCATCAGGACGGTCTATGGCGCAGGCCTGCGGGTTGCGGCCCAGCACAGCAACAGTTACTACTCCCTAGTGACGCACCTGCCGGGATTGAAAGTGGTGATGCCGTCGAATGCCTATGACGCCAAAGGTTTGCTGATCGCATCCATTCGCGACGATGACCCGGTCATCTTCTGCGAACACCTCGCGCTCTATGACGATGAATGTGAAGTTCCGGAGGAACCTTACGTGGTGCCCTTGGGCGAGGCGAACCTGACCCGCGAGGGAAGGGACGTCACGATCGTGGCCTTGGGCCGCATGGTGAAGTTTGCGAACGCGGCGGCGGACAAACTCGAAACCGACGGTATCCGCTGCACGGTGGTCGACCCGCGAACCCTCTCGCCGCTGGACGAGGATACGATCATCGAGGCGGTGGAGGAGACCGGGCGGCTCGTGGTTGTGGACGAGGCCACGCCGCGCTGCAGCATGGCGACCGACATCTCAGCCTTGGCCGCTTCACGGGCATTCGGCGCCCTCAAGGCGCCGATCAGCATGGTGACAGCACCGCACACGCCGGTGCCTTTCGCCCCGGCCCTCGAAGATGCGTATCTCCCCAGCCCGGAGAAGATCGAGAAAGCCGTGCGTGACGTGATGGTTTATCGAAGATGAGCGGGAAGATTCACGCTCTCGTCATCCCCAAGTATGGAATGGTCATGACGGAAGGCGTATTGGCAGCCTGGCATGTAGAGGAAGGACGGGAGATCAAGCCCGGAGACGAGATCATCGATATCGAGACGGAGAAGATCGTCAACGCCTATGAAAGCCAGGTGGGCGGCATTCTGCGACGGCAGGTCGGGCGGGAAGGAGAAACGCTGCCTGTCGGGGCTCTGTTCGCGGTCGTAGCCGAGACATTGGTCCCGGAGGCCGAAATCGATGCCTTCATTGAGGAGTTCAAACGGAGTTTCACACCTCCGAATGCAGCGGACACGGGGCCATCACCGGAGGTCATTAGTGCTCGCGGGTACCGGATTCGGTATCTCCGAGCGGGGACGGAAGAAGGGGCTCCCGTCCTGCTTGTGCACGGATTCGGCGGCGATCTGTACAACTGGTTGTTCAATCAGGAAGCCTTGGCCGTCAATCACACCGTCTATGCCGTCGACCTACCCGGTCATGGCGGCTCGCAGAAGTACGTGGGCGATGGAGCGATCAGCAGTCTTGCGGAAACGGTCCATGACTTTCTCGATGCACTCAGTGTGGAGCGGGCACATCTGGCCGGTCACTCGCTCGGCGGTGCAATCGCTCTGTAACAAGCGATTGATAAAAACAGCATTGACCAA
>Ga0137394_10002313_pt1 | contig 14071 bp, 9 predicted proteins | sample czobulk116metaG_FD_108278 | JGI IMG/M metagenome (GOLD analysis project Ga0137394, IMG submission 108278) | Vadose zone soil microbial communities from Angelo Coast Range Reserve, California, USA - czobulk1.16 metaG | ecosystem: Environmental > Terrestrial > Soil > Vadose zone | place: USA...
ATCGAGCAAAGAGGCGACACCATTCGCATCGGCAAGGAAATGTCTCGCATGCGCAACGTCAGCATCGCTTACACGATCCAGGTGCCGCGGGACACGGAAATCAGTGCCACCGTCGCGTCCGGTGCGCAGACGATTCGCGGCGTGCGCGGCCCCGTTAAAGTACAAGCCGCTTCGGGAGCCATACGTGTCGAAAAAATCGAGCGCGACGTCCAACTTACGACTGCCAGCGGGTCGGTGTCGGCCTCTGATATTGGCAATGATGTCCGCGTATCATCTGCCTCGGGAAGTGTGACGGTTTCGAATACTCGGGGCGATGTGCGCGTGAATGCCCTTTCGGGCGTTATTCGCGTATCCAATCCTGGGGGGCGCATCGAAGCGGATACCGCCAGCGGCGAGGTCGAGATTCAGGGCGCGGCAAAGGACGTGAAATCGCATGCCGCTTCGGGACGGGTTTCTGTGCAGGGAAACCCTGGCGCGGACAGCTACTGGGAACTGAAAACGGTATCCGGTACCGTACAACTCAGCGTCCCGGCTTCTGCGAATCTCCATCTCTCGGCGGAAGCGGTCTCCGGCGAGATTCGCACCGACATTCCGATCGTCATCGAGGAGCAGGGCAAGCATTCTCTTCGGGCCCACATGGGCAGCGGTGGCGGGCGCGTGGACGTGCATACCGTCTCCGGTGAAATTCGCTTGAGCGGCACGAAATAGCCTCGTACAAATTCAAACTCTCGTTCTCGAAAAAAACATCGAAGAGTTAGCGACAATTCTTTCCGATACCCTTAGAATTCAACTGTATGACTTCCCAGCTCTTCTCTGCGTGCGCGACTTTGATTCTTTTTCTTTGCGCGGTGGCTTCTCCACTCTGCGGTCAGGCTCCTGCGCAAGACGAAAAGAGTCGGAACCCAACGCTACCATCGTCCAAAGTCGCCGCCTCGAATCCGGCCTCCTCCGCCAAGCAGGCGTCGCCCGATGAGGAATTGCAGCAAGCCATCAGCAAAGCCGGAAACGACCGCGCGGCGCTGGTCCGGAATCTGGAGGCCTTCTTGAAGGAATATCCGGATTCGCGCCAGCGTCCTCAGATATACCGTGCGCTTGTGGAGGCTAGCATGCAATTGCGGGACAACGCGCGCGCCGCTGGTTACGCCGAACGAATCATCGCTCTTAGCCCTGACGACATTTCCATGACAATCCTGACGATTCAGCTGCTCGAACAGAACGGCGACGAAGCCGCTCTCCGCCGGGCCACAAATTATGCCACCCACGTGTTGGAATTTGTCGAGCGCAGTTCTTCAGGGGAAAAATCGCCAAGGGTTTCCCAGGAGGAGTGGGCCACGGAGAAGAAACGCGATCGCATGTCCGTGCTGAGGTTGCGCGGAAGACTCGAACTGAAATTGAAGGACACAGTAGCGGCTGAAAAAGATTTCGTGGCGAGTTACGCCATCCTGCCCAGCGCGGCGGCCGCGGAGCAGCTCGGCGAAATCGCCGAATTGAAAAAGGATTCGAACGGCGCGATCCAGCAATACGCGCGCGCGTTCGCTCTGGCCGACGCAACGAATGGAAGCGCCGGCCGCCGCGAGATCCGGCAGAAACTGGGAAATGTCTGGCGGCTCGCACACGGCTCCGATGAAGGTCAGGGCGAGTATTTGCTTCGCGCTTACGATGACGTGTCGCAGGCCTCCATCGCGGTCATGCCAAAGAAAAATGCAGGCGCCCACGAACCCGCGGATTTCACGCTCAGGAAAGCTCCCGAAGGGACGCCTTTCCCGCTGAAAGTCACGAAGGGGAAAGTTCTCGTCGTCAATTTCTGGGCCACCTGGTGCGGCCCTTGCCACGCGCTTGAACCTCTTTTCGCTCACGTCGCCGCGGACTTCCAGGCGAATCCGGATGTGTATTTTCTAGCAGCCAACTGTGACGAAGATGAATCTCTTGTAGCGCCCTATCTGGAGGCGGACAAGCCTCGCACGCCGGTCGTATTCGCAGATGGCCTCGACCGGTTCTTCACCGTTAACTCCTTTCCGACCGTGATGGTGATCGATCGCCTAGGCAGAATTGCCTTTCGTTCGGAAGGCTTCGATTCCGATGGCTTTGGGCCAAAACTTGCAGCCGCCGTTCGCCGTGCCCTGGCTCCGCCGAGCGCCTCGTCGCCTGCCGTAAACCCGCGCTCTAAGCGCGCAGGGTCCTAACCACGCATCGCTGAGCTTTGCGGATGTTTCTCCGCCACTTCCTTGGCGGCCAGGATCGTGTTGACGTGGATTCGAACGGTGTCTTCCACGCGTCGCGCGTAACCGCCGGCGAGTGTCGTCGCGACGGGAATCCGGCGGCGGCGCGCTTCCTCGAAGACCTGCCGGTCGCGTTGCTTCAATCCTTCTTTCGTAAGTGACAGTCCGCCGAGTTGATCCTCACAGTAGGCGTCGGCGCCACCAACGTAAAAAAGAATATCGGGACGGAATTCGCCGAGCGCGTGCTGCACCGCCGGAATCAGCACGCCCAAATACTCATCGTCGTCAGCGCGGTCGGCCATGTGGAGATCGATGCTTGATGGCGGCTTGTGCGCTGGATAATTGTTTTCCTGATGAATCGAAATTGTGAAGACCGTTGGATCGTTTCGAAAAATGGCAGCGGTGCCGTTTCCGTGATGAACGTCCGTGTCGACGACAGCAGCCTTCTTTACCAAGCCATCCGCCTGCAGTTTTCGAATCGCCACGGCCACATCGTGAATCGCGCAGAACCCTTCGCCATGCCCCGGATACGCATGATGAAATCCCCCGCTGAGATTTGAACCGAATCCGTCGCGAAGCGCTGATTGCGCGGCGAGAATCGTTCCGCCGGCAGCAAGCCAGACGGCTTCGACGAGTTCCGGCGAATACGGCACTTCCAGCAGCATCACATCGCTGGCGGTGAGCGTGCCGGTCTTCAGCTTGTGCACCCAGTCCAGAGTGTGGACACGCAGGATGTCTTCATCGCTAGCAGCATCGGGGCGCAGAAAATCCTGCGGCACGGCGATGCCTTCGCGGAGCAGCATTTCATGAATGAGACGGAATTTCTGCGATGGAAAAACGTGCGGACCGAGATTCAGGTCATAACGTTCGTGGTAAACCAGTTTGAACGGCAGCATGGCGCTTGGCGCGGCTAGTTCTCGCGTTCGAGGATAAAATCGGGAAGCGTGGCGAGAGCTCGTGCATACTCGGAATCGCTGCGGCCGTTGAGGCAGGCCTTGGCGCGCTGGGCATAGTCCTGTGCCAGATTGCGCGCCCGGTCGAGCGCGCCGGATTCGTGAACGAGCGAAACAATTGTTTCCGGACGAACGGAATTAAATTCCTTTTCTTCCAAAACACGCGCGACCAGTTCACGCGCATCGCGGTGGCCGTTCTCCATCGCGTAGATCAGCGGCAGGGTGACCTTGCCTTCTTTCAGATCGCTGAGGACTGGTTTTCCCAGCTGCTCCGCTGAGGCTGTAAAATCCAGCAAATCGTCGACAAGCTGAAACGCCAGGCCCGCGTATCTCCCGTAATCGGCGAGCGCCTGCTCTTCTTTGCCCTCAAGACCGCCCAGAACTGCGCCGAGGCGAGCGCAACCGCTGAAAAGGCATGCGGTCTTGTAGGTGGCCAGCCGCAGCGCATCTTCTTCGGTCACGTCGATGCTGCCGATTTTTGCGAGCTGAATCAGTTCGCCTTCGACCATTTTCCGAGTTAGGTCGATCAGAATGTCCAAAATGCGAAAATTGCGCTCTTCCAGAGCCATCTGAAAAGATTGCATGTACAGCCAGTCGCCGGCCAGCACGCTGCGATGATTGCCCCATTTGGAATTGGCGGACGGCCGGCCACGACGCGTGTCGGCGCTGTCAATAACATCGTCGTGAATCAACGTTGCGCTGTGCAGAAGCTCGACGACCGCGGCGAGGCGGATGGCGCTGCGATCTTTGCGGCCCGCGTAGCTCGCGGAAAGAAGCAGGAGCGCGGGACGCATGCGCTTCCCTCCCCCGCCCAGCAAATACGCGGTGATTTCAGAGACGCGCGGAAAGGCGGCATCACTTTGCCGCGCGAGCTCTTCCTCAACCAAAACGAGGTCGTCGCGGACGAGATCAAAAATCTCTTTAGCCGTGAGCAGCGCGATAGCAAATCTCCTGATCTAACCCTTGTCCTTGAGACCTGGGGCCGCCAGAGTTGCCGGCCGAGCAAGACCGAAGAAGCGCCGAAAATTCTCGGAGGTGGCGGCGGCTACTTCGTCCGGCGACAAGTTTCTCACATTCGCAAGCGTGCGCGCTACTTCGGCAACGTAGGCAGGCTCGTTGCGCTTGCCGCGCCAGGGCTGCGGCGCAAGGTACGGAGAGTCTGTCTCAATCAAAATGTTCTCGAGTGGCAATTCTTTCGCAACGTCGCGAAGGTTCTGCGTTTTCGGATAGGTTGAATTCCCCGCAAAAGAAATCAGGAAACCCATTTCGATTCCGCGCCGCGCATCTTCAAGCGTGCTGGTGAAACAGTGCAGAATCCCGCCGAGGCCAGTTGGCCGCCAGCGTTCTTCGATCATGCTCAAACAATCAGACCAGGCATCGCGGCAATGAATGATGATGGGAAGCTTTGCCCCTTCTGCAAGGGCCATCTGGTCGCGGAAGACGCGGTGCTGCACGTCGCGCGGAGAATGATCGTAGTAGTAGTCGAGGCCAATCTCGCCCCAAGCGATGACTTTGGGACGCTTCGACAGCCGGGCCAGGTCATCCAGATGTTGCTGCGTTACTTCCTTTGCTTCATGGGGATGAATGCCGACGGTGGCGTAAATCCAACCATGTTGTTCGGCAAATGGCAGCGCGGAATCGAGCTTCTCCGGGCCCGGGCCTGTGCCAATGGCGAGGAGCGTTGATACTCCAGCCGCACGCGCGCGATCGAGCATGGCTTCGCGGTCCTCCGCGAATTGCGGGAAGTCGATGTGCGCGTGTGAGTCGATGAGTTCCATTTCTAAAAGCGATCAGCGGTCAGTTTTCAGTTCTCAGTAAAGGAGAGGAAAAGGAAGATGATGAATTTCTCCTGGCACTCACGATCTCCCCTCTTGCATCCCGATGTCCACACTTACAACTGAAAACTGAGGACTGAAAACTCATTTCAAGCGGGCGCCGATTTCGACGTCTTCGTCGGGGAAGCCGGCGAGGACGGGGCGGCCTTCGGGACCGACGGAGGCGGCGACGATCATGCCGTTGGATTCGACGCCGCGGAGTTTGCGCGGGGCGAGATTGACGACCACGGCGACTTTGCGGCCAATCAATTTTTCCGGCTCATAGTATTGCGCGATGCCGGCGCAAATCTGGCGAATCTCCGTGCCGATGTCCACAGTCAACTTTAACAATTTGTCCGCGCCGACGATGCGTTCGGCGGTCTTGATCTGCCCGACGCGCATCTCGACTTTGGCAAAGTCCTCGATGCCGATTTTCTCCGGCGCGGCTTGCGGCGCTGCGGCAGCAGCTGCGCTGCCGATGGCGAGCGTGCTCGCGGGCGCTGGCGTGGTGACCGGCGACGGGGCATTCTGTGCTTCTTTTTCCATGGCTTCCATCCTCTCGATTGCTTCAGTTTTTTCGATGCGCGGGAAAAGCGCGTGCGACTTGCCGAGCGGTGTACCTGGCGCAAGCTGTCCCCAGCTCAAATCGTCCAGCGCAACAGACCCAGGCTGCCCCGGCTGACCGAGCAGCGACCACACTTTTGTTGCGCTTTCCGGCAAAACAGGATGCGTCAATGCCGTTACGATTCGCAGAACTTCCGCGGTGGTCCAGAGAATCGTGGAGCGGCGCTGCTGCTCGGCGTCACTCTCGCCGAGCGACCACGGATGCTCGGTCGTAAGGTATTTGTCCGTCGCGGCGATCAGCGACCAGAGCTGCTCCAGTGCGCGAGAGAATGCCAGATTGTCGTACAGCTCCATAACTTCGCCGATCGCGGCCTGCGCTTGCGTGGCCAAGGCGGTGTCCTGCGGTTGCAGCGCGGCAGGCTTGGGGATCCTGCCACCACTGTTCTTCTCGATCATCGCGGCGGTGCGGCTGGCGAGGTTGCCGAGACCGTTGGCGAGGTCGCTGTTGTAGCGCTGAACGAGCGCGTCATAACTGAAATTTCCGTCCTGCCCGAAAACGGTCTCGCGCAGAAGATAGTAGCGCAGTGCATCCATGCCAAGGACGTGCACGATGGGCCGCGGGCGAACGACGTTGCCTAGCGACTTGCTCATTTTGGCGCTGTCCATCAGCAGCCAGCCGTGCGCCCAGATCTGTTTTGGCAACGGGAGGCCGGCGGCCATCAAGAAGGCGGGCCAGTAAACGGCGTGGAAGCGGATGATTTCCTTTCCGACGAGATGGAGGTTGGCAGGCCAATATCCAATCTTCTCGTAATTCGGGCCGCCGACAGCGCTGAGATACGCGGTCAGGGCATCAAACCAGACGTAAAGGACGTGCGGCTCTTCGCCGGGGACAGGAATGCCCCAGCGAATTGTTGTGCGTGTGATGCTGAGATCGCGGAGGCCACCTTCTACGAAACTGAGAACTTCGTTGCGGCGCGCTTCTGGCTGGATAAAATCAGGGTGCTTGGCGTACCAATTGAGAAGCGGTTCTTGAAAGGCAGAAAGTTTGAAGAAATAATTTGGCTCGGTGACGGTTTCCGTGGGCCGTCCGCAATCGGGACATTTCTCGCCGGGCTTCACGTCCACGTAAGCATTGTCGTAGATGCAGTATTGCCCGGTGTAGTGCCCGGGGTAAACGAAACCGTTTTCGCGGCACAGTTTGAAAAGCCATTGCACGGTGTGGGCGTGTTTCAGGTCGGTGGTGCGGATAAATTCGTCGCCTTGAACACCAAGTTCGTCCCAGAGGGCGCGCCACTCCGCAGCCATTTTGGCGACGAATTCGGATTCGGGGACGCCGGCCTTTTTCGCGGAGCGCTCGACGTTGACACCGTGTTCGTCTGTGCCGGTGGTCATGACCACGTCGTAGCCGCGCATGCGTTTGTAGCGGCGGATGGTGTCGCACACGATGGTGGAATAGGTGTGGCCGATGTGCGGCAGGCCGTTCGTGTAGTAGATCGGCGTGGTCAAGTAGTATTTGGGTTTGTCAGACATTTTTAACGTTGTCAGTTGTCAGTTATCAGTTCCGAGAAAAAAAATCGAAGAGGGGATCCGCAGCCGCGGGCGCCCCTACGAAACGATGCGTAATCATGAATGGGCCTCGTACGCGCGGAGGGCTTCGCTGATCACGCGCTGGAGCGGCACGTTTTTTTCCACAGCTAGTTTGCGGCAGTCGTCGTATTCGGGTGCGACGTGCAGGATGCGGCCGTTCACGCGGGAAATTTTGATGCGCACGTCGCCGTAATTTGTAGCGACGCTCACAAACTCGCGCGGCAGCGCGCGGCGCTGGGCGCGATAGGTGCGCGCGCCAAAGGTAGTTGTTTCGGCAAAGATCAGTGACATCAATGCGTTCGTATCCTGCGGCTTGCACAAAACAGTGAGGAGCGTGCCGGGGCGGTTCTTTTTCATTTGCACCGGTGTAGTGTAGACGTCGAGCGCGCCGGCGGCCAAAGCCTTTTCCAGAAAGTAGCCGTAGATTTGCGGGTTCATGTCATCGAGATTCGCTTCAATCACGGCAATCTCTTCGTCGAAACCGGCGACGGTTTTTTCCGCGGCTTCGCCGATCATGATGCGAACGACGTTGGGCTGGCCTTCGAGATCAGCCGTGCCCGCTCCATAGCCGATGGCGGTGACACTAATCGGCGGCTGCGGGCCGAACGAATCGCAAAGCGTCGCGACGATCGCGGCGCCCGTGGGAGTGACGAGTTCCTTTTGCACGCCGTTGGAATAGGTCGGCTTTCCTTGCAGCAAAGTCGCGGTAGCGGGGGCCGGAACGGGCAAAATTCCGTGCGCCATTTTTGCAGTGCCGCCGCCGACGTTCAAAGCGGAGCAGGCGAACTTTTCGATGCCGAAGGCGTGAAAGCCGATGCAAGCGCCGACGATGTCCACGATAGCGTCAACGGCGCCCAGTTCGTGAAAATGAATTTTTTCGAGCGGCACGTCGTGGACGCGAGCTTCGGCTTCGCCAAGTTTCGTGAAGATCGCGGCGGCGCGTTCGCGCACCTGGGGAGCGAGCTGCGATTTCTGAAGAATCTCCAGAATCGCGCCGAGCGAGCGATGCTTTTGCTGGTTCTCGGTCTTGACCTTGACGTAGGTGGCGGCCATGCCGTTTTTCCAGACTTTTTCGGCGGTCAGCTCCCAGCCCGGGACCTGCAGGCCGCGCAGTTCGGTGCGGAGCTGTTCTACATCGCATCCGGCATCCACCAGCGCGCCGAGCGTCATGTCCCCGCTAATGCCCGAAAAACAATCGAAATAGGCGAGTTTCATGGGAATCCGCCGCGGGAACTGCCTGCCCTGTTCAAGTCCCGTTAGAGAAGAATTGATAGTATCGGCGCAGACAGGGTGTGTCAAACGCGCGGGCCAGGAGAACACGATGGGCGGAGGCCTCGCAGAGAAGTTCACGGAAACCTTGTGCGAAAGGCGGTGCCTTGGTAACGGAATCGAAGAATCTAGCTACCCCCCCCACCAATTTGTATGAATATCAAAGGAAAAGACTTACAAAAGTTGCATTTTGTAAGTGGTTGATTCCAAAGGATGCGTTCTTGGTTGTTTTGGGTTAGGAAGAGCCCGAATGGCTACCCCTAAGAAAGGAAAGCGGGGCCCTTCGGCTCCGCTCAGGGTAAACAAGGACTCCGCACGCAGTGACCTACAAAGATAAGTGTACTACATATTAAGTGAAAGTCAAACGAAAAGTGAAGCCAGAGGGACAAAAAAGCAAGGGCCGAGGATCAAGCGTGCGACGGCAGCGTCAAGATATCCGTCCCTCAGGGATTGCGCGGGTGTCTTTGACCGGGTCTGACGGGCTCTCTATACTGAGTGGCTCCAGGATCGAAGCGGAGAGGGATTGTTTTCTGGATTGCGGTTGGCAAAAGGCTGAAGCCGGAAAAGCGGCAGCAAGCTGCCGCACTCCAAACGAGGACACGTGTATCAAACACTGAAGAACCGGTTGCGCGAGGCGCTGGCGGGGCACATTCGCGAGAAATATGGGGTGGAACTGGCGATTGTGCTGGAGCGGCCGCCGAAGATTGAGATGGGCGAGGCGGCCTCGCCGGTGTGTTTTGAATTGGCGAAGAGGTTGAAGAAGGCTCCGCGGCAGATTGCGCAGGAGATTGCGAATGGTCTGGGCAGGGTCGACGGAATCGCCAAAGTCGAAGTGGCGGGTGGCGGGTATTTGAATGCGTATTTCGACCGGGGCGCGTTCTGGGCAAACGCTCAAGTGGAAGAAAGTGGCGAGACGGAGAAAAGACAACGCAGAGGCACAGAGGGCGCTGAGGAGCGCAGAGAAGGTGAAGAGCACGGCAAGGTGATCGTAGAGCACACGAGCATCAACCCGAATAAGGCGGCGCACATCGGGCACGTGAGGAATGCGGTGCTGGGCGATACGATGGTGCGAATCCTGAGGCACACGGGGAACAGTGTGCAGATTCAGAATTACATTGATAACACGGGCGTACAGGTGGCAGATGTAGTGATCGGCCTGTTGCAAATGGAAAAGGTCACGCCGGTTTGGGTGATGAACCGGGCCGCCGAACCAAAGTTCGATTATTACTGCTGGGATCTTTACGCGAAGGCGACGAGCTTCTTTGCGGAGGACAAGGCGCGGGCAGCTAAATTGCGCGGGGAGACGCTGAAGTCGATCGAGGAAGGGAAAGGAGAGGATGCCGAGGTGGCGCAAGTCGTGGCGGAGGCGATTGTCGGGTGCCACCTGCGGACGATGGCGCGGTTGGATATCGGCTACGAGCTGCTGGCGCGGGAGAGCGAAATCCTGCACCTGAAGTTCTGGGATGCGGCGTTCGAAATGCTGAAGAAATCGGGCGCGATTCAACTGGCGACGAGCGGGAAGATGGCGGGTTGCTGGATCTTGCCGTGGAAGGAAGAAGAAAATCCGGGTATTAACACAGAGGGCACAGAGAACGCGGAGGACGCAGAGAAGATAGAAGTGGAAGAGAATTCGCAGGACAAGATTATTGTGCGTTCGAATGGCACGGTGACGTACGTCGGGAAAGATATTGCTTACCAACTGTGGAAATTTGGATTGCTGGGGAAGGATTTTCGCTACCGGAAGTGGCCGAATGCGCCTGAGGGGCACACGGTTTGGGCTACGACGAGCGGGGCGAATGATCCGGGGGCGCCGCACTTTGGGGAGCCGGCATCGAGCGTCTACAACGTGATTGATGCGCGGCAGGCGTATTTGCAAAAGGTGGTGGCAGCGGGATTGCGGGCGCTCGGGCATGAGAAAGAGGCGGAGCGGTCGATTCACTTGTCGTATGAGATTGTGGCGCTGACGCCGCGGTGCGCGGCGGAAATGGGTTACGAGCTTGCGCCGGAAGAGGCGAAGAAGCCGTATGTGGAAGTGAGCGGGCGCAAAGGCTTTGGGGTGAAGGCAGATGATCTGCTGGACAAGTTGGAGGCGGCGACGCTGGCGGAAGTGCAGCAGCGGCATGGGGAGATGAAGGCCGAGGAACAGAAGTTGACTGCGCATGCGATCGCGGTGGGGGCGCTGCGGTTTTTTCTGCTGAAATTTACGCGTAACGCGATTATCGCGTTTGACTTCAAGGATGCGCTGAGTTTTGAGGGCGAGACGGGGCCGTATTGCCAATATGCGGTGGTGCGGATTCGAGGAATTCGACGGAAAGGCACGGAAGCTGGGGCGACGAGCGTGGAGGTAACGAAGGAATCCGTAAGCCAACTGCTTACAGGGGCGGAGGGAAATTCGCTATGGGAGCTATTGGTCGCGGCGGGTTCGCTCGACTACGCGGTGGAGGCGGCGATTGCGACGCAGGAGCCGGCGTTCGTGGCGAAGTACGCGTTTCAGTTGGCACAGGCGTTTAATAATTTTTATCACAAGCATCACATCCTGTCGGAAGCGGTTGAGCAGAAGCGGGCGTTTCTGTTGCGGCTGACGGAGTTGGTGGAGGCGCAGTTGGTGCGGGCGCTGTCGCTGATGGGAATCAGCGCACCGGAAAAGATGTGAACTCCCCGCACGGCGTGCGCGCCGCAGACTCACAGCGGTGTTTTCAGAAAGCGGCCGCGAGTAAATCAACCATCAAGCGAATGGCGGTCTGGGCAGTGCGGCCACTGGGATCGCGGTAGGGATTAACCTCGACGATGTCGAGGCCGACGAGCTTGCCCTTGGCGGGAATTTGCTTCATCAGTTCGTCGATCTCGGCAAAGTTGAGGCCGCCCGGCTCGTAGGTTCCCGTGCCGGGCGCCAGCGTGGGGTCCATGGAATCGACATCAAACGTGACATAAATATTCTCGCTGCGGGGGATCGCGTCGATGGCCGCAGAAACGCCGCGGCGATGAATTTCTTCACTGGTAACCACTTTGGTGCCGAGCGCTTTGGCATTGGCGGCTGCTTCCAGGTCATTGGCGATGCCGCGCATGCCAAGCTGCACGATTTTCTTCACCGAGGGCAACTTGGCCACGCGGAGAACCCAGGAGGCGTGATCGAGGTTGCCCTTGGCCCCATTCCAAGTATCCAGGTGCGCGTCAATGTGCACGACGGTCAGCGGAACGTCAAAGGCACGGATCACCGGGAACGTGATGCTGTGATCTCCGCCCAAAACAATCGGAAAGGTTTTCTTCGCGAGAATTTTCTTCACGGCTGCCGTGATTTTCCCGCCGGTCTCCGCGGGAACCGTTGGATAGACAATCACATCGCCCACATCGACCCAGCGTTTGCCTTTGAGGACAGTGCGGTCGCCATCGATGTAATAGAAGCCATCCGTCAAATCGTGGGCATATTCCTGGGAGTTTTCACGCATGTCGCGCGGGCCGTAGCGTTCTCCGGGCTGTCCCCAGGTGCCTTCATCGAATGGCACGCCAAGCACGGCGAAATCGGCGTGCAACTTGTCGAGGTCCGGTTCGTAGGGCGCGCTCAGGAAGGTCCTGACACCCACAAAGGTAGGAGCGGTTTGCGCCGCGACAGATCCCGGCAGCATTATGGCAATCAAGCAAACCAAAACAACGGCGATTGTTCGTTTGCGCATGGCCTCTCCCTCTCCCGCTTCCGCGCGTTCAATGGAAAAAATGATTCTACGCTCAAGAAGACATGATCAGGTGGACGAGGGTGCGAAGGGCTACGCCGGTAGGGCCTTTGGCGAGCCAGGGTTTGGCGTCGTCGTTCCAAGCGGTGCCGGCGATGTCCAGGTGAATCCAGGGCGTGTCGCCGGTGAACTCCTTGATGAACATGGCGCCGGTGATGGCGCCGCCGCCCTTGCCGCTGCCGATGTTCTGGATGTCGGCGACTGTTCCTTTGATGAATTCACGGTAGTCGTCGTCGATGGGCATCTGCCACATTTTTTCGCCGACGGCTTTCGAACTGGCGAGGAGTTTATCGGTAAACGGCTGGTCCGAGCCGAAGACGCCGACGTTGACGTTGGCGAGGGCAACGACGATGGCGCCGGTGAGAGTGGCGGCGTCGACGAGATGCGTGGCGCCGAGCTGCTTGGCGTAATGAACGCCGTCGGCGAGGATGAGGCGGCCTTCCGCGTCGGTGTTGAGGACTTCGATGGTCTTGCCGGACATGGCGGTCTGGATGTCCCCGGGCTTTTGCGCTTTTCCGCCGGGCATGTTTTCAGTCGACGGAACGACGCAAATCACTTTGACGCTGGGCTTGAGGGCGGCGAGCGCGCGCATGACGCCAAGCATGGTGGCGCCCCCGGCCATGTCGTACTTCATTTTCTCCATGCCGTCGGCGGGCTTGATGGAGATGCCGCCGGTGTCGAAGGTGACGGCTTTGCCTACGAGACCGATCACCGGTGCGCCGGGCTTCAAATTCGCGGGCGTATAAGTGACGACCATGACGCGGGGCGGCTCGGGACCACCCTGGGCGACGCTGAGGAGCGCGCCCATCTTGAGGTCGGCGATTTTCTTTTCGTCCAGGATTTCGACGGAAAGGCCGGCTTGCTTGGCCATGGCTTCGGCCTTTTCGGCCAGGATGCGCGGCGTGAGCTTGTTGGAAGGCTCGTTGACGAGGTCGCGGGTGAAATTTTGCGCATCAGCGATGATGCGGCCTTTTGAGAGACCTTTGTCTCCTGCAGCGCGCTCCGCGTCGGAAAAACCTGCGACCAGGACCGTTTCGATGTTCTTGTCGTTTTTCTTGTCGGTCTTGTATTTGTCCGTTTCGAAATTCGCGGCGAGCGCGCCTTCGACGACGGCTTGGGCGGTTTCTTCGGTGGCGTGGCCCTCTCGAACGAGGAGAGCGAAGTTCTTGACGGAGCGAGCCTTCAGATACCGCAGGGCGGCGCCGGCGATCTTGCGAAGCGCCGCACTATTCCATTGCTCGCGCTTCCCTGCTCCGACGAGGAGCAAACGCGCGGCCTTGAGGCCTGCGGGCGCGTGGACCAGAGTGAACTCCAGCATCTTGCCGGTTAACTCCCCGCTTTTTGCGAGTTTGCGCCACAGTCCGCCAGCGGCTTGATCGATTTCCGCGATGCGGCCCTGAACCGGGTCGGTTTCTTCGAATACGTACGAAACCAGGGCGTCAGTTTCGAGTGCAGCAAACGGCTTGGTTTCCAGCGTGATCTGCATGGTGCTCTATCGCCTCCGATTGTTATACATGGATTGTTCGACTTCCCTGCGAGCTTCCTTGGTGCGTTCGTCCTGGCGGCGGTCCCAAGATTTCTTGCCTTGCGCCAGAGCGATTTCGACCTTAGCGATGCCGTTGCGGAAATAGATCCGCAGGGGAATGACGGTCAACCCCTTGGACTCGGTGCGGCCGGAGAGCTTGTCGATTTCCCGCTTGTGAAGAAGGAGCTTTCGGGAGCCCAAAGGCTCGTGGTTCCACGGACCACCAGGTAAGTACTGTGCAATGTGCGCGTTAACGAGCCAGGCGCCGTTGGATTTGAAATCGACGTAGGCATCGCGAATGTTGGCTTTTCCCTCGCGGAGAGCCTTGACCTCCGTGCCGTGAAGGACCAGGCCGGCTTCATGTTTCTCAAGAATAAAGTAGTTATAGGAGGCGGCGCGGTTCTGTGCCACG
>Ga0137394_10002314_pt1 | contig 14070 bp, 16 predicted proteins | sample czobulk116metaG_FD_108278 | JGI IMG/M metagenome (GOLD analysis project Ga0137394, IMG submission 108278) | Vadose zone soil microbial communities from Angelo Coast Range Reserve, California, USA - czobulk1.16 metaG | ecosystem: Environmental > Terrestrial > Soil > Vadose zone | place: USA...
TAGTCTTTTCTAATTTGTAAATACCTATTTCGTACCCAAATAAAAAGCCAGCGCTGCCTTGAAAAGAGGCAAGCAATTGATGGCATGCTGTTCCCCCCCCTTCTTTTCAGTGTGTGCCTGCATGCGACCCTTCCTCAGCACGGGCAAATTCTCGCACCCTCGTGTTCCCTCTCAGGATCGCGACCCGCCTCTGATCTATCCTCGAACTCACTTCTGATCGGTCTGAACCCTCACCGGTTTAGTCCTTTCAGCAGGAGGTAGTGAGGCACCAGCCAGTACAAGGTATGTTTCTCGTCACCTGGCTCTGCCCCCTTGCCCAAGCCGATAGCAAGCCATAACCATATAGGGCTCAAACCGGCTCAAACCGTTCCTGAACGGCTTGGAGTCGCAAGCCATTTATGGCTTAGCTCGGCTCAGATATGGCTCAGGCTCGGCTCATGAGCGGTTTCGAGCCAAGCCGTGACAGCACTATCCGCGCCGTATGTTCGAAAGCCCTAAAGTGCACCGTCACGGGGCGTCAATCTCTCAGGCTGGCGACTCGCGAATCTGGTCGTTCTGCATACCGTTCGAGCTCGTGGATGCGCTCCGTGATGATCGCATCGCCACCCTTTGTCTCCGCTATGCGCTCTAGCCTATCGACGACCAACTGACATCGCTCGACGAGCCGCGCGCAACGGGCCTTGCTAGTCTTCACTTTGGAATGGGCCTGGTGCACGAGTTGCACTGCAGCAAAGGCTGCACCTAGGGCTAGGCTACTCATGGGTAAGACGAGTAAGCGCAGAGACCGACCGATCGGCTAATAATACCACGAGTTAACCTGCCCATCACAACGTTGACTGGGCCAGTCGGCACGTCCAAGTCTGCGGACCAGACAGGAACCCGATGCTTAATGACTCAGGTCGGAAGCAACGTCGTTTCAAGGTACCCATGTCGTTTTGGCTAAAATTTCAAAAATACATATTAACCATTGCCCTAAACTGATCTGGTTGTAATGACAATAATCTTGCCCGAACACCTGCTCGCCAATAACGGGAACCCGTAACGGCCTCAAAAGTGCAGGTGGTTCAAGTTGACGTAAGAAACGTACCATGGACCGAGGCGCTGTGACGTGTGACAATGTCTGTGGATATTGCAAAGAAAGAATAAAGAACGGCATGGGACAAAAACTTCGGGATGTGCAATGATGCGTATAGCTGCGGTGGGTAGTTGTGCTGCTCAGAGAAGAGTGTCCAGAGTGAAATGCGGTGCTGACAATGACGAGCAAGTTGCGCAGAAATGAGTGGGAACAGTGGAAAAAAAGCAACTCCACGATTAATGCAAGGAAAACCGATGACCAAGTCCTGAATAACAAAACAGAGAATCAAGAGGTTGCCGTTTGCCGCCGTGCAGTATAAGGTTTCCTATGTGACGACGAAGGTGTGGACGCTCTTTGGGGCGCAGCTGGGGAACTAGGACGCATTGGGTACGCCAGTCGAGTTGGTGCTAGACTGCTACTCCTCTGAGGTTGAGGGTAAGGCGTCGAGTTGCGGCCGCCGTAATCATCACTACTGGAACGACGGTGTGACGGTAGCGAAGTGCGGCCAGCAGAGTGTGGAAGACGCTCCGCACTGTGGCCAACAACACCCCTCGATGACGAATCTGGCGAACGAGATCTGTCGTACTGCTGGCGCATGAACGGCGCTGTTGGGGGAAGGAGTGGCATGTTTATGGGAAATTGAGGCATGATGGGCACCGCCTGAACAGGAGAGAAAGCTGGCATCGGTAACATCTGAGGCATTGGTGGGACGAGCGGCCAACCGTACGGAAAGACAGGGGAAGTGATGGGACGTTGTGATGACTCTGAAATCACGGAAGCTCGTCCGTTGTTCCGGCTGATGCGTGTGCGAACGTCTTCAGAAGAGATGACACTGGGCGCCGAAACTGGGCGCGAAGTAAGTGGGCTAGCGTTTTCGGGTTGGGGAAGGCTGCCCTGCCTCGAACTTGAAGGCGAGTCATTCCGAGTATGTGGTGAACGGGAATGAGAGGGTGATTCGAGCTGCCTGCGTGGGTCATAGCTGGGTCTAGAGTAGGCTTCGTGGGGTTTGCGGTCCTGCTCTCTTGCCTGTGATGAAGGCAATGTGTGAAAGCCATCACGTCGCACTCGTGCCGCAGCGATCACCTCGGCGTATTGTTTTTGACGCTTGGTCTCTTCCAAGGCTCGCCTCTCCTTCTGCCATTGTCGTTTCTCTTTCTCCCACTGCTGACGCTCGGCCTCATGTCTGAGCTTTTCTTCTTCGTGTTCGCGGCGCACTTGTTGTCGCTGAAGGAAAAGGTTTTTCTCCTCGCGTCGTTTTCGGTGTCGAAGAATATAACCGAGTGGGACCTGATCCTCTTTGTCGACATTTTCTGCGAATCGAACGCCGCGTCTTGAAGACGATACGGCGGCAGTTGGGGCGGGGGTCATGACTTCGGAGGGAGATGATACTGGCGGGTCCGAAGGCCTACTTTCGCCTCGAAGCGGTGATGGTTCGGCTTTGTAGGGAACTATTTTACCCATGGGAGTCAGGGAAGCTTGACATAAGGAATGATTAATGATTACGAATTTTACTGCTGATTCGCGTGTCAGGCACTTACGAGAATAAACAGGAGAACTGTTGGGTGCGGTAGCTGCAGACGTGCCAATAGGAAGCAAGTCCTCGGCATCCGTCAATCCGGCCATTAGTTCGAGCGTCTCAGACACCTCAAGAGCCCAAACGCCAAATCCGGATCCTTTAATTGTTGTCCAGACGACTGTGCCTGCCTCATCAGAGACCGAAACCATACATCTCTCTTCGAAATAGGGTCGCGCAATCCACTGCTTCAAGCCAAGACTGGACGAACGCACGTGCTTGAGGTCGTAGCGCTCCCCCTCTTCGGGTTGCACCAAAGCCCGCCGCTGCGCAGCTGATGGAGTACGGCGGCCAATTGTGGCTAAGAGGCGCTGATCGGCAGAGGTGAGGTGTCCTCGTTGGAGGCGGTGAAGTAATCGTTTCCGGTGCATGGTGGATTCCATCGTGTCACAAAAAGGGACGGAACGCGAGCCGTTCGACGAACGTGGGAAGATTGGAACATTCGGATAGTGAAGCAAAGGCGGGGGGGAGAAAGTCGGTTGAATACTGTTCGTTGTGAGGGCGTTGAGGAAACCGATAGGGGTGAATAGGCGATTGGTTGAATCCGACCTGGCAGCCGGGAAGGGCCGTAGTGGAGCCTCGGATTCCGAAGAGGAAGAATCTTCGGAAGTTTCGTCGTCTGATTCTGTGGACTGGTGGCCGGGAACAATTCTTGAGGGTGCGGGGGGAGCAGTCGGTGAAGGGACAGAGCTCAGTGAGTCTGACCAAAACGATGTTGGACGTTGTGATTGAGTTTGAAGGTCTGTCCTCTTGGGCGTTAACCACGGGATCCAGACTTTCCTTGATGGGGATGGCCCGCCATGAGGGGCTAAATGGCCGATACGGTCATCCTCTGGCGTACGAAGTGATACCGAGCCCGTCGAGGAGGCCGAGGACGAGTGAGCTGGCTCTAAGGGGCGAGTCGGGGGTCGTTCCGTAGACACAGTGATGCGGTTGAGAGTACCGAAGAACCGACGAGAGGACTTTCTGCGAGCGGGGGAGGAGCTCGAGGAGGGGGCATCATCGGGAGTACTGTCGGCGCGCTTCGAGCTCGAGCTGAGGACTGAAGCGATTCTACGCATGTTGAGGGAAAGGAGTAGAGAGAAGGGAGCAGAGGAGAGGAGAGATGGGAGGAGTTAAATTGAACGGCCAAGCTATCATACCAGGGGAGATCAAAGGGGAGGCATTGTATTGGATATAAAAGAGTGATGGGCGTATATTTGAGAGCGAGGATAAACGCCAAATACTGGCCGGACATGTGCGGCGAGGGCGGGGCACAGCTGAAACAGAAACAGAACAGACCGATGACGCTGGCTCGGTCGTCGCTCGGGCCGACGCACCGCTTACCAATCACTCCAAACTCGGCCCACGTCGGCCTCGCACCCACCAATTCCACAATCGTCGCTCATATCCCTCGCTCACTTTCAGTATTTTCTCTTCGTCCACTCCAACCCACCGTGCCCCCAACCAGATCACCGACCCCACCTCCTCCGGCAACTCTCCCAGCTCGTCTCGGGATCTATATATGGCATACCCTTCCCCCGGTTCACGTTCTTTCCTATCCGTTCTTCCCCCTTCCGCTGATATCCCTGCCCTCATCGCACGTTGATCACCCTCCTGCCGTTCAATCCCCGTTTTTCCCCCACTAGCACAAACTCGGCCTGGTTCAAGAGGAAAAAAATCTTCCAAGGTTCGCTGATCTGCCCATTTTGGATCATCTGCATTTGGTCCCGTTTCCCCGTTCCTACCGGAGCGTAGCATCTCTGGCCTCAGGAGTCCTCGCTGACACAGTTCCATGTAATCGCCCAACATGGACTCATCTAGATCAAGCACAGACCTGCCAGAATAGGTCCATGTAATCCCATATAGATGCAGAGTTACGCCACTTACATTTCTGATGAAGCTGAGAATAAAACTTCCTTGCTCCTCGTGTACGCCTCCTTCGCCTCTTTGAAAATCATCAGGTAATCCTCCAGCCGGCCAAGTGCGCAAGCCGGATCAATGCTATTCTTAGGCACCCTGATCGACGGCATCTCAGCCCCTGCGCTAGCGCCATCGAAGCATGCCTCATTACTCACCGTGGTCGGCCATCGAGCCCGTACACCATCTTTAACACGATTACCACTGCCACAAACAGTGCCAGCTCCGGCGGCACATTGTCATATTTGTGGCTGTCGGGGTCGTCGTCTTTCAAGTGCTCAAGGCGGGGCGCTAGCGTGTGATGTAGGGCCAGCGGCAACGACAACACATGCGCAACAGTCTTGCCGAGCATGTACAATACCGCTAGAACACGTGACACATTCCATTTAGCAATCGTATTTGTCTTCCATGAGGCATGCATACCACTCACGGCTCCCGCCAAGAGCGCGCACAACACGCCATAGCATAGGCGCGGCATTCAATTCTGGCGTATGAATTTTGTATGATCCTAGCAATCTCCGAGCCAGCCGGGCCGATAGGCTATGTAAGGCTAGAGTGCTTGGGGCGTGCTGCGGTATGGCACGTTTCTAATTCCTGTCCCGCACGTCAAAAACATGAGTTCTTACCATTGGTGAGAGCGCTTGGACATTGTGCTTCGTAAGGTGACGTGCCATGCTTTGTGGGAGGTGGTGTAGCGGCTCCAGATAGGGGAGATCGTAAGACTCAATCAATCTGAGGATGGGTTCAACAGCGAATCTCGCAAACGAGTATATGACTGTCCAACCTGATGAGATCCATGTACATGACGGGCAACCGAAGCGTCCAGCATGCTACCATCAGCAATGCTATGTTGCTCGCTGGTCCATTACAACCGAAAGACTTCAATTTACGCCCACTACCTTCAGGTTTGGGGCGTGGTGGATCGATACCGTCGTCGTCTTTGTCTTCTTCCGAGGAGCTCGATTCGGAGAGTGCGCGAAGCAGTTCATCAATCTCTGAATCGCCATCGATTTCGTCGTCTTCGGGAGTGCCGGCTCGTTCTGGGGATGCCTTTCCCTCCTGAGTATCGATCGCTCCTGTATTACGGTCACTTGCATGACCCTGCGTAGCCTGCTCGTGGAGCAGTGGCTCTGGCGGTGGGGGCGAAGGCAACAAGCTCAAGTGCAAGGCCCATAAGTCTCTGCATATGACCTTTATCGATCATCAGCCCCTCTCTTCTGCGAGGAAGATAGACTACGGACCTCAAACTCAACCGGCAGTTCCCAGAGCCGGATCAACGCAGAGACTTGCTTCCGCAACAAGAGTTGTAGACACTGGAAATTAAGGTATTGTCCGCGCGCGCCGTAATAGACTGCACTCGGGTATTAGCGAAAATGGGGTTCTGATGCCCTCGGAAGAGATGACGAAGGCGTTGCTTACGCTCTGGGTTCGCTTTGCTGGGGCGTCCTCGCTTCTCTCGCGTCGATTTCAGCGCGCGTCTGCGCCCCTGAGTCGTGCCGAGCTCATGCGCATGCGCTTCGTACGCCTCACTACGATAATTCTGCGAAAACAGTATCGCAATCAATCAGAGCGATCCGAACTGTGCCCGCCGGCGGGCGGTGTGGCGTTTGGTTCACCGCCGGGAATGAGGGAGAGAGGGAAGCAGCAAGCCCACACACCTGAAGAACGTGGCCCTCGTTGCAGACGACGAGCCCAGTCGCTGGCTCCTTGTGCCATTGTTGGGAGCTGCACACGTTGCACTTGCGCCGCGGAGCCATTGGTCTTCAGCAGAGACAAAGTCACTCTGTGAACTGGGTCAAGCTCAACGGTGTCTTCGGGCCGGGATGCCGCGCACGGGCGCTGCGCCACGTAACGCCGTAAGTGTTTCGACCACCTTTTTCTTTCCACTTCCACGTTGCTGTTTTTCTCGGCATAGAACGTACGGTCTGTGTGCCTGGGGCCTGTTCGGATGAGATATCTGCCTCTTTTTCTCGCCGTTTTGGCGTGTCTGACTGGATTGGTGCATGCGTACGTGGCCCCGCTCACGTACCCTTACAGCACTTGTTTCTTGGACTAACATTTCGCGTCTTCCCTGAAGCTGGACAAAGGTACGTTGAGGACACCCCATGACGTATTTTGAAGCCACCTGCTCACCGGCGTGTCAGGAGGACCATGAAATTTTCGACCTCGTCAGCGCTGTAGAGGCTTCTGAAGGTTGTATCATCGCCCCAGCCGAAAAGAAGGCATTGATCACGATCTTCAGGAAGGGGCACTACTTTCTATTCATGGCTCGAAGTGTCACCGTCTGCCTCTGTGGCAGAGATTGGCCGCGCATATCGCAGAAAGAGCATGCTCCTCCAGTGCGCCTCTCTCTTTCCCTAATTTTGCTTCATATTCTCAAGTCATCCACTCCTTGAACTGTAGCCCTGACAAGAATCCCGGTGTGAAGGGTGTCCAAGAACGATTTGCGCGTCTCGGTGTTATCGCGTCAATACTGAGGAGTCAAGAGGGTCGCGAGCGGTCCGTGTCTAGTGATAGTGTTCGGACCACTACCAACGCTGACGGGCTGCTCGTGAAGATATGACTTCTTTTATAAAAATGGGGTACCACGTTGGCGTGGGACTGGGTACTATTATGCTCGTTTCCGTCCAGGCCTCGGGGTGCGCCGATTATCTCGCTTCTTCGTATGCAAGTATTCTAAATTAAGTCACACAGACGGTGCTGGTATTTCTCACGGTTCTGTCCACCGGATTGCATTACGTCGTGCAACGCTTGAACTACAAACGAGACTTGGCGCGCGTTGAACACATTCTTGGACAGGCAAAGCTTGCTGCATGGGGACCAAAGATGATACCGGCGGGTGGTCGAAGAAAGGTGAGGCTGCTGCGTCAATGTTTGAAAATCACCTTATCACAAGGCGGATAGGTCAAGCTGAATTTAGGACCTACCCGTCTCGATGAGGACGGGAACATGGTGGTGGGAAAATACATAGATATGGTCGTGGAAAGCACCGGAGACGTTTTCATGGTATTTGCCCTAGTCTGTGCCACATGATAACGACTGATTTACGCCACCTCCCCTGTAGTTGGAGGCAGATGGAGAACAGACACCCATCAATGCTAGTGCGGCAACCCCTCCGTCTTTACGAAATACTTGGTTCATTGCACTCTTTGGCAAGATATTCAGGCGAGAAACACGGCCACGTGTGGCGATCCAGGCTGGAGACAGTGACGATGGGGAGACGGAGACGGGGTCAGGCACCGGATCTGATATGCCGGAGCTTGAACACCCAGATCAGGAACGAGATCCTAAAAACATCAAATCTGCGAAGACAGCACCAGTCACTCTGAAAGGGGGGGCTCGTCGTCGTCGTAAAGCCGCAAGGAAGTGATGGTCTCGGCCGAAAGAACGATAGATTAATATTGTAGACGGAATCGACTGTCATAGTATTGGCCACCGAATGGACCGCTTGGCAGGGAATGGATCACGCGCCTTGGAAGATCGAGACATGGCCTGGATTGTTGCATAACATTCTTACCAATTTCATTCATTTGGCAAGGTCCCATGTGCCATGAACGTTACGCGGGGTAGCACGCGACCAGAAGAAGAATTGATGACGCGAAGGGGAGAGAACTGTGGCGCCACTGCAATCAAGGGTTGAGTACTTAAGTTTCGAAGCCGAAGGTCGTCAATTGAGGGGAGACACATGACCCCAGAGTGTGTGAGAATTCCTTGGATAACCAATGGCAGAAGGTGCTTAGGGGCAGGGACAGAAGAGAATATCGAGAGGTCTAGGGAAGGGATAGTCCAAGGGGCACAAGGAGTCTAGTAGGTCGACTGAGGCCGAAAGGTCGGCCGTCGATCTGGCAGATAAGAGATCTGGGCGCAGCTATCGGCCAATAGGAAGCCAAGGACGTACACGGATGATATTTTTTAATCACAAAACTGCGGCATACAAATTGGGTCGCAGTCTCTGCACCTTTTAAAATCATCTTACCATCCACCATCCACCACCGACCTTTAATTAAAATCTATTCTCATGTCTTCCCAATACCACGCCGAACTTCTTGCTCCTTATCATCGTTTGGACCAGGGAGACAGCATCCAGGCCGAATGTATGCGCTGCTCATTGGCCATCGCCCCGTTTCCCCTTCCCTCATCTGGTCTTTCTTTCTCGTTTAGATGTCTGGATCGGTGGCAACAACGAGCTTCGTTCAAAGAGCAAGGTAGGCATCTCTCCCACCACGTTGTTGATCCCCCCTTTTTAATGCCATAATTTCCTTTCAGACGATCACTCAAAAGGTTACCGACCTGAGCCAACTCCCCAACTGGGACTTCGATGGTTCCTCCACTGACCAGGCTCCTGGCCACGACTCGGACATTCTTCTGCGCCCTGCTTCGTTCTACAAGGATCCGTTCCGCGGTGGTGACAACATTCTCGTTCTGGCCTCGACCTACAACAGCGACGGCACTCCGAACAGGACGAACTTCCGTCACAATGCGGCCAAGACCATGGAATTGGCAAAGGTCTCCGCTCCCTGGTTCGGTCTCGAGCAGGAGTACACCCTCTTCGGCCTCGACGACAGGCCTCTCGGTTGGCCCAGTGGTGGTTTCCCTGGCCCTCAGGGACCTTACTACTGCGGCGCCGGTAAGATCTCATGCCCTGTCCTAGTGAAATATGATACTCATTGTCTGTTATCTAATCAACAATCAGGCGCTGGAAAGGTCGTCGGGCGTGACTTGGTCGAGGCTCACTATCGTGCCTGCCTCTATGCTGGCATCCGGATCAGCGGTATCAACGCAGAAGTCATGCCTTCTCAATGGGAGTTCCAGGTCGGCCCTTGTGAGGGTATTTCTATGGGAGATGAGCTCTGGATGGCTCGTTACCTACTTGTCCGCGTCGCCGAGCAGTGGGGTGCCAAAGTCTCCTTCCACCCGAAACCTCTTCAGGGTGACTGGAACGGTGCCGGCTGCCATACCAACTATTCCACAACAGAGATGCGTGAGCCTGGCGGAATCAAGGCCATTCACGCAGCCATTGAGAAACTGAAGAAGCGTCACGATGAGCACATCGCTGTTTACGGAGATGATAATGAGCAACGATTAACCGGTCGTCACGAGACTGGTCACATCGGCGAGTTCTCCGCTGGTGTTGCAAACCGTGGCGCGTCGATTCGTATTCCAAGACATGTAAATGAGAAGGGCTACGGATACATGGAGGACCGCCGTCCCGCCTCCAACGCTGGTAAGTCGATTCAGCTCCAATTATACGGAGCCTTCTCACAAATGGTGTGCTCGCAGATCCCTACAGGGTCACCGATATCGTTGTCGAAACCACTCTCCTTGACAAGTAGATGACAAGTAGATGGTTTTGCGTTGATTTGTGCTATTAAGACTGAGTTTACACGGAGTAGCCAATGTGAATTAAAGGTTTTTATGCAGTAGTGTCTCTCTCGTCCTGTAAATAGCGCACGTGACTCTTTTGGGAAGAGTCAGTCACTCGTTTGCTGCAACGCTGGACTGCGCCGAATGTAATGGCAGACAATCAGAAACTATCTCTCCAGGCATTTCTCCTGGTTCTGACTTCAAAGAGCCTCCCAATATCACGTGCAATGACCGTCGCAAGCAAGATGTGCTGTATCTATGTCCTCAGGATCTACATATACGAAGAAACTGAATAGAGGATCCTATCTTTAGTTACAAAGACTTCAATACTCCAGCGCGTCTAGGAGAGCTCACCGACGCCAAACTCCTATCTCTCAGCGTATCGGACAAAGAAGATCGAAGCCTCGTGCTCTCTGCGCTAAAAAGTGCCGGTTATCGTGCGGTCGCCGTCACGAGCGCAAAGCAACAAGAAGCCAAGAAGCGACGTGCTAGTGCCACCGCGACAACGAACGATACCCCAGAAGCTGCCAAAGCTATAAACGACAACAACGACAACCGCGATTCGTCCGTGACGCTTTCGAAGAGTGGGGGACCTTCACCACCGGTAAATCATCTCTCGTCTTAGCCTTTTCACTTTTTCGATTTAGGCGTGGCTAACTTGGTTTGCTCGGACTACGAACCACCTGCGACCGAAAGCAACCGAAGCCGAAGACAAAGCGGGCGTTGCCATCGTCATCGTCATCGCCATCGCCACCACCGCAGCCATCGCCATCGCCGCAAAAGAAGCGCAAACGCCGCGGCGCCACCGCGCCCTCGTCGTCGCATCTCGAGAACGAGTACTTGCCAGGCCCAGCAGGCGCGGACGAAGGCGTCGCGTTGGGCAGCCTCGATTTTCACGAGATTCTGGACGAGGACGCGCTCGGGCTCAAGTCCACCGTCGTGAATCGCGCGCCGGTCATGATGGCGTGGGCCAGCGTCGTCGCCGAACGTCTGGGCTTCTCGCGCGAGGAAGCGCTGAGCATCGGTACGCCATCGCTCCACAACCCCCCCCCCTCCCGCGCCATATGACTGATTCTGATTCATCATTCACTTGTAGCGTCGGTATACACCGAAATGAACGCGGTCTCAAAGGGAGTCTCACTGGGCATTTACGACAAGAGGCGCGAAGCCGCTCTCAATATTGCTCAGACTGGCGGGGGATCACAGCCGTACGTCGACCTCCTCGGCCGCCGCGTTCCACTCTACCGCACAGCATCTGGATCCTGGCGCGCGTTCACCACCGAGGATAGCAGCGGTAACAGCACACCTGGCGGTGGGGGCGCGGCTCCAGGTGCGGCCTTCAGTTACATCACACGAGCTTTACGACAGACGGCACCGGCGGTGCTGGGCGCCATGCGCCTCCTTGCGGAAAGCTACGACGACCCGATGGAGTTAAACCGCATGGGTTTCACATTTTATGCAGACTTTCGGCCCGATGTGAATGAGTGGGGTGGGCGAGGTGTGCTGAAGTGCGAGACCATACTTGGACTACGGAGGGGACGGAAGGGTAAACCCGAGCTAAGTAGGGAGGGCATCGGGCCGGGAATGACCAAGACCGAGGATGGTGGTCAAGCGGTTGCAAAGCCCGAAGAACCAGATAAAGAACCTGCACAATCACCGCCAGATGATGCTCCAGATGCGGACTCAGAACCGAACGACTTGTTCGATGCTTCGTTTGATGACTTTACCGCTGAGGAACTCAGCATTCTACCATGACATTGTTCCAGCAATAATCAATGCAGTGGTATGAAAGTCTATAATAGTGTAACCATAAGAAATGGGATCACAACGTGCTATCCCAAACTCGGGTTCCTCTAGTTGTCGTATCGCTTACATACAACTTATTCAAGATTCTTGATTACTGCAGCTGTAAACTCAGAAGTGGTTGATGAACCTGCGCGAGTGAGTTATTGGAATAAGGTGACTGGGGGCACCAAAACTTACCGCCCATGTCGGCAGTTTTGATCCTGCCCGCGTTGAGAACCTGGAAGGTTGCCGACGCAATTTTATTTGCGATGTGATCAAGGCTGTAGTTAAGACAGATCAGCGTCAGGCTCACGACACAATGAAACACGGCTACGGACCCGAGATGTCGGAGCATCATGGTTGCTGAAAGAATCATCGCGGCTGGGTTGGCGCGATCTTGTCCCATGATGTCTTTGGCGACGTGGCGACATCCAGGCTCGAAGAGTGCATAATCCTGTTTATGGAGAAGTCCATGAGTAGAGACGATGAAAATATTCGGTGACGTGCTTACACGGCCGACGTTGCAGCCCGGGACTATACCAGGACCACCGACGAGGGCGGCACCGATATTCGATACAATCGCGCCGTACAAATTAGGCATGACCATAACGTCGAACTGCTTAGGTTTTGCAACAAGCTGCATGGAGGTATTGTCCACAATCATATCGTTGAACTCGATGCCAGATGACCTGTATTCCTCCGCAACACGACGGAACGTGTTGAGGAAAAGGCCATCACCGAGCTTCATGATATTTGCCTTGTGCACGCATGTCACTTTCTGAATGACGTGTCAACTAATGTGCTAACAGTGACGAGCCTGTGATTGCGTACTTTACGGCCATTTCTAAGGGCGAAATCGAAAGCGAAGCGGGAGATGCGCTCTGCCTTGGCACGTGTGGATACTTTCAAAGATTCAACGACGCCAGGATAACTTTGGTGCTCGAGACCGGAGTACTCGCCTTCCGTGTTTTCGCGAATTATGGCAAAGTCGACATCGGTATGACGGGTGGGGACACCGGGAAGAGACTTGCACAGGACTACGGAGGCATAAATATCGAGTTGTTGACGCATAGCAACATTCCAGGAGATGTGACCAGACTTGGAAATCGGAGTAAACAGGATGCCTTTTGAATTACGCTATGCAGTGAATCGGAGAATAGGATGAATGAGCGACGGACCCTTGAGCCCAACTTTGTTGCGGTTCAAACTCTCCATAGCCTGCTTGAAGAGAGCCTCGCCGGAGGAGGACATGCCGGAGACATCATACTGGTCCCATTCTATTGGAGCATTGACCGACTCGAATATCTCCTTGACTGAATCAGTGATTTCTAGGCCAATGCCATCGCCGGGGATGAGGGTAACCTGAGGTGGAGACCCAGATTGATGAATGACATAAACACGGGTGTGAGGCTTACGGTGTAGACGCCGCCGTACTTGGTTGGGAGCTACAAACTGAGATGAAGGGACATAAGCTCAGGCGCCGAACGTACGTACCCGTTCCGCAACTTTCGGAAAGCCGGCAGAGAGTGTGGATGCTGTACGCTGGATTGGAGCATCAATCGATAGAACTTTGGGATGTAAAAGGATGGCAAACCAGCGAGGCAAAGGTGGGACGCGCCGCAGAGTGGAGAACGTTGCGGAGCATCTTACGGAGAGGTTCGGGTTGAGAGGAAGAAGAGAAAAAGGTGGTCGCACGCACGGAGATACGAGCTCACGTGATGTATACGATAACTGTTCCCCAGGGGAAATGAAGTTTCACATGATAACTGTGATGTGCACTACGTGTAGCTTGGTCTTGCTCGTTCGCTCAAATATAATACGACATAGCCCCAGTCAAAATGTCTTCTGTCTCATTCCCCGTCCCTTTCAATGTCTCTGCCCGTCTCAGAGCAACCACGCCATCCTCCCCCTCGTAGTCTCAGCTTCTACCTCGTTTTCCTCCTCTGCATTTTTCCAATATGGTCAATCCCCATATTCTCCTGGTTCTTTGTTATCTACGAGCTTAAAGGCGGCGGTATTTGGGGCCTCTCGTGGTACGGAAAAGTGCTCTTCACGTATGCCCTCGCCGAGGTATGTCGAATGACGACTTAGTCCTCGAACTTTACTTCATCCCCTCCGCCGCGCCGCGCCCATTCCAGGTGCTGTTCTCGATATACTACTACACTCTTTACAAGTTTGTCGATGGGCCATGTCCGATACCCCCAGGGAATCAGGAGGACCTTGTCCTAGCCTTCAAACGTATCACCAAAATTGGTCTCGCCGGTCTACCCCAAGATGGCAATGACGAAGAGACCCTTGATGTTTCCCGCCCAGGGAGCCCCGCTGAGACTATTGAAAGGCTTAGTCCGACAGACCCTCGTGCCATCGACTTTCA
>Ga0137394_10002321_pt1 | contig 14051 bp, 13 predicted proteins | sample czobulk116metaG_FD_108278 | JGI IMG/M metagenome (GOLD analysis project Ga0137394, IMG submission 108278) | Vadose zone soil microbial communities from Angelo Coast Range Reserve, California, USA - czobulk1.16 metaG | ecosystem: Environmental > Terrestrial > Soil > Vadose zone | place: USA...
AGGTCGGTGAAGAACCCGGAGCTCTTGCGCGGCCAGGCCACCCAGAGCGCGCCGCGGGGGGCAAGGACGTGCTTGGCCTTGGGAAAGAGCTCGCCCAGGACGGCGCGGGACGAGGAGAAGAGGACGATCACGTCCGCCAGGCTGACGATGCGCGTGGTCACGCCAACGCGGGCGGGCAGCGGATCGAGGCGGCGGACGAACCCCGCTGGAGGGTCGAGGACCAGCACGCGCAGGTCCTCCTTGATGCCGAGCTTCTGGCACAACGTCAGTTCGCCCATCCGGCTATCCTTGTAGGAAAACCGGGCGCTGATCCGCAAGACGGTCGATGCAGGGTGTCGTAGACTCGGCGTCATGGGACAGGTGCGCATCGGGCTGCTCGGCGTCGGCACGGTGGGTCAGGCGGTGGCGCGTGCCCTGATCGAGCGGCGGGACGTGTTGTCTCGCGCGGCAGGCACCACCCTGGTCCTGCAGAGGGCGGCGGTGCGCGACCTGGCGCGTCCCCGCGCGCTTCCGGCAGACCGTCTCACCTCGGATCCCGCCGCAGTGGCCAATGCGGACGACGTGGATCTGGTGATCGAGCTGCTCGGCGGCCAGGAGCCGGCGCGCACCCTGATCGCCGCCGCGCTGGAGCGCGGGCGTCCGGTGGTCACGGCCAACAAGCGCGTCCTGGCGTGGCACGGTCCCGAGCTGGCGGTGCTGGCGGCGCGCAAGGGCGTGGAGCTGCGCTACGAAGCCGCGGTGGGCGGCGGGATTCCCTTGATCGCGCCGCTCACCGACGATCTCGCCGCGAACCGCGTGCTCGAGCTGCGGGCGATCATCAACGGCACCTGCAACTACGTGCTGACCCGGATGGCCTCGGGGGAGGCGTTCGACGTGGCCCTGTCCGCGGCGCAGCAGGCCGGATACGCGGAAGCCGACCCGCGCGACGACATCGACGCGGTGGACGCGGGCGACAAGCTCTGCGTCCTGGTCCGGCTTGCGTTCGACGTCTCCTGCACGCCCGCGGAGCTGCACCGCCAGGGCATCCGCGGATTGGACGTCCGCGACCTGGCTTACGGGCGCGAGCTCGGATACGTGCTGAAGCTCCTGGCGGTCGCACGGCGAACCGGCACAGGCGTGGAAGCCCGGGTGCACCCTGCGTTCGTGCCGGCGGAGCACCCGCTGGCGCGGGTGGACGGGGCCTACAACGCCGTGCACGTGGTCGGCGACCTTTGCGGCCCGGTGATGTTCAGCGGCCTGGGCGCGGGCGGTGACGCCACTGCCAGCGCGGTGCTGGCGGACGTGGTCCACGTGGCGCGGCGGCTGGCGCTGGGCGATCCCGTTCCCCCACCGCGCCAGAACGGTCCGGGCGCGCGGCTGTTGCCCATGGCCGAGGTGAAGACGCGCTGCTATTTCCGGCTGTCCGTCGACGACGAGCCCGGCGTGTTCGCGCAGATCACCCGCGTGCTGGCGGAGCACCACATCGGCCTCGCCAGCGTGATCCAACGCGAGCCGGGTAAGCACGGAGCGGCGGAGGTGGTCTTGCTCACCTACGAGGCGCCCGAAGCCGCGTTGGCCACTGCCGAAGAGCAGCTCGCGAAGCTATCATCTACGCGCTCGGTGAAGGCGCGGATCCGGGTCGAGGCGCATCCATGAAAGCGTTCACCGTGCTCGTGCCCTGCACCACCTCCAACCTCGGCGCCGGCTTCGATGCCATCGGGATCGCGCTCTCCGGTCCCGATCTGATGATCCGGGTCGTTCCCGGCGGCCAGGGCCTGCGCATCCTGCGGCTTTCGGGGGAAGGCGCGGACCGGCTGCCGCCCGACGCCACGAACCGCGTGATCCAGGCGGCCCGGCAGGTGGTGCAGGACGCCGGGCGCGATCCGTCGCAGCTCGCGGCGGAGCTGTCGATCCACAGCTCGATCCCGCTGAAGCGCGGGTTGGGGTCCTCGGCTGCGGCGGCGCTGGCCGGAGCCCTGCTCGCGGACGCGCTGCTCGAGGGCGCGGTCGGGCAGGTGCAGGTGCTGCGGACGGTGGTGGCGATGGAGGGGCATCCGGACAACGTGGTCCCGGCGCTCTTCGGGGGAGCACAGGTGTCGGTCCGCGACGCGAATGGACACATCCTGTCGTGTCCAATCGAGATCCGCGCTCCGCTGCGGGCGGCGCTCTACATCCCGGACCAGGAGCTGGCCACCTCGGCAGCGCGCGCCGTGCTGCCGAAGCAGGTGCCCTTGGGCGACGCGGTCTACAATCTCGCGCGCTCGGCGCTGCTGGTGGCGGCGCTCAGCGAAGGCCGGGTGGATCTGCTTGGGGAGGCGATGGAAGACCGCCTGCACCAGCCGGCGCGCTCCGGGTTGCTGCCGTGGCTACCCGCGCTGCTCGCGGCAGCGAAGAAGGCCGGGGCGAGGGGAGCAGCTCTCTCGGGGGCCGGGACCACGGTCTGCGCGCTGTGCAATACCGAGTCGGTGCGCGACGTGGCGCGGGCGATGATGGACGCCGCCGCCGGGCTTGGAGTCGCGGGTCGGTCGGAAGTGGTGGACGTGGCCGTTCCTGGCGCCCGCGTGGTGTAGCTGGAATCAGGCGGCCTGGTCCTGGTCGAGGATGTGCGCGATGGCCGCGTCGATGCGCTGCCTGAACTCGTCGCCCGCGTCCATGAACTGCACGCCCACGCCGGGGAACGTGCCCTTCTGATCCGCCTCTTCCCTCGTCACGCGGTGCACGACCATGCCGCGGGCCGGGACGGGGTCGCTGCTGCCCGGGAGCTCCATCTCGACTTGCACCACGGTCTTCAGCGGGGGTGGCTGCTCGGTGTGCACGAAGACGCCGCCGGCGCTGATGTTGGCGGCGTACTCGAGGACGAAGTCCTGGACGGTGGCGAAGCGGACCGCGAAGTTCACCTTGTAGCGGGGGAACGAGCGGCGGCCTTCGTCGTGCGGATTCAGGGCCACCGCGCCGATCGGGACGGGGTCGGCCGCCCTCTCGCGGCGCCCGATCAGGTCGTCGATCCGGGCGCGCTGGGCCTCGCTGGCGCCCAGGAACTCGGCCCAGAACCCCGTGTCCTCATCCGGAGGCGCGTGCTCGGCGACCACGCCGGAGAGGTGCAGCGGCTCCGAGGAGCCGGGGAGATACAGCTTCAGATCCAGCGCGGTCCCGGCGGGGGGAGGCTCCACGCAGCGGACCAGGACCCCGTCGGCGCTGAGCTGGCGCGTGGTGGTCTGTACGACGGCCTCTCCGGTCGCGAATCGGATAGGAATGACGATCGGAGCGCGCTCCCCCATGGAGCGTCGAGTGTGGCCTGACCGTCCAAGGGCAACAAAGGCGCGGCTGTGGTCGTTGGCGGTTCAAGGTGGGAAGGGGGTCCCGGCTGGCGCTTGCGCGCGCAGGGACGCAAAGCTAGGTTTCGCGGCCCCCGCTGGAGGACCCGTGGCCCTGCGCACCCCGCTCTACGACGCCCACCTCGCTGCCGCCGCAAAGATGGTGGAGTTCGCGGGTTGGGAGATGCCGGTGCAGTACCGCGGCGTGCTCGAGGAACACTCGGCGGTGCGCGAGAGCGTGGGGATGTTCGACGTCTCGCACATGGGCGAGGTCACCCTGACAGGGCCGCGGGCCCTGGAGGCCGCCCAGCGCCTGGTAACGAACGACCTCTCGAAGTGCAAGGACGGGCAGGCGCAATACAGCGCGCTCTGCAACGAGAAGGGCGGCGTGATCGACGACGTCATCGTCTACCGCTTCTCCCCCGAGCGCCTGTTCATCTGCGTGAACGCGAGCGGCCGCGAAAAGGACTTCGACTGGATGCGGTCGCACGCGGGCGGCGGCGTCGCGGTCTCCCAGCGCTCGGACGACTGGGCCCAGATCGCGGTGCAGGGGCCCGATGCGCCCGCGCTGGTGGACTCGCTCTGCGAGCCGCGCGTTCTCGATCTGGCCTACTACCACTTCAAGGAGGCCACGGTGGCCGGCGTCCGCGGATGCATCGTGGCCCGCACCGGCTACACCGGCGAGGACGGGTTCGAGGTCTTCGTCCCGCCGCAAGGCGCGCGCAAGCTCTGGGACGCGCTGCTCGAAAAGGGCGTGGTCCCGTGCGGGCTGGGCGCGCGCGATTCACTCCGCCTGGAGGTCGCCTATCGCCTTTACGGCAACGACATGGACGAGGACCACACGCCGCTCGAGGCGGGGCTCGGCTGGATCGTCAAGCTCGACAAGCCGGGCGGCTTCATCGGGTCGGACGCGCTCGCCCGCCAGAAGCAGGAAGGCCTGAAGAGAAGGCTCGCCGGCTTCAAGCTGACCGGCAAGGGCATCGCGCGGCACGGCTACCCGGTGCTGAAGGAAGGGCAGCGGGCGGGCGAGGTCACGAGCGGCACCATGAGCCCCGTGCTGAAGGAGCCCATCGGGCTCGCCTACGTGCCGTCCGCGCTCGCGAAGGAGGGCTCGACCTTCGAGGTGGAGATCCGCGGCAAGCCCGTGGCGGCGCGGGTGGTGAAGACTCCTTTCGTGGAGAAGATCAAATCGTGATCGAGGTTCTGCTCAACCACTTCTACGTCACGCCGGACCTCGAGAGCTTCGCGGCGGCGGAGCGCTTCCTCCAGGGCTTCGGCGCGCTCGAGAAGCGCACCACCGTCCGCCGCGACATGACGTACACCGGCTTGTATCTCTACGGAGAGAGCACGTACCTCGAGCTACTCCACCCCGCTTCCTCTTCGTTCGGCTCCCCTTCGGGAATCGCCTGGGGCATCGAGACGCCGGGCGGCATCGACGCGTTCTGCCGGGCGACGCCCGCGCCGGGCGTGGAGGAGATCTCGCGCGGCGAGGTCCCCTGGTTCCGCTCCTGCCGTCCCGAGCAGCTTCCGGGCCTGACCGAGTGGGCCATGGAATACGTCCCCGCGTTCTTCCGCGGCTTCCATCCGGAGCTGCCGCCTTCCCGGCCGGGGATCGCGCGGTCCGACGCGCTCACCCGGTATGCGGCGAGCTGCGGCAAGCTCGAGGAGCGCGAGCGCGGGCCGTTCCAGGACGTGATCGGCCTGGACGTCGCGCTGGGCGCGCGCGAGTTGGAGAAGTGGAACGCGCGCCCATTCCGGATCGCGGGCGCCGAGGTCCGCGCCGGCCTCGCCCCGCAAGGCGCGCCTCCCGGCATCCGGGAGGCGCGCCTGCGCCTGCGCCGTGACGCCGGCCGCACGGTCCAGCGCATCGGCGGCACCACCTTGTCGCTCGACGGCACCACCGCCGTCTGGCGATTCGACTGAGGCACCCATGGCCAACTATCCCGAAGACCTCCGCTACACCAAAGAGCACGAGTGGACCCGCCTCGCCGGCAACAAGGCCACCGTCGGCATCACCAGCTTCGCCAAGGACCAGCTCGGCGACGTGGTCTATCTCGAGCTCCCCGAGGTGGGCGCGGCGGTGACCAAGGGGCAGCCCTTCGGCGTGGTGGAGAGCACCAAGGCCGTGAGCGAGCTGTTCGCTCCGTTGAGCGGCAAGGTGACCAAGGTGAACCAGGCGCTGGTGGACGCGCCCGAGCAGATCAACGACGATCCGTACGAGAAGGGCTGGATGATCGAGATCGAGCTCAGCGGGCAGGGCGAGGCGTCCGATCTGCTCTCGGCGAAGCAGTACGAAGAGCTGGTCGCCAACGAGCATTGATGGAGACGCTGGACCTGCGCGGCCTGCTCTGTCCGCTGACCTGGGCGCGAACCAAGTACGCGCTCTCGCGTCTGCCGCCCGGGACCGAGCTGCGGGTGGTCGTCGATCACCGTCCCGCGGTGCCGGACATCAAGCGGAACGCGGAGGAGATCGGCCACGAGGTCGTCTCCGCCGCGGAAAGTGAGCCGGGCGTGTGGGAGATGGTGCTTCGGAAAGGTTAGCGTTCCAGTCGCTGCGCGACCGGGTCGCGGGACACGTGCGCCAGTCCCTGGCGCTGGAAGCCGCGAGCCCGCAGTGGGGCGCAGGCCTGCGCACCGCTACGGCGATGATGGTGCCGCTGGCCGTCGCCTGGGCGCTGCGCCGCCCCGATCTGGCCTCGGCCGGGCTCGGCGGCTGGCTGGCGATGCTCGCCGACCCGGGCGGAACGTACCCGGTGCGGGCCCGCACCATGGTCGCGTTCACCCTCGCCGGCGCGATCGCCACCATCGCCGGCACCGTCGCGGGCCAGTCTCCGTGGACGGCGGTGCCCGCCCTCTTCGCCTGCGTGCTGATCTGCAGCCTGGTCCGCGTCCGCGGAGACAGCGCGGCGGTCAGCGGCGTGCTGACGATGATCATGTTCTGCATCGCCGAGGGCTCGCCCGGTTCCGTCCGCCAGGGGCTGATCCGGGCGGAGCTGTTCGCCGCCGGCGGGCTCTTCGCCGTCCTCCTCGCCGTCGCGGTCTGGCCCTTCCGCCCTTACCGGCCGGTGCGCGAGGCGGTCGCCGCATGCTGGTCGGCGCTGGGAGATCTCTCGGCGGCGATCGCCCGCGTGGCCGCGGTCCGCGACAGCCCGGCCTGGGACGCTTTGGTTCCCTTGCGCCGCCGGGGGCGGGAGGCGCTCGAGGTGGCCCGCCTGGCCCTGGGCATCGCCCGCGCCGGACGCTCCGGCGAGACCCGGCGCGGTCTCCAGCTCCTCGTCCTCTACGAGATCAGCGAGCTTTTGCTGGGCGATCTGGCCGCGCTGCTGGAGGCGCTGCGCTCCCACGCCGAGCACGGCCAGCCGATTCCGGAAAAGGTGGCCGAGGCCCTCCTGGAGCTCGCCCGCGTGCAGAACGCCATCGCAAGCTCCATCGCGGAGAGCGGCCCGCTGCCCGAGGGTCTCCGGCTCCCGGAAGTCCCCGCCGGCGAAGAGCTGGGCAGCCTGTTCGCACGGGCAGCGGCGGAGACGCGATACGCCATCGACTCCGCGCACGCGCTGGAGCATGGCGGCGAGGGTCCCGAAAGCCCCGGAGCGCGCGCGCCGCCCGACGAGTGGCCCTCGCTGCGCGACGCGCTCGGCCCCGATTCGGCCGAGCTGCGGCATGCGCTGCGCGTGGCGATCGTGGCGATGGCCGGGGCGCTGGTGGCGGCGGCGTTCCACCTCGAGCGGAGCTACTGGGTCACGATCACGGTGATCATCGTCCTGCAGCCGCACGCGGTCGCCACCGTCCGCCGGGCCTTGCAGCGGGTAGGAGGCACGGTGATCGGCGGCATCGTGGCCGCGGTGATCGCGCGCACCGTGCGCCAGCCGCTGGTGCTCGCGCCGTTGCTCTTCGTCTTCGCCTTCGTAGGCGTGGCATTGCGGCGGGTGAACTACGCGGCCTTCGCCGCGCTGGTCACGCCGGTGTTCGTAATCCTGGGGGAGGTCAACGCCGGCGGCTCGCATCTAACGAAGGTGCGGATCCTCGACACGCTGCTGGGCGGCGCCCTCGCGCTGGGTGGCGCCCTGATCCTGTGGCCCACGCGGGAGCTCGGGCGGATGCCGGCCATGATTGCCGCCGTCCTGCGCGCGGACCGCGCGTACCTGCACGCGGTCCTGCACGGCGAGGGGAACGCGGCCGTGGTGACCGCCCGCCGCCAGGTCGGTCTGGCGACCGCCAACGCCGAGGCGGCGCTGCAGAGGCTGATGGGGGAGTCCGCGCCAGCGGACCGCATCGAGCCGCTGATGGCCCTGGTCGCCTATGCGCGGCGGCTGAGCGCCTCCATCACCGCCCTGGGCACCTCGCCCGTGCCTCCGGACCAGGCGGCGCGACTCGAGGAAGCGCTCGCGGGGATGGCGGCGGCGGCGCAGAAGCCGGAGCCTCCTCCGCCGCTGCCCCCGATCGAGGATTCTTCCCTGCCCGAGCCGGCGCAACGCCTCGCGCGCCAGCTTCGCGTCATCCACTCCGCGCTCGCCCGGCTGACCTCAGCGGGTTAGTGTCCGGCCGCCATGCGAGCCGTGCTCCTGTTCGCCGCCGCCTGCGCCAGCGCGCGACCAACACCTGACCGGTCGCGCCTGGAGCCGCTCTTGCTCGAGGCCATCCGCTTCCCGACGGTGGCCGGCGACGAGCAGGCGCGGCTGGGACAGCAGCAGTGGCTCTTGCGCACCGCCGCCTCGCTGGGCCTGGTGGCCCGCGACGCAGGACCGATGACCGAGGTCGAGCTCAAAGGCCCTCCGGGCGCGCCGGTGCTCGGGCTGGTGGTCCACGGCGACGTCCAGCCCGTCGACTCCGCGCAATGGACCGTGCCGCCCTTTGCCGGCGTCTCGCGCGACGGCGTGGTGTACGGGCGCGGGGCTGCCGACGACAAAGGCCCGCTGGTCCAGGCGCTGCTCGCGATGCACGCCGTCCGTGACCTGCCCCGCACGCACACCATCCGCCTGCTGGTGGGGAGCGACGAGGAGAGTGGCTCGACGGACATCGGCATCTACCTCCAGTCCCACGCGCCGCCGAGCTACAGCCTGGTGCTGGACTCGGAGTTTCCGGTGGTGGTGGGCGAGAAGGCCTGGGACGGGCTCGGCGTGTTGCCGGCGGATCTGGATCCGGGAACGGGGAAGCCGTGGGTCATCGAGGAGATCGATGCCGGCCTCGGTCCCAGCATCGTCCCCGATCTGGCCCGGATCACGCTGCGCTGGCAAAAGGGGACCCCATCCTGGGGCCCGCTCGAGAAGCGGCTGCGTGGGCGCACGCCGGATCCGGGCACACGCCTCGAGCTGGTGCGGCGCGCGAACCGGCTCGACGTGATCGTGCACGGCCGCGCCGCGCACGCCGGCGTCAACATCGATGGCGGACGGAACGCCCTCGTCTCGCTGGCCCGGATCGTCTCGGGCGAGCTGCCGGACTGCGCGCTGGCCGACCTGGTCGCGTTCGCCGCCTGGGCCGGCGGTGACCGGAAAGGCGTCGCTCTCGGGCTGGACGCGATCGCCGCCCCCGGGTGGGGCGGATGGGCGGTGAACGTGGCGACCATCCGCAGGGAACGGCAGCTCGCCGGAAAGCTGGGCCTGGTGATCAACCTGCGGCGACCGCCGCCCTTGACGGGTGCCCAGTCCCGGGACCGCCTCTTCGCCAAGGTGCGGAGGTTCTCTCCCAGGCTGGTGCCTGCCGAATACTATTTTTCCGACGAGCCGCTGATCTTCGACCGCAACGCGAAGCTCGTGCGGCGGCTGATGGACGCCTACGCCCGCGCGACCGGCCAGCGCCCGCCCGAGGCGATCTCCGGCGGCGGGACCTACGCGAAGCGGCTGCCGAACTCCATCGCCTTCGGGATGTGGTTCCCGGGCAAGCCGTACCCGGGCCACGACGCGGACGAGAAGGTGGAGCTTTCGGAACTGCAGCGCGGACTCGACGTGCTGATCGAGGCGCTGCGGGACCTCTCGAGCGGCCCGCCGCTGCAGGATCCGCTCTCGCCGTAGTAGGCTGGCCGCCCATGCGGATCGCGAGACGGATTCGGGACCTGGCGCAGTCGGACATCCGGCGCATGACGCGCGAGTGCGAGCGCGTCGGCGGCCTCAACCTGGGGCAAGGCATCTGCGACCTCCCCACGCCACCCCTGGTCCGCGACGGAGCGATCGCGGCCATCCGCGAGAACCGCAGCACCTACTCGTTCGCGGAGGGGGCCCGGGAGCTGCGGGAAGCGATCGCGCAGAAGCTCCGGCGCGACAACGGCCTCACCGCGGACCCGGCGACCGAGATCTGCGTCACGGTCGGCGCGAGCGGCGCGTACGCCACGGCCATCAACGCGCTGCTCGATCCGGGCGATGGCATCCTGCTGTTCGAGCCGTACTACGGCTACCACCTGAACGCCGCCGTGGTGGCGGGCTTCACCCCGGAGTTCCTCACGCTCTCGCCCCCCGACTTCGCGCTGCGCGAGGACGCGCTGGAGGCGGCGGTCACGCCGCGCACCCGGGCGGTGGTGATCTGCACGCCCTCGAACCCGAGCGGCAAGATGTTCTCCCGCGACGAGCTGGCGATCCTGGCCAGGGTGGCGACGCGGCGCGATCTGCTGGTGATCACCGACGAGATCTACGAGTACATCCGCTATGACGGCCGGCCGCACGTCTCCCCCGCCTCGATCCCCGGGTTGCGCGAGCGGACCGTGACCATCATGGGCCTGTCGAAGACCTTCAGCATCACCGGGTGGCGGCTCGGCTACACCGTCGCTCCGCCTGAGATCACCCGCGCGCTCACGCTGGTGAACGACCTCTACTTCGTCTGCGCGCCGACGCCGCTCCAGTTCGGCGCCGCCGCCGGGTTCGACGCGCCCCGTAGCTACTTCGACGAGCTGCAGTCCGGCTACCAGCAGAAGCGCGATCGGATCTGCCAGGCCCTGCGCGAGGCCAGGCTCCCCCCCATCGTCCCGCAGGGCGCGTACTACGTGCTCGCCGACTGCTCGCGGCTGGGTTTCTCGACCTCGCGCGAGGCGGCCATGCACGTGCTCGAGACCACCCGCGTCGCGTCTGTGCCGGGCAGCGCCTTCTACCGGGGCGACGGCGGCGAGAGGCTCTTGCGCTTCTGCTTCGCCAAGGACGACGCGGTGCTCGACGAAGCGTGCACGAGGTTGGCCGCCCTGCGATGAGATCGCCGCTTCTCGCCATCTTCCTGGTGGTGGTGGTCGACGTTCTGGGCCTCACCATCATGCTCCCGCTCTTGCCGTTCTACGCGGAGCACTTCGGCGCCAGCCCCACCGTGGTCGGGCTGCTGGTCAGCACCTACGCGCTCTGCCAGTTGCTGGCCGGACCGGTGCTCGGACAGATCTCCGACCACGTCGGCCGCAAGCCGGTGCTCCTGGCCAGCCAGGTCGGGACCTTCGCCGGCTTCCTCGTGCTCGCGTACGCGCCCAGCCTGTTCTTCGTCTTTTTGGGCCGCGTGATCGACGGGCTGACCGCGGGAAACCTGTCGATCGCGCAGGCGTACATCGCGGACGTGACCGCCCCCAAGGAGCGTGCGCGCGCGTTCGCTGTGATCGGGATCGCCTTTGGCATCGGCTTCCTGATCGGGCCCGGAGCCTCCGGCTACCTGACCACGCACTACGGCTTCCACGTGCCGATCCTCTGCGCGGCCGCGCTCTCCCTGCTCAGCATCCTCGGCACGACCTTCCTGCTTCCGGCCACCCCGCCGCATCCGGAAGGCCTGCGGCCCACCACCGCCGCGCAGGAGATGGAGGCGCCGGTGGCGCCGGGCGGCAAGCGCCTTCGCGTCTTCGAGTGGGGCACTTACCAACGGTACTTCCGCCGGCCCGTGCTGGGCGGGCTGCTGGCGGAGTTCTTCCTCTTCACCTTCGCCTTCGCGATGTTCACCTCCGGCTTCCCACTCTTCGCCGAGCGCCGCTACTTCTGGCACGGCGCGCGCTTCGGCCCCAAGGAGGTCGGCTACGTCTTCATGTACTCCGGCTTCCTCGGCATCTTCGTCCAGGGCGCCATGCGCCAGGGCGTGCTGGTGCGCAAGCTGGGAGAGGTCCGGCTGGTGACCATCGGCTTCCTCGCCGGCGCCGCCGGCTACGCCCTGCTCGGCTTCAGCTTCGGCGTGGTCTCGCTGCTCGCGGCGGCCACCGTGGCGTCCTTCGGCACCGGCGTCCTCCGCCCCGCGCTCACCAGCCTGATCACGCAGCAGGTCTCGCGCAACGAGCAGGGCGTGGTCCTGGGCCTGAACCAGTCCCTGCTCTCGGTGGCGCAGATCGCCGGACCGGCGATCGCGGGCGCGCTGATCGACCACGGCCAGCTCACGCTGTGGGCGCTCTGCGCCGCCGCTGTGCTCGGGATCGCGCTGGCGCTGAACCTGCGCGCGAGCGGACGCCGTCAGGAAGCGGCCGCCGCGGCCTGAGACCTCAGACGGACAACCAGCGCCAGATCTCCAGCAGCACCTCGAAGGCGATGAGCAGGAAGATGGCGAGCTCGAGCAGGTACATGCGCCGGTCGCGCGCCACGTCCAGGATCAGCTCCAGCGACTCCTGCACGCCCCGCAGCTTCTGCGTCAACGTCCCGTAGCGGTCCAGCAGGTCGAACTCCGCGCGCAGGTCGTCGTAGATGTTGTCCAGCGCCGGGTCGTCCCAGGTCGCGTCCGGCTTGTCGAGCAGCGTGAGAACGACGATCACCTCCGAGCGCGTCCCGATCGCCTGCCCGATGAAGCGGTGCAGCCCGCGCGTGCGAAGCGAGACCGTGCCCCGCTTCTCCAGCGGCTCGACCAGGGCGGTGGTGCGGGTGAAGAGGTCGGCGACGATCCGCTCGTAGTACTCCATGGCCGCGCTCTGGGCCACGATCAGCGCGACCACCGCCGCGCGGCTGGGCGACAGCGCGTCCACCACCAGCGTGCCGTCCACGATGTCGACGCGCGCGCCGGGCTCCTCGCGCACCGTGAAGCTCTCGCGCACCACCTTCGTGGTCAGGCCCGGCCGGGTCCGGTGCAGGCGCGCCAGCTCGGCCTCGCGCCGTTCCGGCGGCACGTTGTGGAAGACGATGGCCCCGAACGGGTAGAGGAACATGTCCCCGCCGTCCAGCGGGACGTGCAGCTCGCGGAGCGAGAGCCGCGCCCCCGGAAAGGCCGGCGCCAGATCGCGCAGGGACAAGTTCTCCTCGAACGCGATGGCTGCGAATTCGTGGGCGACTCCCGCCACTCGATCGAGCGCCGCGGCCTAGAAGCCGCGTGCCGCCGGCGAGCCGGGGACGTAGGCCGGACCGATCTGGAGGCGCATTCCCCCGGTCGCGGCGAGCAGGGTGAACGCGAACGGGAGGCTGACCGTGCCATTCTCCTGGATCAGGCCGGGCGGCGGATTGGGGAACCGCTGCACCACCCGGAAGGCGTCCACCGCGACCTCGTCGAGGTACTGCACGCCTGACGAGGCCGCCACGTGCACGTCCGTGATCTCGCCCTGCCGATCCAGAGTGAACTCCACCACCGTGCGGCGATCCCTGTAGGAGTAGAGCTGGCCGGTCGGATCGCGCTTGCCGCTGGCGTCGATCACCTTCTGGGTCCAGACCCGGCCCACGGTCTCCTTCACCCGGTTGAGGAATCCGGCGAACTTGAAGCTGCGCGCGTTGAGGAAGGTACCTTCGCCCTCTTCGATCCCCCGCAAGTCGTCCGGCATCGGGCCGCCGGAGAGGGGGCCCATCGCGCCGATGGGCTGATCCAGCGTGAGCTTGAGCGGGCGCTGTTCGCCGGGAAGGCCCGAGGCCGCTCCGGGAGCGCCAGGGCCGACGCTTTGGGAGCTGCCCGCGCTGCCGGGATCGGCGATGGCGACCTTCTTGCCGTTGCCCTTCATTGCCTCGCTGCCCTCGCGGTTGCGGACCGTCCCGTCCGGCGCCTCGGCGATGCGCAGCGAATCGGTCCGCGACTTGCTGGGAAGCTCCGCCGCCTGCTTGGGCCGCTTCTGTTCGCGGCCGCCGCCGCCCTTGCCGTCGTCGCCGGGCCGCTCCCTGACGGCGGGCGCTCCCTGCTCGGACTTGTCCTCCCGGCCCTCCTTCTGCACCTTGGAGAGCGCGTTCTTGTAGAACGCGCTGGTCTCCCGCGCGCGCGTCTCCTTCTCGACGCTGCTGTCCTTCTCGGAGAGGAACTTGGTCGCCTTGTCGGGGGCCTTGTTGTTGGTGGGCCCCAGCGAGACCACCTGCCCGGGCGGCACCTTCTCCTGCTTCTCCTGGACCACCACCGCGGGAGGCAGCTTGGGCACGACCGGGGTCTGCGGCCCCGCCGCGGTGGTTCGCGGTCCGCCCCGGATCCCCTGGAGCTGCGAGCGGTTCGACGTCACCAGGGAGACGACTTGTTGGGGCGGCTTCGAAGGGGCGTGGAAGATCGCGTCCCTGGCGATTCCGAGCAGCAGCAGGAAGTGCGCCACGATCGAGATCGTGATCGCGGTCGTGAGGCGTCTTCCGCGCCGGGCCGGCTGCTGCGGCAGGGGCATACCGCGCCTATTGTAGTCCTGTCGGGGTGCGGTCGGCGACTCTCTGTGTGTCCAGGAGTGCTCCGCCGGACGGCGGACCGGTTCGGGCAGCACGCGGATCCAACAACCCGCCGCGGCTAGTAAATTCTCACCGGAGCGGCCCCGGAGTAGTACCACGCCAGAATTTCACGATACCCGGCGCCGCGCTCGGCGCGGCCGATGGCACCGGTCTGGCACATGCCGCTGCCGTGACCCCAGCCCCCTCCGGCAAATGTCCAGCCGGCCGGATCGCG
>Ga0137394_10002322_pt1 | contig 14050 bp, 18 predicted proteins | sample czobulk116metaG_FD_108278 | JGI IMG/M metagenome (GOLD analysis project Ga0137394, IMG submission 108278) | Vadose zone soil microbial communities from Angelo Coast Range Reserve, California, USA - czobulk1.16 metaG | ecosystem: Environmental > Terrestrial > Soil > Vadose zone | place: USA...
ATGCCCGCAAGGCCTGGCGCTTCACGGGTGAGATGGCGGAGATCGCGGCGACGCTGGAGAGCGTGGATCTTCCCGGCGGCTTCTTTCACGCCGCCGGCGAGATCTATGAGCGCCTGGCCAAGTACAAGGACGCCGCGGGGACGCCGTCGGCCGAGGAGGTCATCAGGGCCGCGCTGCAGGGGAAGCGCGTCTAGTGGAGAGCGGTCCCGAGAAACAAGTGAAGGTGTACCGGGCCGCCGACGCGCCCGAGCGGTCCCTGGCGGGTGAGTCGGTGGCCGTGCTCGGCTACGGCAACCTGGGGCGCAGCGCCGCCCTCAACCTCCGGGACTCGGGCGTCAAGGTCCGCATCGGCAATCGCGAAGACGAGTTCGCGGCCCGGGCGCGCGCCGAGGGGTTCGAGGTGACGCCCATCGCCCTGGCCGCCGTGGACGACATCGTCTTCGTGCTCCTCCCCGACGAGGTCATTCCCGAGGTCTTCCCCCGCGAGATCGCTCCCGCGCTCCGGCCCGGCAGCGCCATCGCCTTTGGCTCCGGCTACAGCCTTGCCTTCGGGCTCATCCGCCCGCCCGACACCGTCGACGTGCTCCTCGTCGCCCCCCGCATGGCCGGGAGCTCCGCCCGCACGCGATACCTCGCGGGGCAGGGCTTCTGGGCCTGCGTGGGCGTGGAAGCGGACCGCAGCGAGCGCGCGCAGCAGCGGATGCTGGGGCTGGCCGACGCGCTGGGCGTCTTGCGCGCGGGCGCCGTCGAGATGAGCGCGACCGTCGAGGCCTCCCTCGACCTCTTCGTGGAGCAGTCGATGGGAGCTCTCCTCGGCATGGCGATCATGATCGCCTTCGACGTCGGCCGCGAAGCGGGAATCCCCGCCGAGGCGCTGGTGATGGAGATGTACATGTCCGGCGAGATGGAAGTGGTCTTCAAGTCGTTCCGGGAATCGGGCTTCTTCCGGTCCTCGGAGGAGCACGGGCCCACGGCCGTCTTCGGCGGGTTGACCCGTACCCTCGAGATGGACCGCGAGGCCATGGCCAATAGCTTCCGGACCATCCTGGAGGACATCCGCAGCGGAGCCTTCGCGAAGCGATTCCAGGACGAGGCCCGCCAGGGATACCCCGTGCTCGACGTGGCCCGGGCCATGATGCACGGGCCGTCCCCGATCACCGATGCCGAGGAGCGTCTCCGCAGCCTGGCCGGAGTTCCCGCGCCCCCACCGGAAGAATCGGACCGGGCGGGAACCTAGGCCCGTGCCCGGCTGGCTCGCCGTCACCATCCTGGGCATCATCGAGGGCATCACGGAGTTTCTTCCCATCTCCTCGACGGGCCACCTGCTGCTCGTGGAAAACACCCACCTGCTGCCTCAGCAGTCGGACCTCTTCAACATCACGATCCAGTCTGGCGCGGCGCTCGCCGTGCTCGCCGCATTCTCTGCCCGCGTGCGCGATCTCCTCCTGAGGCTCGGCGACCCTGCCACGCGAGACTACCTGTCCAAGCTCGTCCTCGCCTTCGTCATCACGGGAACGGGCGGTCTCATCGTCAAGAAGCTGGGCTTCACGCTCCCCAAGGAGGTCACGCCCATCGCCTGGGCGACCCTGATCGGCGGTCTCGTGATTCTCGTGATCGAGTGGGCGCTGCGCGGCAAGCGACTGAGCTCGGAGGTGACCTGGATGATGGCCGCGGTGGTGGGTCTGGCGCAGCTCCTCGCCGCCGTCTTCCCCGGCACCTCGCGCTCCGCCGCCACCATCTTGATCGCCATGGTGCTCGGCCTGAGCCGCCCGGCGGCCACGGAGTTCTCCTTCCTGCTCGCCGTCCCCACCCTGCTGGCCGCGGGGGGCTTCGAGACCGTGCACGCCCTCAGGCATCCGGGCCCCGTCCCCACCGACTGGGGACTCCTCGCCCTCGGCACCATGGTCTCGGCCATCACCGCGTTCCTCGTGGTGCGGTGGCTCTTGCGGTGGGTGCAGACGCACAGCTTCACGCCCTTCGGCTGGTACCGCGTCGCCCTCGGCGTGGCCATGCTGATGCGCCTCGTGTAGCGCGCGACTCGACGCTACTCACCGAGCGGAAACGCTTCGGGAAGAAAGAACCCGGCGAGGAGGACGCGATGCGCACGCGGGTGGCGCATCTCGTCCTCCTCGGGGTGGATCAGACGGTGACGGGCCTGTACACCGGGGTGCGCCACTCGGGGAAGCGCTGGTCGACCCCGCGCACCACGTTCATGTACGCGGTGGAGAGCCGCTGGGTGACGGAGCCGACGCTGCCATCACCCACGGGGAAGCGGTCGATGGACACGATGGGCGTGATCTCGTAGCCGCTCCCGCAGAAGAAGGCCTCGTCGGCCACGTAGAGCTCGGTCCGCGCGATCTCCCGCTCCACGACGTCCATCCCCAGGCTGGGGCCGAGCGATTCGATCAGCGTGGTCCGCGTGATCGACTCGAGAATGTCGCTGGTGACGGGCGGCGTCACGAGCTTGCCCCGGCGAACCATGAAGAAGGTCGCCCCCGTGCCCTCGGCTACCGTGCCCTGCTGGTTCAAAAATATGGGTGAGTCGTAGCCGTCGGCCTTGGCCTGCAGCGTGGCGAGCCGGCCGTTCTGGTAGTTGGCGCCGCACTTGAGCCGGATGGGGATGGCATTGTCATGCGTGCGCTGCCAGGAGCTGACGCAGGCCTTGAGCCCGTTGCCGCCTTCCACGCGCGCCCGGCGCCGCGGATTGATGTACAGACCCGTGGGCGAGGTCGCGTCGAGGCCGGGGCCCGCGACATAGGCGACCAGGTGCATGTGGACGTCCTCCCGGACCTCGTTGCCGCGGAGCATGTCGCGCACGGCATCGTAGAGGTCGAGGTCCTGGTAGGGGACGCTGAAGCGCATCATCTTCATGGATTCGCGGAACCGCGCGAAGTGCTCGGCGAGGCGGAAGCAGTAGAGCTCGCCCTCGGCCTCGTTCCAGTAGGCCCGGATGCCCTCGAAGACGTTGCTCGCGTAGAACACCGCCGCGCTGTTGACGGGCAGAACGGCCTCCGCCTGCGTGACGAGCTTGCCGTTCATCCAGATCTTGAAGTCTTTCATCTCGATCGGCTCCTCCGATGTGGGTGTCTGTGCCGTCTATCCGACCCGCCAAGATTATCAAAAATCCCCAGAATTATCCGGATTTGTCGGGAGGCTCACCCGACCTGGTAGCGCTTGATGGCCCCCTGATCGAAGGCCAGACCCAGTCCGGGCTTCTTCGGCACCGCGAGCTGCCCGGCTTCCAGTGCGGGCGGCTCCTCGAAGAGCCTGAGGGACCACGGCATGTACTCCACGGTGAGGCCGTTGGGAATGGCCGCCACGAGCTGGACGTGGATCTCCGGAATGAGATGGCTGACCACGGGCAGGTTGAACGCCTCCGCCATGCCCGCGACCTTCATCCACTGCGTGATGCCGCCCACGCGCAGGAGGTCGATCATCACGATGTCGATGGAGCGCGCCTCCAGCATGTGGCGGAAGGGGACGATGCCGTAGTGGTATTCGCCCGCGGCGATGGGAGCAGTGAGGGCATCGGCGATGCGGGCGAGGCCCGGGAAGTCGTCGTGCGCGGTCGGATCTTCCAGCCAGAAGAGGTGATAGTCCGCGATGCGGGTCCCCACCTCGATGGCCTGGTTCACGCTCCAGAGCTGGTTGATGTCGCACATGAGATCGATGTCGGGCCCGATGGCCTCGCGCATGACGGCCACGCGCTCGACGGAGGCGGCCACCGTGGGCTCGCTCCCGCACTGCATCTTCATCTGGCGGAAGCCCATGTCCACGAGCCGCGGCCCCGCCTTGGCGAGATAGTCGACGGGATGCGCGCGCAGGAGGGCGCCGCTGGCGTAGGTCGGCACGCGCTCGCGCGACCCGCCCAGGAGGGCGCACACGGACTGGCCCGCCGCCTTGCCCTTGAGATCCCAGCACGCCATGTCGATGGCCGACAGGGCCAGCGTGAAGAGACCGCCCGGCCCCGAGCCGCTCGCCGCCCGGCGCAGCTTGGCCGCGATGGCTTCCACCCGGCCGGGATCGTCGCCCACGAGCAGCCGGGCCAAGGTGTCCACGGCGACCTTGAGGGCGGGCGTGAGGGCGGCCCCGAAGAAAGTCAGGCCGATCCCCGTGAGGCCCTGATCGGTCCCGAGCTCGAGAAGGACGAACTCGCGCGTATCGGTGGGCGCGGGCAAACCGACCACGAGGGGGTTGTCGGCGGGCGTGCTCAGCACCCGCGTGGTGACGTGCGTGATCTTCATGGTAGCCTCACGGGACGGAAGAGTGATCGACGGACGCGAATTCTAGCACGGGAAGGACGCTTGGAGAGACGCCGGCTCGGCCGCACCGACATGATGGTGAGCGTCCTGGGCTTCGGAGGCTCCGAGATCGGCTACCAGCGCGTGAGCCGCCGCACCGTCGGCCGGCTCCTGGACGGCGCCCTCGACGCCGGGCTCAACGTGATCGACACCGCCGAGTGCTACGAGGACAGCGAGGAGCTCATCGGCGGAGCCGTCGGCGGGCGGCGCCGCGAGTTCTACCTCTTCACCAAGTGCGGTCACGGCCGCGGCTGGGGCAGGGGAGACTGGCGGCCCGCCGCCCTCCTCGCCAGCATCGAGCGGAGCCTCAAGCGCCTGGCCACCGATCACCTCGACCTGATCCAGCTCCACAGCTGCTCGCGCGAAGAGCTGGGCAAGGGCGACGTCATCGGCGCTCTCGAGCGGGCGCGCGAGCGCGGCCTGACGAGATACATCGGCTACAGCGGCGACGGCGAGGCGGCGCGCTACGCCATCGAGTGCGGGCGCTTCGACACGCTGCAGACTTCGGTGAGCGTCGCGGACCAGGAAGCGCTCGATCTCACCCTGCCCCTCGCGCGAGCGCGAGAGGTGGGCGTCATCGCCAAGCGTCCGCTCGCGAACGCGGCCTGGCGTTACGCGCGCAAGCCGGCGGAGCCTTACTACCAGACGTACTGGTCCCGCCTGCGCGCCCTCGACTATCCATTTCTCCGGAACGCGCCGGAGGCGGGCGCGGCCACCGCGCTCCGCTTCACGCTCGCCGTGGCGGGCGTCCACACGGCCATCGTGGGCACGGTGAAGCCGGAGCGCTGGCCGCAGAACGCCGCCCACCTCGAGGCGGGCCCTCTGCCTGCCCAGGAGTTCGAGACGATCCGCGCGCGCTGGCGCGAGGCCGCCGACGCCTCCTGGGCCGGGCAGACGTGAGCGCGACGCCTCGCCGCGTTACGACTTGGCCGGCGCGTACTTGCCCGTAAGCTGAGGCGTCGTCCCCTCGAGCTTCTTCTCCTGCCGGTCCAGACGCGTCTCCCTCGCCCAGGTGCGCTTCAGGTCGTCACGCACCTTGAAGCGCAGCCGTCCCAGCCCTTCCGTCTCGAGCTCGACGCGGTCGCCGTCCTGGAAGCCACTGAGCCCGCGATGGTTGGTCCCCGTGGCCACGACATCGCCCGGCTCGAGCGGATGGATGGAGCTGACCCATTCGATGCACCGCGGGATCTTGTGGGCCATGTCGCTCGTGTTGAAATTCTGCTTGAGGGTGCCGTTGACCCAGAGCCGGATCTGGAGCTTGTGGGGGTCCGGCACTTCGTCCGCGGTGACCAGATACGGCCCCATGGGCGCGAACGTGTCGCGCGACTTCATCTGGTAGAAGGTGTTGCCGGGGGGGAGGAGCCCGCGCGCCGATCCGTCGATGAAGTTGAGGTAGCCGAAGACATAGCTCATGGCCTCGCGGGCGGGGACACCCGAGGCGCGCTTGCCGATGACGAGCGCCATCTCCGCCTCGCCCTCGAAGATGGTGGCGGGGACGTCGGGGAGGATCATGGTGTCACCGTCGCCGATGACGGCGTGGGGCGACTTGTGGAAGGCGTTGATGGGCGCGGGCTCGCTGCGGGTCCCGTCCTCCATGTAGTTCACGGCCATGGCCACGATGTTGTAGGGCTTGGGCACGGGCGGCCTGATCCGCACCTGGGTGACGGGGATGCCCTTGCCGCGGGCCGCCGCCTCTTCCAGGGGCCGGCGATACTCGGCGAACCTCGCGATGAGCCCGTTGATGAGCTCGTGCGGGGCATTGTGGGGAATGGACTTCACGGTGTCGGAGACGTCAACCACGGCATCGGCCTTGAGCACGCCCAGCTTGAAATCGTCGAAGAAGAGAAGCTTCACGGTTTCACCTCCGTCATGAGTTGAACTGCGGCCCGGTGACTGTCGAGCAGGCTCGGCACGCGCGCGGGGTCTGTCCGTCCCCAGCCGCATTCCGTGGCCACCCCGAAGACGTCGACGACGTCGCGCGCGACCTTGATGCGGGCCCGGTCGCCCTCGCGATCGTCGTGGTGGATGAGGCCGAGATAGAGCGCGCACTCCTCGAAGCCCGCGAGCTCCGCGAGCGGACGGACATAAGCGGCATCCGTGCGATCCTTCGGCACGGGCATGTGGAGGAAATCGACGCGCCGGGCGAGGGCCCGGCGAACCGCGTTGGCCATCTCGACCATGATGGACATGTCGCGCGGCATCACCAGATGCTCGTCCGCGGGCGAGCCGTAGCAGAGGTGATAGCCCATCTGGACGGCGGAGGGAACCAGATCGCCGAGCCGCGCAAGCTCCGCCACCACCTGGCGCTTGTAGTCGAGGGGTCTGTCGGGAAAGAACCCCTCGTAGATCAGCACTTCCTGACACACATCCCACTGGATGGCAAGGTCCCCGGCGGGAATCGAGGTGAGAATGTCCAGGAGAGCGTGGGTGACGGCGCGCTCGTAGGCGGGCAGATAGCTCTCCCGCGCGCTCGGGCTGACGTACATGTACCCGCTGGCCATCGGAGTAGGAAGGCAGACCTGGAAGCGCGTGCCCGCGGGAATCGTCCCGTCACCTCGAAGCCGGCGGAACACCTCGTGGGAGGCGCGCGCGGCCTGGGCGTATCCGGTCTCGAAGGTGACGCGGTCGGGATCGCTGTCCTCCCGGAAGCGGAGCAGGGGCATCTCTCGCAAGAGCTTGCCGTCCCATTGCCTGAGCGCGAAGGGGGGCACGGTGGGGTCGATCTCCATGGCGGGATGAGTCTTCAGCATCACGCTCTGAAAGAAGATCCATCTCCGGCGGTCCCCCGTCTCGCCGTCGGGGATGCGGCGCAGCGAGGGACCGAGGGCCGCCGCCACGGTGCGGAACACCGCCTCGGCATCCGCGAGGGGAACGCTGCCGATGAGATGCGCCTCGCCGCTGAGTCTCCCGGAAGTAGCCATGGCCAAGGGTCGCGTCCAGCAGTATAACCTTCCGTGCGGGGCGGCAATCGACGAGGAATCATGAGCCCGGTAGGCAAGGGCAGAGCCTTGGAGGGGCGCAATGGAGCTCGGGATCTTCGATCATCTGGACAGGCGGGAGGCACCCCTCGACGAATTCTACGAGAGCCGGCTCCGCCTGCTGGAGAGATACGATGCCGCGGGCTTCTACTCCTACCATCTGGCCGAGCATCATGCCACGCCCCTCGGGCTGGCCCCCGTGCCCGGCATTTTTCTCGCCGCGGCCACCCAGCGGACGCGACGCATCCGCCTCGGCCCCTGCGTGTACTGCCTGCCCCTGTACGATCCCCTGCGCCTCATCGAAGAGGTCTGCATGCTCGACCACCTCTCGCGCGGCCGCTTCGATTTCGGCGTGGGCCGCGGCATCGTGCCTTACGAGATGGCGTACTTCAACCTGCATCACCTCGAGACCGAGGAGATCTACCGGGAGGCCCTCGAGGTCATTCTCCAGGGCCTCACGAGCGACGTCCTCGATCACCGCGGACCCCGTTACGTCTACCGCAAAGTCCCCATGATCCTGCGTCCCGTCCAGCAGCCCCATCCGCCCCTCTGGTACGGCCTCGGCCACGCCGCGGGGGCGGAGTGGGCGGCCACCAACAAGGTGCACGTGATCAGCAACGCGCCGGCGGACGGATCGAAGTCTCTCTTCGAGCGCTACCGCGAGGTGTGGGAGCGCAAGCACGGCGGAGGGCCGACGCCCAAGCTCGGCATCTCGCGTCACGTCGTGGTCGCGGCCGCGGAGGCCCAGGCGGAAGCCCTCGCCCGCTCGAACTATGCCGTCTGGTACGCCAACCTGACCAAGCTCTGGCGCGATTTCGGATCGACCCCGATCCGCTTTGCCCGGGATTTCGACGAGGCCCGCCAGCGCGGCATCGCCTTCGCGGGCACGGCGGCCCGCGTGAGGGAAGAGATCGAGAAGCAGATCGCGGAGAGCACCTGCACCTACTTCGTGTGCCGGCTCATGTTCGGCAACATGAGCGAGACAGAGGCCACCGCCTCCATCGATCTCTTCACCTCCGAGGTCATGCCCCACCTCACCAAGCTACCCGCCTGACGTCAGCATGCAGGCGGCTCAAAAAAGCCCAGATGCGAGGCGGCGCCCGCAGGCCGCAGGTGAGGCGTACTCTCTGTACGTTGAACCTGCGGTCGAGGGCGCCGCACTCTCGCAGATGGGCCTTTTTCAGCCGCCTGCTAGTCGACGGGCACGAAGATGCAGTGACGGAGCTTCCCGTCGACGGCCTTGGAGAGGTGGCCCTTGCCCGTGGTGTCTTCGACGAGGATGACCTCACCCGCCCCGATGACGCGGCTCTCGCCGTCGCTCGCCGTGATCTGGACCCCCGCGTCGAGGTTGATGATGTACTGCCGCCGGGGCGCCGGGTGCCAGTCGAGGTCATAGGTGGGGGACACCTGGCGGAAGATGATCCCCGTGGCGGGCAGGCGCTTGGAGAGCTTGCCCGCGTGGGTCTCCTCCGCCCACTCGACCTCGATGTCCCGGAAGTGCGATTGCCCGCTCGCGTCGGTATACAGATTGTGGATGCGCATATACGCTCCTCGTCACGGGAGCTTGACAGCCGTGACTTCATGGTGAACCATGCGTGAGCCGCCGGGATTGTCCGCGGACGACGCTATCGGAGGTGGGCCGTGAGCGCAAGGAGATATGTCCTCGAGTTCGGCATGGGCGTGGACGTCCATGGCAACGACTCGACCAAGGCGGCCTGCCGCGCCGTGTCCGACGCCATCCGCCATTCGAGCCTGCCCTTTTTCCAGGACATCCGCGCGCGCGGGGGCAAGATGCTCGTGGATGTGACGGTGGCTGTGCCCGACCCCGACTCCGTCAAGGTCGACGTCGTCCAGCGCGAGCTGCCCCACGGCGAGGTCACCATCCGGCCCGTGAGCGGCGGGCTGCGCGTGACGGGGGCCGACACCATCATCGCCTGCGCGGCCATCACGGTCAGCGTGGACGAGACGACATGACCACGACCACGACCGGCATCGGGCTCAAGCGGCTCCAGCATCTCGTCTTGTGGGTGTCGAACGTGGAGCGGAGCGTGCGCTTCTACCGCGACATCCTCGGCTTCGAGGTCAAGACGCAGTCCCCGCGCGCGGCCTTTCTCAGGATCCCCGGCAGTCCCGACGATCATCACCTCGGCCTCTTCGAGCATACGGGGGTGCCGGAGCCGCATGAGGGCGTGGCCCGCATGTACCATTCCGCCTGGGAGGTCGGCGACATCACCGACCTCGTCCGCGCGCGCCGACGGCTCATGGAGGCGGGCGCGCTCGTCGGCTCGTCGAATCACGGGGTGAGCCTGTCGCTCTACGCCAAGGACCCGGACGGACTGGAGTTCGAGATTTTCTGGACAGTGCCCGGCGGCACCTCGATCGGGACCAAGGAGCTGGACCTCGAGGGCGAGCTCGCCCGGCGCGGCATCACCACCTAGACCCCACAGGAGGAGATCACGACATGGCGCAGCTGAGAATTCCCCTGGACGAGAAGCGGTTCAATTCGGGCCTGACCTGGAAGGACTACCTGGCCCAGATGGGCGACACCAAGCCACGCACGGAGGAGAACTACTCCAAGGCGGGGCTGAACGATGACGAGCGGAAGTTCTTTTCCGGGATCGGGCAGGTCAAGTACGTGCTCATGCTCGCCGAGAACTGGTGCGGTGACGTCCATCGCAACTCGCCCATGATCGCCCGCATCGTCGAGGCCATGCCGGGGGCCGAGATGCGCGTCCTCCTGCGCGACCAGCACCCGGACCTGACCGAGTGCTTCCTGAACAACGGCTACCGCTCCATTCCCATCGTGGTCTTCTTCGACAAGGATTGGAACGAGGTCGGGCGATGGATCGAGCGGGCCGGCGCGGCCACCCAGCGCTCCTTCGCCATCCGCGCCACCACCCTCGATGCCGCCCCCGCCGACAACAAGGAAAAGCAGGACGCGGCCATGGCCGAGTTCCGCAAGCAGGTGCAGGGCACCTACGACACCGCCGCCGACAAGAGCATGTGGCGGGAGACGGCCAAGGAAGTGCGGCAAGTGCTGGAGCAGCGTCTGGGGCTCGCGGCCAAGAAGTAGCGGCGAGTCCGCGAGACATCACCGCCGAGCGCCGGGTGCTCGGTCGCATGCGGGAGCCTCAGCAGGCATGCGGGATCACCCGGCGCTCGAGGCGGACTCCTCGAGAGCTCACGCGCCTCGGCCAGCGCGCCTTGCCCCTGCGGCCGGGCTCGAAGTGGTTCGTGGTATCCTAAATACCTCAGGTTTTCCGTCGTATCAGAGACGTAACTTACCGAATTCGCGTCGCTGAGGGCTGGTCGGCACGACCTCGAACGTGACGGCGGCGAGGGGAGCGATGGGCGAGAGGGGCGGATCGTGAAGATCGCGTCGCGGTATGTCGCACTCCTCTGGCTCCTGGCCGCGCTCAGCATGGTCGGCTGGCTCATCGTCAATCTGGATACGGCTGGCTGGATCCTCATCGTCCTCGTGGTAGGGCTCATGGCCTGGCAGCTCACGAGCCGCGAACGGGGTGGACGGGGCGGGGGAGCGCGGTCCAAGAGTCAACACCTGCCCGACGAGCCGACGCCGTGACCCGGCGGCACGGCACCGCGCTCGCCCTCTCCGTGGTCCTGCTCCTCGGCCCGACGGTGGCGGGAGCGCAGACCGATCGGGCCGCCGAGCCACCCGCACGCTGCACGAGCTATGCGACGGGCACCGACACCCACACCGACTGTCAGAGCGCGGCGCCCGCGCTCTCCTCACCCGCCATTCGTTGCAGCAACTCAAAAACCGGCAACGACACGCACACCGAGTGCGCGCCCGTGGCCGGCCCGATCACGATCGGGACGAAACGCCCCGATGCGGCGAGGGCGCTGCCCACCATGCCGTCTCCGCCCATCCGCTGCCATAGCTACGCCATCGGCTCCTCCATCTACACCGATTGCCGCTAGCCCGCATGCCCCGCCGGTGCCACTGGGCCCGCGGCGAGCCCGACATCGCGTATCACGACGCGGAATGGGGTGTGCCTTCCCACGACGATCATCGGCTCTTCGAGCTTCTCGTTCTCGAGGGCGCCCAGGCGGGCCTCAGCTGGTCGACCATCCTGGCCAGGCGGGCGGGCTACCGGCGCGCCTTCGCGGGCTTCGACGTCGCGCGGGTGGCGCGCTTCAAGCCCGCGGCGGTCGCCCGGCTGCTGCGCGACCCCGGCATCATCCGGCACCGGGGCAAGATCGAGAGCGCCATCGGCAATGCGCGGGGCGTCCTCGCCATCCAGCGCGAGCACGGCAGCTTCGCCGCCTACCTGTGGAGCTTCGTGGGCGGCCACCCGCTCGACAATCGCCGCCGCTCGCTCCGTCAGGTGCCGGCCCAGACGGCGCTCTCCCAGGCCCTCTCGCGCGATCTCAAGCAGCGCGGCTTCACCTTCGTGGGGCCCACGATCTGTTATGCCTTCATGCAGGCGGTCGGGCTCGTCAACGATCACCTGATCTCGTGCTTCCGCTACGCTCCCGTGCGCCGGCTCGCGCGCCGAGCGGGCAGGGGCCGCGTGCGCCGACGCCAGCACGTAAGGACTCTCGTAAAGGACGCTTGAGATCAGCGTTCGGGCCGTCTAGACTGAGCCCGTGCTGACCACGCTGCCGCATGGCGACTGAGCGCGGGCCGATGGGTGGCATCCTCCGCTTTCTCGGACTGAGCGGCGCCCCGGACGATTCGGCGCCGCGCGCTGGCCTCTCGTCGGTGAGCGTGGGCGATGCGTCTGATCCCAGCCGTGCCGTCCTGGGCAGCGGGCTCTCTCTTCGCGGCGAGATCACGGGCGAGGGAGATTTCCACGTCTACGGCCGCTTCGAGGGCGAGATCGACGTGTCCGGACGCGTCGTGGTCGCCGAGAGCTCCGAGGTCGACGCCAACGTCAACGCCGCCTCCATCGTCATCGCGGGCAAGGTGCGCGGCAATCTGTCGGCAACCACGCGCCTGGACATCCTGCCCACGGGTGTGCTGACGGGCACGCTCAAGGCCGGCAGCTTCTCGGCAGCGGAGGGCGCCTCCGTCAAGGGCGAGATCTGGCTCGAGCGCGGGCAGCACAGCCGGACGGGCGAGACGCGCGGTCTCGGATCCCCGGAGAGGCGAGAGTGAGCGAGCTCCTCGCCGTTCTCCGCGCATCTCGCTGGGGCCGCTGGGCGGGCCTTGCCCTCGTCGTCCTGGTCGTGGTCGGCCTCGGCGGGGGCGGCTGGATGCTCTGGACCACGCGCGCCGAGTCCCACGGGGCCGTGGCCCTGGCCCAGGCGCGATTCCTCCTGGCCCAGGCCCAGGCCCCCAATGCGGTCCCCGAGGCCAAGGAGCGGGCCCAGAAGGCCCTCGAGGACGTCGTCGCGGAGTACCCGAGGCTCAGCTCAGGGGCCCAGGCGGCCTACCAGCTCGGCAATCTCCGCTTTGCCGCCGGACAATACCCGCAGGCTCGCGCCGCCTTCCAGGTCGCCAGGTCCCGAGCGCGCTCGGCGAGCCTGGCCAGCCTGGCGTCTCTCGGCATCGGATTCACTTTCGAGGCGGAGAAGAACTACGAGGCGGCGGAAAAGAGCTTCGCTGAAACGGTCAAGGGCACCAGCCCCAAGGACTTCCTCTACGAGGAGGCCATGTCAGACATGGCCCGCGTGCAGGAGCTCGGCGGCAAGCGCGCCGCCGCGGTCGAGACCTACCAGAAGATCCTGAAGGAGCTGCCCGACGGCCGGCGCGCGGAGGAGCTTCGGGCGCGCGTGGCCACGCTCCAATCGCCGGTCAAGCCGTAGCGATCCAGCTACCCCATCAGCTACCAGGCGTCGCCACCTAGTGTCTGATAAGAGGCATTATGTCAACCAACCTTCCGCCCGCGATTCCCAGGCCCGCATCGCACGCACTCCCCTGTCATTCGAGAATGGTGGCCGTGAGGATGAAGCTCGACTCGCTCGACGACTGCTGCTGGCTGTAGCCGAGGATCTGCCGGGTGACCTGATTGATGCCGCGCGTGGCGCCACCGACGCGCATGGCCCGCCCGTTCGGCACGATGACATCCGTCACCGCCTCGTTGAAGTCGATACTGCCCGCGCCTTCCGGGGTGAAATAGCTGACCTGGGGCACGAGACGCACCCGAATCTGGCCCTTGGGCAGGATGGTCGGATTGACCACGAGCGTCGTCCCCACGCGCTGCCAGGCCGTCCCCTGCGCCACGTAGCCCTGGCCCGTCGCGTAGTCCCGAAACCACGAGATGGCGGTGTAGGGCACCTCGCTCGCCACCATCATGCTCGCCGTGCCCCCGTCCTGCACGACCGTGAAGACGCCACTGGTCCGCGTGGTGCGGGTCGTGGTGTCCTCGACGGCGAGGCCGCCGCGGGTCCGCGGCTTCTTGCCGTCCTCGATGATGATGCTGCCCTGGCCCTGGGCGCCCTGGCGCGCGGCCTGGCTCTGCTGCTGGAACTCGAGGACAACCTTCACCTGACGGCCGGACTGGGCCGCCGCCGGCATTGCCGTCGCGAGGATGATCGCGGCGACCAGGGGGCTCCGGAAGCGCACGCGCCCTACCCCGGGATCTGCGCCTCTTCGGGCAGCTTGTCCCAGACGGGCTTCCACTCTGGCGGGTGGAGTCCCACCGACTCGGCCTTGTCCTTGACCTCGGCGGCGAAGGCCTGGCGAACCTCGTCGTTGTCACGGAGCTTGAGCCGGTACTTGCGGTAGACGGCGTTCTTGGCCGTGCGCGGACGACCGAAGATGTTCATGGTGCGGATGTACCACTTCTCGAACGTCTTCTGCGC
>Ga0137394_10002324_pt1 | contig 14049 bp, 13 predicted proteins | sample czobulk116metaG_FD_108278 | JGI IMG/M metagenome (GOLD analysis project Ga0137394, IMG submission 108278) | Vadose zone soil microbial communities from Angelo Coast Range Reserve, California, USA - czobulk1.16 metaG | ecosystem: Environmental > Terrestrial > Soil > Vadose zone | place: USA...
GTCGCCACCCGGCCCGATAGACAAACCACCGCTCGTCGGATTACAGGCCCTCCGGAAGCGCGAGGCTCAACTTCCTCGCAACCGTGCAGAAGCATTGAGAGAGTGCGACGACGGGACAGAACCGGCTTATGACCGTTCTCGTCGGAATCCCCGTGCGGAGCCCGATCTCTTCTGCGTTCGTGCCCGAGGCCACGGAATCGCCCTCTCATCGTTCTTCTGACGGGAAAGTTCCGGGCTAGTCCGTCAACTGAATCAGCCTCACTCTGTGTAGTTGCCGATCAGGACCTCGTTTGTTCCGAACATCGCAATCACTTGGAAAAGAAAGCGGGATTCGCTTTGAGTGATTGTGAGTGACTAGCGCGTGATTTCGCGCGGGCCGATTTCAAGTCCACTGCCTGGCGGTGGCATACCTATTTGCCCATCGCAGGCTGAACCGCACTCAGAAGCCAAAAGCTGAGTTAGACAGTCAAGGTCCGCCCAAAGCATACTTTAACTCAGCGGAGATCGGCACTCCGGTGCTGCCCTGTTTCATCAGCGCCATCACGTCCGCGGGCACCTCCGGATACGGAGAGGCGAACTTGACGGCAGTGATCGCGAAGTCGTCATAGATCGCCAGCCCGGAGGACCGCCGCACTTCGACGAACTGCAGCAGACCAGAGACTTTGATGCCGAACTCGATGACCACCTCAGCGTTTAGATAGTCACACCCTTGCGTCGCTGGGTTTGCTACTCAAGGATAGCTCCAGTTCGCGCGGATCCGCCGGCGTACCTCGTCCAGGAAGGCGCGATGACGCTCGTTCGAGGAATCAAGGCTGATTGCCTCACCCTCGATCCCACCACGCTGTTCGGGCTTCGTCTGAGACACCGGTGGGGCGAGGATGAACCCGCATGCTGACGCCCCTGTGTTTACATACGCCCACCGTCCAGCCTGACGAAAGCAGCCGCCGTCAAGGCCACCACGGAGCCGCGATTCCGTTGAATGGCAACGGACATGGCAATTCGGGTCGTGAATGCCGGATCGGTAAGGGCACGCTCTGGCCTGAGGAGGCCGAAACGACTGGCTCACGTCATCGGGTTTTTCCTGACTACCGCAGTAATGCCCCCGCGCATATGGTCCTAGCCGTCGAAAAAGGGCTTAGTGAGCCCACACACTTCCGGGAGAGTGATCGGTCAACGGCGAATCTCAATCACGACCTCCCATCGAATCTCCGCGAGCACGGGGCCTCCCCAAATAGGATCCGACTATGACGAGAAGTACGCTCTTGCGAATAGTGATCAGCGTTGGCGCAGCCGGCGCTGCAGTCATCCATGCGGGATGGCCGCATCTCATAGATGCGGTTACTGCTGCTCTCTTGCTATTAGCTGCCTTGCCCTGGCTCGCGCCGATCGTAAAAACCCTCGAAGTCTCAGGCGTCGGAAAGATTGAATTGAGAGAACTGGAGCGAACAGCGCAGGAAGCGCTCGGTGCCGCCACAAGCGCCGCTCAAAAGGCCGATCTTGCTCTTGCAGGAGCATCCGGGCGCGGCACTGCTGCACAGCCTACGACCCACGCAAGCGCGCAAGATGTCGCAGCGTTGGTAAGGGAATACAACAGGATTCGCGAGACGCAACGGTCCGGGCCCGCCAGAACAACGGCAATGACGGCGGTGGTTCGCAGAATGATTGATGTGTCATCATCCATGCCTCTCACAGCTGTTCAGGACGCACTCAGAGACAAGGATCGTGGGCAACGTTTGTTAGCGTACGCCTTTTTGTATACGCGTCCCGAACCTTCTCTGCTCAATGATCTGATGGATGCTGTGCGCGGCGAAGACACGCCGTTTGGTCAGTACTGGGGCATCCAGGCACTCGGTAAGGTCATCGGCTCTATGCAGAGGGTGCAGATCAACGATGGCGTTGTCCGGCGTCTCCGGGCTTTCGCGGCCGAACTCCAACCCGATACTGATCGGCACTACGAACTATCTAGGCTCCTCCGAAGCCTCGATGCGTGAAGCCGTACCGAAGCCTGTATGTCCTAACCTTGGGGCCGCCGTTCGACGAATTTCGGTCTAGATTCGGCCACCACGACGGGGGCACCTGAACCGCCATGATCGCCGTTTGCTGTGTTTGCCAGGGTCCGATTCCGTCCGGCCAAGGCTACCGGCTGCGGGACGGCACGCAGAGCCACATCGAGTGCGGCGAGCTCCTGCTGTTCGAAGTCCCCCGTCCGAGCCGCCGGAGGCGCTAGCCCGGCTCGGCGGCACGCCCCTGTGGACTGAGCACAAAGCACAGCTTATCGAGAGGTATCTCTACTACTTCGTGCTCGTGACAAAACACGGGACTTACATAGATGGCTTCGCTGGACCGCAGGATCCTGAGCATCCGGAGGCGTGGGCGGCCAAGCTTGTCCTCGAGAGCACCCCGCGATGGATGCGCCACTTCTATCTCTATGACGCCGACGTTCGCCAGGTAGCTCGTCTACGCGCGCTTGTGGCGGCCCAGCCGCCACGAGATACCGGTCGCCGCGAGCCACGTCGACACGTCGCCGTCACGCACGGAGACTTCAATGCTGAGGTGCATGCCTTACTCGACCAAGGCGTGATCCGCGGGACTGAGGCAACCTTTTGCCTCCTCGACCAGCGGACGTTCGAATGTCATTGGGCCACTGTGCAGGCACTCGCACTCCATCGGCACACCGGGCGGAAAATTGAGCTGTTCTATTTCCTTCCGAACGCCTGGCTCGATCGCGCGCTTGCCGCACAGCAAGACGTCGGCGTCCTTGAACGGTGGTGGGGCCGGCGTGACTGGGAGATCCTTCGAGCAATCAGCGGGTTGCCCCGTGCACAGATAGTCGTGCGTCGATTCAAGGACGAGTTTGGCTATCGGTCAGCAAAGGCGCTGCCGATTTACGAACGCGCAGACGAGTCTCGGGTGATGTACTACATGATTCACGCAACCGACCATCCCGACGCGCCGCCGCTGATGGCGCGTGCCTACCGCCGCGCCGTCCTGCCGAAGGAATCGCCGCAGCAGCTGGCCTTGGAGCTCGGCCTCGATTCGCTGCAACCGCCGACAGACGCCGAGGAGTAAGCGTCGGACGGCATTCGGCCGTGCGATGATGTCGTAGGGGACCACCGTGGGCGACAACTCCGCGATCGAATGGACGGACGCGACATGGAACCCCGTTACCGGCTGCGACAAAATCTCGCCGGGCTGCAAGTACTGTTATGCCGAGCGCCTCTCCAACCGGCTGCAGCGTATGCGCAACCCGCGTTATACGAACGGTTTCGCGGTGACGCTCCACCCAGATCAGCTCGACTTACCACTGCGCTGGCGCGGCGCGCGGCGTGTATTCGTAAACTCAATGTCCGACCTCTTCCACGACGAGGTCCCGCTCGAGTACGTCGACCGCGTGTTCGACGTCATGCGTCGCGCTGGACAGCACGTCTTCCAAGTCCTCACGAAGCGCCCGGATCGGCTGCTGCTGTGGCACCGCGGCCGGGACACCGTGGTGCCGGTGCCCACGAATGTTTGGATCGGCGTCTCAGTAGAATCCATTGACTACGCATGGCGTGTCGATCGTCTACGCCACGTGGACGCAGATGTCCGATTCATTAGCGCCGAGCCGCTACTCGGCCCGTTGACCGGGCTAGACCTGACGGGGATTGCGTGGCTCATCGCCGGTGGCGAGTCCGCCGGCAGCCCTGGGCGCGCGCTCGTCGAAAGCGTCGCCGGTGGCTTGCAGCCGAAGTCGGATGCCGAGCGCTGGCTCCTCGATCTCGTGGAGGCCTGTCACGGGGCCGACGTGGCGTTCTTCTTTAAACAGTGGGGTGGGCGAACGCCTAAGGCCGGCGGCCGTCTGCTGGGTGGGCGGACGTGGTCCGAGTACCCAGTCCGGGCATGATGACGTTCTAGGCTTCGCCTTAGTTCCGCGAACTGATGATCGGTCAGCGGGGTAACTAGAACTGCCCAGAACTGCACCCAGTACCGTGGCCTTTTCGATTTCTCGCCTCTGCCACCAGCTCAGGGCGGCCGTCGTAGCACGACGCGGCCGTGTCATATGGCAACGAGAATGGCAACGGACACCCTAAGTAGCGGTCTCGGCTCTCGACGACGCGACCTGTCCGAGGCGGAGACGTTGCCAGCTTAGCGGCAGACTGCACGGCGGGCGTCGGCCAAGCTCAGAATCACGACTCGTTCAGGCACTCATCGCGGAAGCTCCGGTGGAAACTTTCGATGTACGCCTTCTGCACGAGCTTGCCCGTGCGATGAAGTGGAGGTCGATGCCGTGCCTATACCACTGCAACGAGGCCTATACCACGACTCTTCTGAGCGTGAGCATGCGGATCGGCTTCTAATGGCCGAACAAGCCCCGGCTCAGAGCTGCATTCCAAACGGTGGCCTTATTAGTCTGGTCGAGGTGGCGTCCCTGCAATCGGCAGATGCCAACCGCGCAGTATGGCCATGACTCTGAGCCAGAAGCATAGGAGTGCACCCACTATCATGAGTGCAAAAGACGGGTAGTGCAGGACGTGTCCGACCACCACCACAACGCCGGCAGCAAGCGCGGCGACAGCATAAAGATCAGCCTGCAGCACTGTAGGAGTCTGGTTGACGAGAACGTCACGTAACATTCCGCCGCCAATCCCTGTCAACATTCCCATAAGTGCAGCCATCACTGGATTAAGTCCAGCGGCCAGCGCTTTTTGCGTACCGGTGACGGCGAACAGGGCCAGGCCCGCGCCATCGAACAACAGCACGGGCCTGCGCCGCACGTCGATATCGGGATACCAGAAGAACGTCACCAAACCTGCTAGGAGAGAGACTCCTAAATAACGCCAGTCGCTGATGGCTGCAGGCGGAACGGAGCCGATAAGCAGGTCGCGGGTAATCCCGCCTGCGTTCCCCGCGGCGAAGGCAAGCACCATCAAGCCGAACAGATCGAGTTTGCTCTTGACACCGGCCGCTGCACCGCTGAGTGCGAAGACGAACGTACCGAGCAGGTCGAGCGCGACCAGAAAGGGGCCCGCCAGGTGCTGACCGTGAATCAGAATGTCGTTCACGATGCCAGCCAGGCATGCGCCGCCACGACCAGAGCCCTCACACCTGTCTGCATAGTTGGGTGGATCACCGGTGCAAAGCGCGAATTGTGATTGGTCGGAAGCGCGCTAAGCGTGCCATCCTTCTTCCCTTGTCATATACCTCAGGATCGTCGCCACCAAAGAACCAGTACACCGCCGGAGCGTGCGCCGGTAGCTTAACAGTTTCGGGGCAACGGGAGCGACCGGCCCATCCGCAGTTCCGAGCCCCATCCCGCATGAGTGATGAGAATTTGGGCGACTGTAGCGGCATCGTGTCGACACGCGGCCCCAGGCCGTCCAGCTATGGTCATTGGCAAGAAGACTGGCAACGCAGCCGGCAATCATTCGAATTTGTTCGAAGGGTTTCAGCCTCAGTCAGGCTGAGACAAGGTGTGTCGACTGGCCGCCTTCAGCTCTTCACCTGCCGCAGCGCCGGCAGCAGCTCGTCGCTCATGAGCCGGATGCTGCTCAACGCGTGCGCCAGCGGCATGCCGAGCCAGTGCGTGCGGAAGAAGAGGAAGTTCGTCCCGGCGGCTTCCCAGCATGGCCGAAGCTGCTCGTAGCATTCCTCGGGGCTTCCCAGCACGAAGCGGTCGCGAAGGAGGTCCTCGAACGGCTGGTGGAACGTGTCCCCGTCGGGCAGGACCGCGTCCTGGCCCCATGACGCATAAGCTCGGTACTTGGCACCGAGATACGGTCCGGCGAGCTCCAGCGCCGTCCGGCGGTCCTTCGCGCAGTAGATCTCCTTGATGAGCGGTCGAACGCGCGGGAGCGGCTTACCCAGGCGCGAGAGCTCCTCGCGATAGAGGCCCATCTGACGCGTGATGCTGGCCATGGTCGCGTGCGGGTTTACGAACCAGGTGTCGCCGAGCCTCGCCGCTCGGCGCACCGCGGCGTCGCTGTTGGCCGCAAACCAGATCGGCGGATGGGGCTTCTGCACGGGCCGGCAGGTCAGCGTCACGTTGTCCAGCCGGCAGACGTCGGTGTCGACACTCACCTTGTCCTCGGTCCAGAGGCGCTTGACGATCTCCAGGCACTCCTCGAACCGCCTCAACCGCTGCCCCTTCGGGACCCTGAAGGCGTCGAACTCGACCTCGCGATAGCCTAGTCCGACGCCGAAGACGAAGTTGCCGCGCCAGATGACGTCGAGCGAGGCGATGCACTCGGCCACCTCGACCGGGTTGTGGAGGTTGATGAGGAGCACGCCGGCGACCCCGGTCATCTCCCCCGCTTCCGCCGCCAGGCGCGCGAGAAAGGGAATGAGCTGCAGCTGGCTCATGCCCTCGCTCAGGTAGTGCTGGCCCGTGCCCACGGCGTCCCAGCCGCGGTCGCGCGCCAGGCGCGTCATCGCGAACTGCTCGTCGAGCGAGGAGACCATGTCGGTGCCGAGCGGGTTCTGGTTGGTGACGAAGATGCCGATCTTCATCGCACTCCCCCTGGCCTGCCGATCAGGCGAGCCGTTCGCCGCCCGCCGGCCGCTGCGTGGCGTCGCGTGACGGATAGATGACGCTCTCCGCGTGGCGATACATCCACTCCACGGCGTCGGGCGCCAGGTAGTGGACCTCAGTGCGCGCGAGCGCGGCGAGCCGTAGCGCCTCGATGTTCCGGCGCACCTCGGAGGTCAGGGTGTTTAGACGGTGGTAGGCCTCCGACACCGTGCGCCCCAGCGTGGTGACGCCGTGATTCTCCATAATCAGGCTGTTCGTGTGCTCGATGAAATCCTTGATCGGCCCCACATCCTGCTCCACGTCGAGGTGCGAGGGCACGACGTACGGGGGCTTGGCCATGACGTACGGGAACTCGAGCGAGAGGACGCGCAGCTCCTTGGCCGCACCGGACGCGAAGAGCGCAATAGTCTCGTCGTGATGCACGTGAATCACGGCGCCGATATCGGGCCGCAGGCGCAGGATCTCTCGGTTCAGGTTGTGCCCGACGCTGGTCGTCAGGGTACCGTGGAGCAGTCGCGGGGTCGGGATGTCCGTGATGACGACGTTGTTGGCGGTCATCTCCTCCAGCGAGACCTCGGCGTGCTTGGTGTAGGCCACGCCGTGGGGGAAATCGGCGTGGGGCACACGGATGGCAAGGTTCCCCAGTGAGTTGTGGACGTAGCCGCGCGCGACAATGAGCTTCGCGTAGCGCAACAGCAGATCAACGACGGTCTGATCGACGGGCATCGTCGTCATGAACCCTCCGTGCCGAGTATGATACGCGCCGGAGCGTGCCCAGCGCCGCGCCCCCAAGAGGTGGCCATGGCGTCCTCGAAAGCGTCGACATCGGCGGCCGTGCGGGCGCGGCTCGATCATCCCGTCATCGATCGCGCCACCGCGATGGTCCCGCGGCTCTTCTACGAGCGGCTCGACGAGTTCGGCATCGACTTCGGCATGCTCTACACCTCGCTGGGGCTCTTCTTCGTCGGCAATGTGCTTACCAACTTCATCGATTAGCCTGGGCGCTACCGAGCCGCTGCCGTATCGGTTCGGCTGGACGGCGTCGTGGGCGTCTTTGGCCGGCGCGCTCAACCCGGCGATGTACTGGGCGTACGCGGAGCACTACGGGGCGTGGGGCACACTGCTCAGTGTCGTGATGCTGGCGTGGACCGTCGTGTTCGGGGTCTCGGCGGCTGCCGTTCGCCCGTGGGCATGGTATGTCGTGATCGCTTCGCCGGCGATCGCGGTCGCGACCAGTGGCATTTTCGCGATTCACATTGCGAGCACCCTCCACGACGCGGTGCTCGGCGCCGGCCTCGCGGTCTCGATGTCTCTCATCTCGACCGTCTACTTCTACCGCCGCCGGGCGATGTTCCGGGCCGCCTGGCGCTGGCGCCGGGGCGAGCGGTGGTGGCCCCACCTAGCCGGCCAGGAGCATGAGACCCCAGAAGGGCGGGCCGGCTTCGCCGGCTTGCCCCCCGGTCGTCGCCGGCTGTTCGTCGCGTCGGTGCTGATCTGGGGCCTCATTCAGCAGGCCCTGCGCTGATCCCGCCGTTAGCTCTGAGAGACGACCAAAGCCCGATTATGGTGGGTTCCCGGGGCGGGCCAGACGGGCCATCAACCTACCGGAATTGGCAAGGCTCGTGGCAACCGTCGCCGTAACTCCTCTTGCGGTGACGGGCAGACTCTGCCTGGGTAAGGCCGTTGCGTGGGCCGGGCGTCACCCCGTTGGGCGTGGGCAGTACGCCAGGAGTTCGCTCCAACCCGTGTACCCAAGGTCCCGTAGTGCCCGATGCTCCGCAGGCGGGCCGCCGTCTCGTTTTGCCGCGAGTTCCTCCCGGACCGCCGACACCAGCGCGTCGAGGTAGGGGTTACCCCTCACCGCGAGGCGCTCGAGCGGCACAAGAGCCGCCTGCACGGCGTCCCATTGCTGCAGCATGGCGAGGGCTACCACCTGCATTCTCTCGAAAAACCAAAATACCTGGCCGGCGCGCGCGCGAACCTCGCGGATGAGCCCCTCGACCTCGTCGTGTCGACCCAACACCGCGTGGGCGAGCAGCAGCACGCTCTCACGCTCCAGCGGCTCCGCCTGCAGCGGCTCGACCGCTCGCCGCAGCGCTACGAGCGCTTGGTCTCTTCGACCTTCCATAGCATGGGCCACCGTCTCGAAGGCACGCATGGTCGTGACGGCATAGCAGAATGCGGTGTCGGGATGCTCGGTCACCAGCCGCTCGGCGTCAGCGGCGACGCGACGCAGCGCCGGCCAATCGCCCTGCGCTAGAAGGACGTGCGCCTGCTCTCGGTAGGCATGAGTGCGAAGGTGCGGGCCGCGCGCCACGCTTTGCGCCACCACGTGGTCGGCGAGGCGTTGCGCCTCCGCAAGCTGGCCGGTGCTGAGCGCGAGGATCGCGCGAAACTCAAAGCGGTGCTCGGCCGACGGGCCTACGGGAGCGGCCATCGCGTCCAAACGTTCAAAGATGCGTCGCGCGACGGCGAAGTCGCCGGCACGGATCTGAAGAATTGCCGCATGGACCAGGAACGACTGCAACGCTGTGGGATCGGCGACCTCCTCCGACAGCTGCAACGCCTCTTCAAGCGCTGGCGCTTCGTGCAGCTGGTAGGCGCGTATCGCGAGCAGGCGGGCTAGCGAAGCACGGTCCCCGAGACGTCGGGCGAGTACCTCCCCCTCGGCGGCCAGCGCTTGGATGACCGGCTCGTCAGGGCAACGTCGAAACATCCCCGACGTATATACGGGGGGTTCGAGAGCGGTCGGATAGAGGTCGGGCGGGGGATCGACGCCATGCTCTCGATACAGGTCACGTGCCCGCATGTAGTGACTCCACGCTTCATCGGCATCGCCGCTGGCCAGTAGTACATCGCCCAAGCCACGCTCTATCACGGCCACCGCGCGTGGAGCTGTGGCGAACCGGAGCGCACGCCGGCAGGTCTCGACGGCCCGTTCATAGGCGAACCGGTCCGCATACCGACGGCCCGCTGTCTGATGGGCCTCGCAAGCGCGCGCCTGTAACTGCGCAAGATCCAGACTGCCTTGCCAAACCCAATCAGCATCCGCCGGCCCCAGCGCCTCCCAGAGGTGGTGCGCGATCGCCTCAACATCCTGTGGCCCCACGCCTTCATGGGCGTAGCGCGCGTGCAGGCGCATCCGCGCCGCTGTGGTCAGGCGGCTGTAGGCTACGTCACGGAGCAGCGCGTGATGAAAGCCGAATCCGCCGGGCACTTCGTGCACGTACAGCAGTTCGGCCAAGCGCTCGAGGGTCGCCGCCACCTCTGCCGGGTCGCGATCGGCCAAGAGGGCCGCATCGTCGACAGTGAAGACCTCACCGACAATCGCTGCGCGCTGGAGCAGTTCGCGGTCTCGTGACGGCAGTTCGTCCAGGCGCGCGCCGATGACGCCGTGGAGTGTGAGCGGCACGTCGATGGCGCCCACCGCTCGCGCGCGCGCCAATTCGATGATGAAAAGCGGGTTACCCCCGGCGCGGTCGAGTCCGGCCACTCCGGCGCTGCCCGCCGCCTCGGCCAGCGCACGCGCGTTGACCTCGTCGAGCGCGTCGAGCGAGATGAAGAACCGGTCGCCGCCCGGACGCATTCCGCCCTGGATCCCGAACTCGGGCCGCGCAGTCCCGATGACGAGCAGTGGCAGGTCCAGGCCAAGCGTGAGCCGGTCGAGGAGCTGGACGACTTCGGCTTCTGCCCAGTGGAGGTCCTCGACCCACAGCACCACGAGTCGCGTGCGCGCAAGCGCGGCGAGATACCGGCGCCAGGCATTGGCCACCTCATCCTGCCGTTGTGAGGTCGGCAGCGATGCCAGATCACGGCTGACGCTCAGGCCGGCGCTATGCGCGAGGGCCGTCACAACCCGATCCCGCTCCGTGGCGTCGTTGAAGAGTCCCGCCGCGCCGCCGATCAGGTCGCCGATCCCGGCCTCGTCCCCGGCCGTGGGCGCTGCGGCTGATGCCAGGATCTCCCGGAGTGGACTGCGGGCTCCGAGCTCGCCGGCAGGCCGGCATCGCGCCCGCAGGATGTGCGCGTTGTCGGTGAGGCCATCGATGAACTCCTCGACCAGCCGCGTCTTGCCTTGCCCAGGCGGTCCTGACACCAGAGCGAACACGGCGCGGGCCGAGCGGGCACGTCGCGCCGCCAAGGCCAGAAGGTCGAGCTCCGCCTCGCGTCCGACCAGCGGGATGCGCCCGGCGCGCCGGCCGGCCAACCCTGTAAAGCGCCACGCGCGAACTCGGCCGAGTCCGCGCAGCTCGATGTCCCCGAGATCGGCGAACTCGCCGACGTCGGCGGTTGCGTCGTGGCAGACCGGCCCGACAAGGATCTGGCCAGGGTCCGCGAGCTGCTGGAGGCGCGCGGCCACGTTCACACATGCGCCGACGCTCATTTGTTGGCGCGCGTCCGCCACGGCACCGAGGTCGACAATCGCTTCGCCCGTCTCGACACCGACTCGCACCGCGAATACAACCCGACCCTGTTCCTGGCGGTCTGTCCACCGGACGCAGCCCCAGGCGGCCCTGAGGGCCCTATGCGGGTCGTCCGCGTGCGCGATCGGGGCCCCGAAGAGGGCGTGAATGGCATCGCCGACGTACTTCTCAACGACCCCGCCCTCAGCCGCAATGAGTCCGGCCAGCTCACTGAAGGCGCGGTCAAGATCGCGCTTCAAACGCTCGGGGCCGAGCGCGGCCGTCAGGGCCGTCGAGCCGACCACGTCCACGAACAGCGCCGTCACGACGCGACGCTCGACGCGCGCCTCAGCTTTGGGATCCATCACGCGTCGAGGGAGAGGTTGTCTGAGTCGGGCCGCGCTTCAAACATTGAACCTTCCGGAGACCTATCGCCCGGCTTGGTGGAGCGCGACCATCATAGACCAGTCAGATCCGGGCCCGCAGACGATTGCTATGGCAATGCTGCTGGCATCGCGCCGTATAAGTTGCCGTGAGTTCTAACCGCGCCCCGGCCTGGGTGAGGCTGAGACCATTCGCCCCCAGACACGGGGCTACCACCGTCTAGCGTTACTTCCCTGGACTGCGTTTTTGCCACCGCGCTAGCGCGGCTTTACGAGCGCTCTCGCGCCGCTGCTCCGAGGATAGCCTCTTGGCTCTGGCCGTCCCGCCCTTCTTACCAAGCGCGGCAGCGTGAGGATCCTTGCGTTGCCCCATTGTCGGCGACGGTAGCACGCGACACTGCCCGGCCGGGCGTTAAGTCGCTATCTTGACTTTATGCGTAGCGCTACGCATACTCTTAACGCATTGGACTGGCCAGAAGACCGCGGAGAGCGACCGATGTCGCACAACCGAAGGGGTTTAGATGCCCTCGTTCACTGTCTTCGCCGTTATGTCGAGGCGAACCCGTCGCGTTTCAACGTCGTGGAGACATCTAAATCAAGCCTGCACATCCGGACGATCGTTCGCTCCGATGAGCGGGCAAAGGATTGAGAATCGCCTTCTACGGGAGGTACAGCTCGGACAACCAGCGCGACACGTCCATCGAAGATCAGGAACGCGTCGTGGAACGATGGGCAGAGCGCCACGGGCATGAAGTAGTCGCAAGATTCTCGGATTCGGCTGTGTCAGGTTCGAATATTCGTTTGCGGTAGGGCTCCAGGGCGCCGTCGAAGCAGCTTGTCGAACACCAGGCCCATTCGAAGCGGTGGTAGTTGATCAGCTTTCGCGGCTATCCCGAGACATCGGAGATACCGACGCGCTCGTGAAGCGGCTGCGCTTTTTTGGGGTCCGGATCGTCGCGGTGTCGGATGGCCTCGATACTCGCGACGAAACGACAAAGATCAGTGTGACGGTGAAAAGCCTTGTCAATGAACTCTACCTTGACGACTTGCGCAAGATGACCAAACGCGGCCTGGACGGTCAGTTCCTAAAGGGTTATTCGACCGGTGGTCGGACATATGGCTACAAATCGGAGCCCGTACTAGATCCCTCCGGTCGGACTGATCCTCACGGGACGCCATCAACCCTCGGTTATCGACCAGTTGTTGTCCCAGAACAGGCTGAAGTGGTCCGAGAGATATTCAACCTCTTCAAGGACGGCCATGGCGAGAAGACCATCGCGAAGCGCCTGAATGCTGCCGACACCCGAAGAGTCTGGCGCCCGAATACGATCTTTCTCATGCTACAAAACGCAAAGTACGTCGGTCGTTTCCACTTCAACCGGCGCGAGTGGAGGAAAAATCCGCAAACCGGACGGAAGGTCTACCGCTGGCGTCCAGCCGAAGAGTGGGAGGTCATTAACTCGGAAGCGCTTCGAATCATCGACGATACGACTTGGACTGCTGTGCAGCGCCGACTACAGTCACGGCGACATATCTTCTCCCGTGGCCGAACAGCAAGCGTTCATCTTCTATCGGGGTTACTCGTTTGCGATCAGTGCGATGGGCGTTTCTCGATCGTTGCGAGAGACTACTACGGCTGTCGCAACCATGTCGAATCCGGCACGTGCTCAAATAGCCTACGATTCCGCCTAGAAGCTATTGAAGAACTCGTGATCGGCGGGTTGGCGGGACAACTGCCCGGATGGATCGAAGCTTTGAGTACGTCAGCGACGCAGGTACGGCTCGCCGATGCTGCGATGTCGCACGTGCCGGTAGAACAGCGACTCGTCCAGCTACGTAGTCAAGCGGCGGCCGTCATGGACGCTATTCAGGGCGGCCTTCGCGGGAAGGCGCGTGAGACCGCGCTGGCTCGATATCAGGAGTTATGGGATCAGATCGAGTGCCTTGGTGATGACTCGACCTCGACCAACCTGCCCGCCGGCGGAAGGACCGAGGTCCGGTATGACCGCTCGGTGGTGGAGGATTTCGTTCGGCACCTGCCTGCTGGTCTACGGGCCGACCCCCAGCAGGGACGAGCGTTCCTACATGAGACTGTCAGGTCGATCCGTATAGCGGACGAGGGCGAACGCCCCCGGGTCTGTCCTATATGTCGGGAGGTACTTGGAAAGCTTACGCCGCAGCATCTCGCGGGGCATGGGCTAACCCTTCGCGAAGGCTACCGAAGGTTTCCGGAACTTGGATTTAACAAAAGGGCTCGGCTGGTTATCCAGCCGAGCCCAGATGGCCTCCTCAAAACCGGGGAGGTGTTCGGTTTGATGGTTGCGGGGGCTGGATTTGAACCAGCGACCTTTGGGTTATGAGCCCAACGAGCTACCGGGCTGCTCCACCCCGCGGTGACCCACGTACCTTACCCACACGATGCGTTTGAGTCAAGCCGACACGGGAAAATCTCTGGGCGCGTCACTCTGGCGCGCGAGTGCCACGTCGCGTCGCACGACGCGCGTGTCGGCGCGGAAGAAGTGCGATTGGCGTGCGATTGACGCGCGGTCGCGTTTGGCACTACGCTTGCGACCACCGCCGCGCCATGCGACCCCGAGCCCAACTGACGCCCGCCACGCGCCCGCACTTTCCGGTCGGCCGTCTCGCCCTCTGCCTCGACTGCGAAGTGTGCTTCGAGATCGGGCCGGTGAAGTGTCCGGCCTGCGGCAGCGAGACCTGGTCGCCGCTGTCCCGCTTCATCGGCGACACCTCCGAC
>Ga0137394_10002325_pt1 | contig 14042 bp, 11 predicted proteins | sample czobulk116metaG_FD_108278 | JGI IMG/M metagenome (GOLD analysis project Ga0137394, IMG submission 108278) | Vadose zone soil microbial communities from Angelo Coast Range Reserve, California, USA - czobulk1.16 metaG | ecosystem: Environmental > Terrestrial > Soil > Vadose zone | place: USA...
TCAGCATATCGAGTGTCCGCTGCCGGCCGTGCTTTCGATTCAGTCCGGCATCAACAAGGTGCGCTACGCGACGCTGAAGGGCATCATGGCCGCCAAGAAGAAAGAAATCGCAGCGATGAAGCGTGAATCGCTGGGCGTGTCCGCCGAAGCAACGCAGAAGATTGAAAAGATTTACGTGCCGACAAAAACGAAGAAGACGGAGTTCCTAACCGGCACGCCGAAGGAAGTCGCGACGAAGCTAGTGGAGAAGCTGAAATTTGAAGCGCGGGTGATCTGATGTAGCGTCGGCATCTTGCCGGTGTCTTTTCCTTTTCGAAATTGAGGCAACTATGAAGATTCTCGTAGTCACGGAGCTGCGGCAGGGGAAGTGGAACAACGCGAGTTTCGAGACGCTGGCGGCGGCGCAGCAAATTGCGAAAGATACGTCGAGCGCGGTGAGCGCACTGGTGATTGGGAAGGGTGTAGCGGCGTTCGCGGATGAGCTGGCAGCGAACAACGTGGCCGAAGTTCTGCGCGTCGAACATGACTTGCTCGAAGCGTATACGCCGGATGGATATTGCGTGGCGCTGAGGCAGGTAATAGATGGCGCCAAGCCGGATTTGGTGCTCTTTCCGCACACCTACCAGGTGCGCGACTTCGCGCCGAAACTTGCGGCCATGCTCGGCAAGGGCATGATCGGCGACTGCATTGGCTACCACAACGAAAGCGGGAAGCTGGTTTTCGTACGGCAAATGTTCCAGGGTAAAACCGCGGCGGACGTCACTTTCGCCGGACCCGCGCCGTGGTTCGCATCCTTTCAATCGGGAGCATTTCGCGCGGATCTGCTCGTGGCGCATCCTTCGGGAAAAGCGCCTGTAAAGGCAGTGGCCGTCGCATTAAATGCGGAGCAGATTCGCACCAAGCCGCTCGACCTCTTCAAAGAGGCAAAGTCCGCCGTGGACTTGACGCAAGCGCCCCTGATCGTTGCGATCGGCCGCGGAATCAAAGCCCCCGAAAATATTCCGCAAGCCGAAGCGCTGGCGAAAGCGCTGGGCGGCGAGATTGCCGCGTCGCGGCCGATTTGCGATGAAGGCTGGCTCCCGATGGAGCGGCAAATCGGCAGCTCCGGCCAGACTGTCGCGCCAAAGCTTTATCTGGCGCTGGGGATCAGCGGCGCGATTCAGCACGTCGTCGGTATGAAGGGCGCGCGTACCATCGTCGCCATCAACAAAGATGCAAACGCACCCATTTTTGAAATCGCCGATTACGGTGTCGTCGGCGACATTTTCGAAATCATGCCCGCGCTTACCGAGGCTTTGGAAAAAACGAAAACCTCCTAACCTCCTTCAATTCCGACCCCCATCACTTTGCTACAATGAAAGTAAATCCATGACCGTTCAACGCGAACAGCTGGAAGCGGATGTATTGATTGTTGGTGCGGGGCCGGCGGGGCTGGCTTGCGCGCTGCATTTGGCGAACCTGATCAAGAAGCACAATGCGGCCGGTGGCAAGTCGGAATTATCGGCTGAAAATATCTACGTCTTGGAGAAGGGGCGTGAGATCGGGGCGCATCAGCTTTCGGGCGCGATCATGAATCCGATGGCGCTAGCGGAGCTGGTGCCGGATTTCGAGAAGAGCGCGCCGCTGGATACGCCGGTGACGGATGATGCGGCGCTGCTTTTCACGCGAGGATCGTCGTTCCGATTTCCAATTACGCCGCCGCCGTTCAAGAACAAAGGCAATTACGTCGTGTCTCTCAACAAAGTGACAAAGTGGCTCGGCGGGCTGGTAGAAGCGGCTGGCGTGAACGTGTTCAAGGAATTCGGTGGCGCGGAGCTGGTGTACGAAGGAGAAGGAATCGGCGGCGTCATCACTGAAGACAAAGGCCTCGACAAGAACGGCAAGCCCAAAGACAACTACACGCCGGGGTACGAGTTGCGTGCGAAGGTCACCGTGCTGGCCGAAGGTACGCGCGGATCTCTCACCAAAAAACTCGTGGCGGCGAAAAAACTCGACAACATCAACCCGCAGAGCTACGGGATCGGGATCAAGGAATTGTGGGACGTGCAGTCGGGGCGAATCGAGACGGGCTATGTTGCGCATACGCTGGGCTGGCCAGTTTCAACGGACATGTACGGCGGCGGCTGGATTTACGGGCTCTCGAACAACCGCATCTCGATTGGGCTAGTGCTCGCGCTGGAGTATGCGGATCCGAAGTTCGATCCGCACGCGGCGTTTCAGACGTGGAAGACGCATCCATTCGTAAAGAAAATTCTCGATGGCGGAAAGCTGGTGCGCTATGGCGCGAAGTCGCTGCCCTACGGCGGCTGGTACGCAATGCCGCGGAACTATCTTGATGGCGGTCTGATCATCGGGGATTCTGGAAGTTTTCTGGATTCGCAGCGACTGAAGGGTATTCACCTGGCGATGAAGAGTGGGATGCTGGCAGCGGAAACGATTCTCGAAGCGCTGAGGGTGGGCGATACGTCATCGAAAACGTTGAGCGTCTTCCCGAAAAAGATCGAACAGAGCTACATCAAGAAAGAGCTGTGGCAGGTCCGGAATTTTCATCAGTCGTTCCAACATGGAATGCTCCGCGGATTCTTTCACACAGCATTCCAGCAGATTTCTGGGGGGCGCGGATTAATCGATCCGATGCGAGCGCACCCCGGACATGAGGCATATAAAAAAATCAACGGCCGCCCTGCACCGGAACGTTTCAAAGGTGACGGTAAGCTAACCTTTGACCGATTGACGGACGTTTATCATTCCGGGACGCGGCATGAGGAAGACCAGCCGTGTCATCTCAAGGTTGCTGACACGAATATCTGTGCAACAAAGTGCGTCGAGGAGTACGGGAATCCTTGCCAATATTTTTGCCCGGCTGCCGTGTACGAGATGGCTAAGGAAACAAACGGCGGCGTGAAGCTGAAGATCAACGCCGCGAACTGTGTGCACTGCAAGACGTGCGACATTGCCGATCCGTACCAGATTATTGATTGGGTGATTCCTGAGGGCGGCGGCGGACCGAACTACGAGGGGATGTAGGGGCGGCCTTCTCGCTCAAGAGCCAATTCCTGTGACAAAGGGCATCCTTGCCCAAAGGTTGGAGGTTGTCGCCTGCCCCCCCATACCCTGTTTTTGGCAAAGAGTGCGGAAGTGATTGAATCCAAGAGGGTTCACAAAGTGCCCCCGCAAAAGAGTTCGCAACTGGTTGATTCTAAAGGGGCGAGAATTTGCACAACTCTGTGTTGACGACAAAGAGTGCAGAAGAGGGTCAAAGAAAAAAGAGTTAGATCTGATCACAGACGGAGATTAGTACCCCGGACGACGGGAGAGGCAACCGGAAACCTAGATTTACCTGCCAACTTGCGTGAGCGTACAAAGAAGTCAAATGATAGTTGGGGCGAGTCAGTTCGGCTTCAGGCCGTAAACATCGAGCTCGCCGAGCATGGAAGACGTACCGGTTCCGGTGTCGTTGCCGCGGGTGCCGATGTAGACCTTACCGTTGGCGACGGTGGGAACGGTGAACTTCACGGCAAAGCCCGCCTTATCGCTTGCGACCAGGGAGCTGTTCCAGAGTTCTGGCGATAGTTTAGTTGCATCAAAGGCGTGAAGCACGGCCGGCCCGCAGCCTGGAGACTGCGGAGTACAGTACATGCTCGCGTCTATTGCCCACACGATGCCGTTGTTTGTCGTGCTGCTCGCCGAAATGGAAGGTGTTGCCCCAGGGAAGCCGAAAGAGACGGCCGCGGATGTGGCTCCACCTGTGTTGAATTTCCCAGTGGTCGTATTAAACGGATAGCCTTGCAGTGGCCCCCCGGCTGCGGCGATGTACAGCGAGTTGTTCCAAAAGACTGACGTGGAAAAGATCCCGTTGCCGACATTGAAGATCTGCACCGCGTTTGAATTAACCGGATTTACGTTTGCACCGTAGTGACCCATCTGGTCTCGGTTGAGAAGGAACAAGTTTCCTTCTTTGCCTCCGCCGATCACCAAGTGTTGAACTGGACCCGTCGGCTGGTCGACAAGAATTGCCGCGCCACCAGACCCATGATCCGTGTCGGCTCCGTCCAGGTTGGCCTGGTCCGCGGGTGTGAACCAGTCCGACACGCTCAACCCAGCAGTGGTGCTGAGCTTCATGGTGCTGTCACCGTAGTTAGAGCCGCCTGAGTCGGCGTCAAACGTTCCATTACCCGTCAAGAAATAGAGATTGCCGCTGGTATCCGCTGCTGGGGCGCCTCCGCCCATCCAGATGCCGCCGCGCGAGTAAGAGACGGTCCCCACATGGTTGGGAGTCGTATTGAAAACGGCATTCGGCACTTGCGCCAGCGTGGTTGCATTAAAACCGATAACCCAACCGTGATAAGGATCGTGATCCTCGTGCGAAGCCCAGGCGACATAGATAACTCCATTGACCAAAGCGAGGCCGGGTCGCTGAAGTTCATTTCGAGGATCGAACGCTACCTTGGCGTTCATCGATCCAGCTCCGGTTCCAGGGACGAATATGGAATTGTCGATTGCAACAGGGCTACCCGTCTTTTCATTTCCGTTCGTCAGATTCAGTGCATGGAGGCGCTGGAAAAAAGAGGGAAGACTTGCAATGGCCGACTTGCTAACAACGTAGAGCGTGTTCGTGCTGAGATCGATGACCGGAGTACCGGTGATACCGACTTCGGGAGAGAGGTCACCAAAACCACTGCCTACGAGACCTCCCGAACCGGATGCCACGGAAGCTTCGCCCGCCGTGCCGCCATGGGCAGTGTCGATCAGATTGGCGTGCCAGAGCGAGACACAAGGATTGGCATTGGTGTCGGCGTCAAAAGCGTAAACGCTATCGTGCTGTGTGGCGACGACGATGACGTTGTGCTTGGTGGTCCCAATGGTGAGGTTGGCAACCCATAGAGGTTGAGCGTAGATGGCGCCGTCCACGGTACACGAGAAGAGTTTGCCGAAGGTGGCGGTCTTGACGTTCGAAGTTGTCAGTGCAAATTCGTGGGCATTGGCTCCGTCGCGCGAGAGATCATTGTGATAGGTGGTGACACCTGTGAGGTCGGTTACGGCGAGCGTAGCGGTTGCGCTCTTGGTAGCATCGGCGACGCTCGTCGCTGTGACCGTGACGTTGCCGGTAGCACTTGGAGCGAGGTACGTTGCGGTGGTGTTTCCCAGGCTGCCGAAAGTCCCGCCGGAAGCCGTCCATGTCACGCCGGCCGCGCTGACGTCGTTCTGAAGGTTCGCAGTGAAATTCAGGGATTGCGAAAAAGTCGCTCCACCGCGGACCGGTGTGATCTGCACGCTGATCGGTCCCACGGCCGTCGAGGCGGTTCCCGTGCCGGAATAACTGCCGAGATTCCCTGCGGCGTCGGTGGCGCGCACGCGATAAGAATACGAAGTGGAGGCGGTCAGGCCAGTGTCGCCGAAAGTGGTGCCAGCCGGTAAAGCGATTTGAACGAAATTCAAGCAGGCCGCGCCCTGGCAACGTTCGACCAGGTAGCCGGTGACGCCGACATTATCGGTCGAGGCCGTCCAGGAAAGATTGATCCGCGTGTCCGAAGCCGCGCTGGCTGTCAAGTTTGTTGGTGCAGTCGGTGGCGTGGTGTCCGGCGGAGCGGGAGTGCTGGCGCTGGCCGTGTTGGAGTAGCCGCTCAAATTGTTGGCGGCGTCGGTGGCGCGCACGCGATAGGAATAGAGAGTGGAAGCGGTCAGACCGGTGTCGTTGAAAGTCGTTGTCGTGGGCGCGGCGATTTGCGCGAAATTCGAGCAGCCGGCCCCCTGGCATCTTTCGATCCGGTAGCCGGTGACGCCGACGTTGTCCGTCGAAGCCGTCCACGCAAGATTGATTTGGCTACTGGAGGCGGCCGTGGCCGTCAAGTTAGTCGGCGCGGCTGGCGTTGTCGTGTCTGAAGATGACGTAGTAGCCGTAGAAGTAGCGGAGAAACTGCTGAGATTTCCTGCGGCGTCGGTGGCGCGCACGCGGTAGGAATACGAAGTGGAACCCGCCAACCCGGTGTCGCTAAATGTTGTGCCGTTTGGGGTTGCCATTTGAGCGAAACTCGAGCAGCTGGCCCCTTGGCAGCGCTCCACTTGATAGCCGGTCACGCCAACGTTGTCGGTCGAAGCCGTCCATGCAAGGTTTATCTGCGTAGCTGAGACCACCGTCGAGGTCAAACCAGATGGGGCCGAGGGCACCAGGGTATCTAGCGGCGGAGTGAAAGAGCTGGAACTGCATCCGGTCACCAGAAAAACGAGGTACAGGGCGAACAATTCGGCCGGAAAAAATCCCAATAGACCGCGATTCCCAAGAGCTAACTTCACGTGGACCCCTCTGGTTGGTTCTTACCTACGGCAAAGATGCCAGGAAGCGCTGCGCGCGAATGAGGGCTTCCCTTACGAAATAAGTATCATGGATTAGGTGAGGCCTGAAGATTACGCAGGGGCAAGTGTCCGACTGTTCCATCGGACAGTGGCTGGGGGTTTTTGCGAGCGAGGTCCGAGGAGCTGCTCGCCCATTATGCTCTGCTTGAAGGTAACGCTGAGATCTTGAGGTGATCCATGTCGCATCGCCTCAGGATGATAGTGCGCATTCCGCGCAGCGTGCTGAAAACTCTGCAAATTTAGTGAGAACTTCGGTCAGGAGCCGCTGGACCACAGTTTGCGGACGAAGTTACGGACGCGATCCACAAAGGAATCGCTGGCAGGGGCAGCCGGCTTCGAGGCACTCGCCGCGGCGGCCGATGCAGGCGCCGGCGTGAGGGCAGCGACGGCCACACCTTCCACGCGGCCTTGGAAGATGAGCGTGGGGCGCACGCGCACGCGGCGCACCAGAACGATCATCTTTGGATCGATCTCCGGCTGGACTTTGGCGTTGGCGTCGTAGATCAGCGGCGGCATAAAAACCTGATAGACCGGCTCCTTGGTGGGAGGCGTCTCGACCGTTGCAGGTAGCGTGTTCGGCTTTGCGTCGCGGGCCTGCTTGCGAATTTCCTCGGCGGTTGCTAGCTGGCCGACTTCGGGCTGTGGTGGAGGAGTTGCCTTTGCAGCTTGTAGATCGCAGGCGCAGCGGCCGGCACCAGTGCGAAGACTGTCAAGCTGCCCGTTGAGGAGGAGAACGTCGCCAGCCTGCGGGATGAGGACGCTCTGGCCGGTCAACTGCTGCTCCACTCGGATGGCTCCGCGATTCGCGCGAAAGCACATGGCGCCCGGGGTGTCGAAACCGACGAGGACGTCTCGCGGCGCGTCGCCAATGGCGACAGGTTGCGCCTGGATTTGGGGAGTGTAGATGGTCAGGGCGATCTCAGGCTCGATGTGCACGTGAATCGTCCCAGTATCAAGGGCGATCGTCAGCGAGCCTCCGGATTTGAGGACCGAAAGATGCGCCGGACCACAAATGCTAATTTGGCCGCCTTCAACGAGGTCGATGCGCGCGGCGCCAGATTTGACGCGCACGTCACCGCCGCTGCGCAGGATGGTTTTCACCTGGCCATGGACGACCTCGACTCTCATGGGTCCGGTGACCCTGATGGCTTCGCCGTCGATGATTCCCACGGAGTCGGAAGGCGGTTCATCGGGGCGCGCAGCGGCCGCGGCGATTAACGCAGCGCAGAGGATGGCCACGCAGGGCGCAGGCACTGTGGCGCGGCGCCGGCATGCGATCAAATTGGAGAAGACCGCCACGCGGTGAACCTCCCAGCCACGGAGGCAGAAAGTCTCGCCTATACTATACGTCGGCGGCTCTGCAGCCGCACGCAGAGGATGATGACGATACCCGACGCAGCCGTTGAGGCCACGAAGAAACCAGGTGAGGAACCGGTGAATGTGCATTACGACATACGGCTACCGGATCTGCCCTGGTCGCGGCGCATCCAAATTCCCATCATCGCCGCGGCGGTGTACAGCGTGATTCGAATGCTGGGTCCGACGCTGCGTTACGAAGTGCTGGGCTGGCAGCACGCGGAGCGCGTCTATGCTTCGAAGCACCGCGTCATCTGGGCATTCTGGCATAGGATCATCATTCCCATCCTCTGGTGGCACCGCAATCATGGCGTGGTGGTGATGAACACCACGGCGTTTGATGGGCAGTGGACGCGCAGAGTGATTGAGTGGCTGGGATTCGGCACGGCGCAGGGCAGCTCCTCGCGCGGAGGGCTGCGGGGACTGGCGGTGATGGCACGGCGTTTGGAAGAAGGGCTCGATTGCGCATTCACGATTGACGGACCACGCGGGCCGCGGTACGTGGCAAAGCCGGGTCCGGTGATGCTGGCACGGAAAACGGGATGCCCCATCCTGGTCTTTCACATCGGCGTGGATCGCGGCAAGACTTTTGAGCAGACCTGGGATCATTTCTTGCTGCCAGCTCCATTTGCGCGCACGGCCATACTGTTCGCCCCGCCAATTTACGTGCCGAGGGATGCGACTGCAGAACTCATGGAATCCAAGCACGCCGAAATGCAGCGGGAGTTGGAACGTGTGCGGAATATTGCGGAGGGATGGTTTTCGCTTGGCGAGGAAGCGCGCGCCAAGCATCGCGCCGAATTCAATCATTGAGCTAGGACGATCAACTGAAGGGCACCATCCCAACAGGAGTCGGGACAAGTTATATCGCGCCCCTACACGGGAATGGACTCAGTTGCCGGCACGTTCGCCGAGCTTGACGGGAACGTCCATCTTCTTGCCGCCACGATAGAGCGTTACGGTCAGGGTGTCGCCGGGGCGCTTATGATTGAGGACGAGATTGACGTCGAGCTGGCTGGCGACTTTCTGGCCGTCGATGGCCACGATGACGTCGCCGCCGATGGCGATCCTGCGCATGCCTGCTTCGGCGACGCGATTGCCCCCTTGAATGCCGGCGGCAGCGGCCGGGCCGCCCTTCGTGGCTCTCTCGACGAGCAGGCCTTCCTTCACGGGCAGATCCAGCGCTTCGGCGAGCCAGCCGCCGATGGAGAGAGTTTCGACGCCGAGGAATGCGCGGTGGACGCGGCCATCGGTTATGAGATCGTTGGCGATGTTCTTTGCGGTGTTGATGGGAATGGCGAAACCGATGCCTGCGGTGGTGCCGCTGGGAGTGTAAATCGCGGAGTTAATGCCGATGACTTCGCCGTGCGAATTGATGAGCGGACCACCGGAGTTACCGCGGTTGATGGCGGCGTCGGTCTGAACGGCTTCCTCAATAAGAGTGGTTTGGCTGGTCTGCACGGTGCGTCCGAGCGCGCTGACGACGCCGGTGGTGAGCGTGGACTGGAAGCCAAAGGGGTTGCCGATCGCGAGGACTTTTTGGCCTACCTGAAGCGCTCCGGAATCTCCCAGTGGCAGCGCGGCGAGATGCTTTGCCTTGGGATCGATTTTCAAGAGAGCGACATCATTGCGCTGGTCGGCGCCAACGAATTTTGCAGGGTAGTGGGATTGATCGCCGAGCACAACTTCGATGGATTGGGCGCCTTCGACGACGTGGAAATTGGTGAGGATATAGCCGCGGGCATCAATCACGAAACCGGAGCCGGCGCCTTCGACGGGGACAGGGTCCATAAAAAAATCATATTCCGTCGCTTTGGTGAGAATGTTGTCCACGGCCGGGGAGGCCTGGCGGTAGATGCGCACATTGATGGATTCATCGTCGGTTAAGGGAGCATCGCGCTGCGCAATGGCGGTGGGAGAGCCCGAACCGGCGAGAGGCAAGGCTTCGACCTTGGTGGGTTGGCGGGGGCTGAAGCGCGCGCCGGCCCAATAGGCTCCGAGGATTAGCACCAGCGCGGCAAGCGTGATGCGGGCGCGGTTGGAGGTGTTCACTGCGTTCATGGGTGTCGTCCCTTCTGATCCAGTCGATGCCAATAGTATAAGGAAAATCTCAAAACGGGTCACCGCGCCGACTGACCGCGGCGGAGCTTGGCTGCGAGAGCTTCGACCAGGCGGCGGGTTTGCTCGAGAGAACCGGAACAGTCGATCTTCTCGGTGGCCAGAAGAAGTTTTTCCTCGACGGGAAGCTGGGCGGCCATGCGGCGGCGGGCCTCGGCTTCGCCGAGGCCACGCGCGACGAGGCGCTGGAGCTGCTGTACGGGCTCGCACCAGGCGACCACAAGGCCATCCAGTCTCTTGTGAATGCCGGATTCGATGAGGAGGGCGGCTTCCACAAAGGCGGCATCGCGCGTGCCGCCGCGCTGCCAGTCCTCGAATTGACGGAAGACGACTTCGGCCACGCGAGGATGGACGATGACGTTGAGGCGGTCGAGTTTGGAGCGATCGGCAAAGACAATGGCGCTGAGCTTTGCACGGTCAACGCGGCCATCGGGAGCGAGCACCGCCGGGCCGAATTCCTGGAGTACCTCGTTGTAGGCCGACTGGCCCGGCTCGATAAGCCTGTGAGCCAGGGAGTCAGCATCGAGGACGGCGAAGCCCATTTCGCGCAACATGGCAGCGACGGCGCTTTTGCCGCTGGCGATGCCGCCGGTGAGTCCGAGTCGGAGCATCTTTTCCCTGGCTACCGCGCTGTGGCGGTCGATTGAGTTGCGGAAAATTTGGGTGACGCGCGGCGGAGGCGCGCGGCTTTCACCGTGTTGCTCATGAGCATAGTGATGGTCATGGGGCCGACGCCGCCGGGTACGGGCGTGAGCGCTCCGGCAGTATTGATGGCCGCGGGGTGCACGTCGCCGACGAGAGCGCTTCCTTTGGCGCGGAATTTCTCGAGGCGGTCTGGAAAGTGATGAAAAAGCCGCTCGGCTTCTTGGGGATCCGTAACGCGATTGGTGCCCACATCGATGACGGCCGCGCCGGGCTTGATCCAATCCGCTTGCACGTAGCCGGCTTTGCCCATTGCGGCGACGATGATATCGGCGCGGCGGAGGACATCGGGCAGATCGCGCGTTTTGGAATGGCAAATCGTGACGGTCGCGTTGGCGTGCATGAGGAGAAGCGCCATGGGCTTGCCAACGATGTCGCTACGGCCGAGGACGACGGCGTTAGCTCCTTCGATCTTAATCTCGTTGCGACGCAGAATTTCCATGCAGCCGGCGGGAGTACAGGCAACCAGGCCGGGGCGTCCGCTAACGAGGCGGCCAAGGTTGAGGGGATGGAAGCCGTCCACGTCTTTGGCGGGATCGACGGCTTCGAGGATTCGCTTGGTGTCCACCTGAGACGGAAGAGGAAGCTGAATGAGAATACCATCCACGTTATTGTCGCGATTCAAATCCTCGACGACGGCGAGCATTTCGAGAGTTCCGACCGTGGCCGACGGGGTGATGAGAGCACTGGAGAGGCCAATCTCTTCGCAGGCGGCGATTTTGCTTTTCACGTAGAGTTGCGAAGCGGGATTTTCGCCGACGAGAACGGCGGCGAGGCCGGGACGCACACCGGCCGCGCTGAGGAGTCGGACTTCATCTTTCAGCTCGGCGAAGATCTGGTCACGAATCTTAGCGCCTTCGAGGATGCGTGCGGTCATGCGTGGCTCGCTTTCGCCCGCGCGTGCGGTGCAAAGGAAAATCATAGCACACGCGAAAAACGGGGAACGACAAGTCATACTCCGGGAGTGGCCGGGATCATTTAATTGGAGCTTTGGGCCCAATGCCCATTCTGTTAGCATGCAACCCGTTTGCCAAAGGAGCTACAGATGGCAACCTTAAAACGAATCGGGCCAGGATCGGCGTTCAAAATGGGGTTAGTCGTGTACGGGCTCATGGGGTTGCTCTTTGGGTTTATTTTCGCGGCGGTCTCCATGCTGGGAGGCGCTCTCGCGCCTCCGGCCGAGGCAGGCATGTTCCGGATGTTCTTCGGCGTAGGGGCAATTGTTTTTTTGCCGGTTTTCTATGGTGTGATCGGCGGCATCTTCGGGGTGCTCGGGGCACTAATCTACAACCTCGCAGCCAACTGGGTGGGCGGGCTCGAAGTCGATATCGGCTAGGCTGATTGGCGTTCGAATCTCCACTGCCGCGGCTGTTCTGAATCTCCTATTTCTCCGGGCATCCAAGTAAGTGGTAATTTCGGCGAGCGCAAGTGTGTTTGCATAGCCGCTACGAACGGAAGAAACGAAGATGGCACTGTTTGGGGATGGCGACCGGCGAGAGCTGGAGAAGAAGGCGAAGGCGGAGGGGCGACTGCCGCCGGGGCAGTCGCTGACGCTGAAGTGGCCGGTACTGCACTACGGCAGTGTGCCGAAGTTCGATCCGGCGAAGTGGGACTTCAAGATTTCGGGGCTGCTGGAAGAGCCGGTGCGGCTCACTTGGGAGGAATTTCGCGCGCTGCCGCAGACGGAGGTGACTTCGGATTTTCATTGCGTGACGCGTTGGAGCCGACTGGACAACCGATGGAAGGGCGTGCTGTTTACGGATGTGATGAAACTGTTGAAAATGAAGCCAGAGGCGCAGTTTGCGTTGGTGCTGGCCGAAGAGGGATACACCGCGAATGTGCCGCTGGCGGATTTGCTGCAGCCGGATGTGCTGTTTACCTTCGAGCACGACGGTGAGCCCTTGGCAGCAGAGCACGGCGGACCGTTGCGGCTAATCGTGCCACATCTGTATGCGTGGAAAAGCGTGAAATGGGTGCGCGGGTTCATGTTGCTCGATCAAGACCGGCTGGGCTTCTGGGAACGCAACGGCTATCACGCGTACGGCGACCCGTGGAAAGAGCAACGGTATTCCGGAACTTAGAGGTTCAGGTCCGAGGTTCGAGGAAAAATTCCGAGTTGACGATGTGACCAGATCCCACTTCGCGTCAGAGGGCATGGATTGACCGGGCGCATCATTGCGATGAATTCTTTCGATTGGACTCCCCGGAAATATTCTGCAAGAGTGACCTTGTAGAGTTCGCGCGTCTGCCACGCTGCAACGTACGACGAGAACTTCGTAGTTCTTTAGCAGCCCTGTCCAGCCTCTCCGTTGAATCGGTTGTTCTCTCTGACCTCGTGGTCTGAAACGGACACAAAGGAAATGCAATTGACGCTCCAAGCAAAGCTTGGGCGTCCATCCCAATCTAAAGTGGAGGAACGAAATGGCAACGCTTCTAAGTAAATCGATTAATTATGGCAAATTTGTGAGAGTGATACTGCTCGGGCTAGTGACCCTCTGCGGAGCCGCAAGCCCCCTTCTTGGCCAGGAAACGGTCGCCGGCAAATTTACGCTGACCGAAAATGCCCGTTTCGGGAACAAAGTTCTTGCGGCGGGAGCGTACACATTTTCCGTCGAGCCCGTGGGGCTTCTGCAATCCGTCAATGCGATCCAGGGTGCGCGCCAAGCAGTAGTGGTCATCGTGCGCGCGGCGACAAAAGCCGGCCCCGTTGCCGCCATTTTCGCAATGGCGTCGCGTAGTGCGCACTCTTTCGACTCAAGTAAGCTCGTGCTAGCGCCAGTGAACAATGAAATGGCCATGCACGCCATGTACTTGGATCAGCAGGGACTTGTTCTGGATTTCGATTGGTTGAGCCCCAAGGACAAGACCCCCATGCTTGCTCAGGCGGCACGTCCTGAACCAGCGCCGGCATCCAGGGCAACCGATTGAAGAGGATTCTTGACCGGTGCGGCGGGCCGTTCAAGCGGCCCGCCAGCAGCGGGCTTTTTCCCATCGATTCGGCCGTTGCAAAATTTCAATTGGACACAGTCATCCGGCCCCCGTAAATTATGGATTATGAACTGCGAAAGTGACCCCTTATTGGTGAATAACCTTGAATTGGACATGTTGCATGAAATCGGCAACCGCATCGCGGCTGCCGACCCCTTGCCTGAAGTCTTGGGACGCGTCGTAGAAGTCATTTCCGCCGTGGTGGAGTCCGATTCGTGTTTTGTCTACGTCCTCGAAGGTGATGAGCTGGTACTGCGCGCCTCCAAAAATCCGCATTCAGAAGTTGTAGATCGATTAAAGCTCCGGGTAGGACAAGGCATCACGGGCTGGGTTGCCGAGCATAAGACACCGGTGGCCGTCGCGCGCGATGCTTTCCAGGATCCACGGTTCCGATCGTTCAACGAGCTGCCCGAGGATCTCTACCAAGCATTCCTGTCTGTGCCAGTGCTATCCCGAGACAAGCTTGTCGGGGTCATAAACCTGCAACACCGGCAGCCGCACAACTACAGCCAGCGCGAGATCCA
>Ga0137394_10002326_pt1 | contig 14036 bp, 9 predicted proteins | sample czobulk116metaG_FD_108278 | JGI IMG/M metagenome (GOLD analysis project Ga0137394, IMG submission 108278) | Vadose zone soil microbial communities from Angelo Coast Range Reserve, California, USA - czobulk1.16 metaG | ecosystem: Environmental > Terrestrial > Soil > Vadose zone | place: USA...
AGAGCATTGCCGGCTGGCTGAGAACTACTTTGCTCGGTTGAAGGATTGGACGCATCACCTCGCCAAGCCGTTCGGGAGCGTTGAAGAAACGCCACAGTTGCTGATTAATTTTGCCATAGTGCTACAGGGGTTACAGCTTTGTCCGGGCATGACTGTACTTGAGTTCGGCGCGGGCACCTGCTGGGCGGCGCGAATGCTAACGCAGCTCGGGTGTAAGGTCATCGCTTGCGATGTATCTGCGTCGGCTTTGCAGATCGGCCGCGAGCTTTACAATCGTAATCCGCCGGCAGGTGACCGGCACCCACCACATTTCCTGCTTTTCGACGGGCACACCATCGATCTTGGGGACGAGTCCGTCGATCGCGTTATTTGCCTGGATGCTTTTCATCACGTTCCGAACCCGAGCGAAGTCATTCTCGAACTCGGCCGAGTATTGGCCTCCGGCGGGATCGCAGCCTTTGCCGAACCTGGGCCTGAGCATTCAAAGACTGTTCAATCTCAATACGAAATGCGGACCTCTGGCGTGATCGAGAACGACATCCGAATAGAAGAAATCTGGCACATGGCCCAGCAAGCCGGCTTTACCGATCTAAAGCTTGCTGTTTTTCTTGTTGAGCCGCGGCTTCTGGGTATAAGCGAGTTTCAAGAGTTTTTGCGAGGTAAAGGGCACAGCCTTGATGAATTCACAAAAGCGACGCGCGAGTTCATGCAAAACCAGCGCGACTTCTTTCTGTACAAAGGCCCACCGGCGCCGCGAGACAGTCGTTATCGTCAAGGTTTGACTGGGCGAATAAGTTTGTCGCCCGCTGCTATTGCCGTCAGAGAAGACGAGCCCATTAAGCTGAAAGCAATCGTAACCAACGACAGCAAATCGGTATGGTTGCCGGCCAGCGCCGGTACGGGCGCGGTTATGCTTGGTTGTCATGTTCATTATGCGGCCGGCTCGGTTTTTCGCGAGAGCTATCAATGGATAGCTTTGACCTCGGGTGAGGGGCGCAGAATTTTCCCGGGCGAAACTGTTGCCGTGGAGGTTGAGTTATCGCCGTTGCCGCGCGGTTCATACGTCCTGGAATTTGATCTTGTAAGTAACAACGTCTGCTGGCTCGCGATAAATGGATCGGAGGTCGTGCGTGTTAACGCGGAGGTCCTAAGGCCAGAGCTTTGAACTTCAGACCGGGTCCAATCGAGTTTGGAGTCTAGATGTGCATTTCGCCGGGACGACTTTACCACCTATCCTATAACAGTTATCGTTTTGCAAGCATGAGTAAGGCACTGCGCGTCGAAGGCGTGTCCAAACGATATCGCATTTATGAGCGGCCGAATGATCGGCTGAGGGAGATGCTCACGCGCGGGCACTGGAAACGTCACCGCGAATTCTGGGCGCTCAAGGAAATCAGTTTTGAGATTGAAGCCGGCACTGCCACGGGGATTATCGGTCCTAATGGAAGCGGGAAATCAACCCTGCTCCAGATCATGACCGGAACGCTCGAGCCCACCCACGGCACTGTTTGGCATGAAGGCCGGATTGCCGGCCTGCTTGAACTAGGGGCCGGATTCAATAGCGAGTTCTCCGGGATTGAAAACATCTTTATGAATGCGGCGCTGATGGGCTTTTCGCGCAGTGAAACGGAAGCGCTGCTGCCCGAAATCGAACGCTTTGCTGAGATAGGTCCGTTCATCCATCAGCCGGTCAAAACATATTCGAGCGGGATGTATGTACGCCTCGCCTTTTCGGTGGCGATTAGTGCTTCCCCGCAGATACTCATTATTGATGAAGCTCTCGCTGTTGGTGATGCAGTCTTTCAGCACCGGTGCATGAGACGCATCAAAGAATTGAAAGAGAGTGGGGTGACCATCTTCTTCGTCTCGCATGATCCGGCTGCAATCCGGTATCTCTGCACGCGTGCAATACTTCTGAATGGCGGCCAGATGGTGGCCGATGGCAAGCCGGTGGACGTTCTAAACCGGTATCAAAAGCTGATCATGGAACGCGAGGAAGCTTTTGAAGCCGAGCAATCCGAAGTCAATGCACTGGAAAACTCAGCTGATGGAAAACCAAAACACGCTCCATTGTCCTACAGCTATCGCCATGGCGACGGGAGTGCGGAGGTTGTCAGCATCGAATTGTTTGACGCGGCGCATTGCCGTGTGGAGATTGTCGAAACAGGCGTTCCGGTTTCAGTGCGCATGCGTGTACTCTTTCGTAGAGACATTAAAAACCCCGTGTTTGGATTCTTGATTCGCAACCGTCACGGGGTTCAGGTCTATGGCACCAATACAGAACAACAGCAACTCAACCTCGGCGAGGTGTCAGCGGGTGAGTTGGTGGAGGTTGCCTTCTCCTTTGATTGCTGGCTGGGCACAGATTTCTATTCGATTTCGTGCGCCGTCCATAGCAGCGCGATCTTTGAGGAAGGAATTGGTTACGATTGGCTGGATGGAGCGCTGTTCTTCCGCGTGACCAGTCCAATTCTGATAGAAGGATTAATCAACCTTAACGCCGGCGCAACTGTGCGCCGGCTCGAGCCCGCCGCGGCGGCTCAGGTCGGGGAAGCAACAAGAGCGCCCCATGGCTGACATTAAAGTTGAAGATCTCATGCGCAGTATTCGCGAGCGGGCCCTTGAAGGCGCGGCAAAGCAGACTGATCCGTCACTGTCGTTGGGGGATAGCACTGCGAAGCCGTTGTCGCGGCTGCAAACAAGCTTAACGATCACCGGGCGCACACACGATCAGTTGCCTCCGGTCACAACGTATCGCCGCGGGTTGCCGGCGCGAGTGGAGTTGTGGATAAAGCGACTCTTGAAGCGTGCCACTCATTGGTACACCTGGGAACAGGTAAATTTCAATTCTTCCGTCGATAGTGCGCTCAACAATACGCTGGCTATACTCCGGACTTACGAGGAGCGCCTGGCAGGTTTACAAAATGAACTGGATGTCACTCTGGCTTCGAAGGCAAATCTTGAAACGCGGTTAACCGAGTTGGAGTCGCGCCTGACGGTATTCGAAAGCGAATTTGATGAGTTGCTGGCGGAAAAGCTGACGGAGATCCGCATTGAACACCAGAAAAGCAGCGAACTTCTATTGAACGAGCAGCGCGTCTGTTTCAAACAGTTGGCGCTTGAGATTAGCGAAGCCGGAGTTGTTGCGGACCGCGCGAAGCGAAGCATACAGTTGCGTCTTGAGGAGTTGGCTGCTCGGGTAGACGAGATGAGCGCAGAGCAAAAAAGTTTAGACTCCAACCTTCAAGTTGCTGATGGGGAAGCGGCAAGAAGTTCAGAGTTCAAACTTTAGTTTGCTGATTGGAAAGACGCAAGCTAAGGCTTGTACTCTCAACTACTGTCCCTGATGAAACACTAAGTCTCTACCCTGAGCGCGACATTGGTATCTTCAAGCAAAGTGTCTAATCTCTACGACATTGCAGGAATCGAGGATGTAGCGGGCTTTTACCGTGATCGGTTCTTCACCGGCGGTGTGCTCGAAGCCGCGTTTTTCGACAGTATCAATCGCTTCGACATCCAGTACGCACGAACCATGTGGGTTTACGACAATGTCCGTCGTGGTTCATCCGTGCTTGATCTCGGTTGTGGCGAAGGAATGCTTGCGTTGCTCAAGCGCAAAGGCGTCATGCTGACGGGGGTCGATCTGTCACCAGAACTTTTGACCGCTGCCCGACGCAACGGTTACGACTGCGCTTCCGTGGCAACGCTTACCGCTCTGCCATTTCCCGATTCATCTTTCGATTATGTGGTCAGTCTGGACGTCATGGGCCACGTTGCCTTTGACGATAAAGACCGTGTGCTCGCCGAAATCAAACGGGTGTTGCGGCCGGATGGCGTAACAATGCATGGCATTGAGTGTCTCGATCGAGAGCTTCATCAGGATTACGACAAGATGAGTGAAGAACAACTTCGCCATTTCGTGAATATCGATGGTCACATAGGATTGGAGGATGACGACAAACACGCCTCCCGCTTCCGCTCGTTTTTTTCGCACGTCCAATCCGAGCCTCGCTACACTCTTTGCCTCAGCAGTACAGAGTTCTTAAAGCAGGCTGATGAGTACGGTGTGCCTTTTGAGGCCGATTTTTTGGATTACCTTCGCGGTCTTTCTTTTACCGAGCGACGGGCGTTTGATATGGCGATGGGCTACGTTTTCGGAAAAATTTCCGATCTTGGAATCAGACTCCCTAAGAGCGGCCTCTACATGTTTCTGAAGGCATCTGAGGCGCCGTTTGGTCCCTTTTACAATGCCCACCGCGACCGCAGTGATTTGTTCCGCGCTGCAACTGGGCTGCTTCCGTCACAAAGCATCAGCCTGGACAGATCCTCCTGCGCCGACTTCGATAGTGGCTGGTACGCAGCTAATGATTTACCGCCGATTGCTCGTTGGATGGGCCGCCGAGCCGGTATTCGATTCGAAGCGTCGTCGCTGTCGAAATTGAGCTTCGACTTGACTACCCACATGCCGAACCTTATCTCGAATCCACTTGGATTGGAATTCTTCTTAAACGGCGAACGCCTCGCCGCTATTTCACTTTTCACTTACGGGTGGTTGCGCATGGAGATAAGTGTTCCACATACGCTTAACCAAGCCGCCATTCGACCAAGTGAGAAATTCGAGTTTGAGATTCGCGCTGACCGCACGTGGCAGCCGCGCGCATATGACCAGACCAGCGCGGATGATCGGCAACTGTCGATAGCTGTCTGTAACATTGAGGCGCGCGCGTAGAGTTCCGTGCAACATCAATGAAAGCCGGATGGCAGTTTTGCGCAAAAAGTAATTTGACCAGTCCGTGCAACGGACGACTGACAGTAGCCCACCGATTGATCGACGGGATCAGACAGGTAACATGAAGATCTAGTCCGTGCAGCGGATGGCTGAAGGCAACTGCTCGATATCGACTCTTTCAGTCGTCCGTTTCACGGACTTCGTCGCTAAGCCCTTCTCGTCCCAGCGATGAACGCTCCAGCTATTGTCAGTCGTCCGCTAACGCGGACTGAGACCGAGACATTTTTTTGCAAAGCTCCAGAGGGCTGAAAAAGGCGACAACCTAAAGGTTGTACTCTGAACGGCCGGCCTCTGGGCTGAGGCATTGATTCACAAGATGACGTTGGCGAACAACAAGCTTAGAACAATTGGCGAATACGCCGTGGCCGTGGTCCTGTGCCTCGTAATAGTCACATTTGTAATGAGGCTATGGAGGGCCAATCCAAGCACGCCTTTTGAATACGGCGGCGATGCTTTGTTTCACGGCATGGTGATTAAAGGCATCATCGATAATGGATGGTACCTACGCAATGACTTCATAGGCATGCCGGGGGGAGCGGAGTTGTTTTACTTCCCGATGGCTGACAATCTCCATTTCCTCCTGATAAAACTCTTTACGCTTTTCTCCAGCGATTACGCCTTAATCTTTAACTTCTATTTCCTGCTCACCTTTCCTCTTACCACGATTTCGTCTCTATACGTATTCCGGCATTTCAATATCTCTTACCTGCTCGCCGTCATGGGAAGCCTGCTGTATACGTTCCTTCCGTATCACTTTTTTAGGAATCAACATCATCTCGTCCTGGCCGGCTACTACATCGTGCCGCTGATGGTGATGGTTCTTCTGTGGGTCTTGTCAGGAAAACTGCTGGCGAGCGGAAGTGATAACAACAAAAGCAGGAGGTTGAATCTCCGCGGCAAACCATTCATCGCGAGCATCGTCATCTGTTTGCTGATAGCTTCCGGCGGGCTGGGATACTACGCATTTTTCGCATGCTTCTTTCTAACCGTTGCCGGGGTCGCTGCCACGCTTTACTGGAAGAGCATTCGTCATCTGATCGTTTCCCTGATCCTGATGGCAGTTGTCTTTTCAGGGTTCGTTATCAATCTCGTCCCAAACATGATTTACATACGGAGTCAGGGAGAAAGCCGAACGGTAAAACGCGGTACGGGCGAAGCGGAGGCATATGGGCTCAAGATCACTCAATTGCTTCTGCCCATTGATGGTCACAGGATACCGATGCTGGCACGTCTAAAGGACAGGTACAACAGCGCGGCTCCACTCGTGAATGAAAATCGCAACGCTACCCTGGGCCTGGTGGGAAGTATCGGTTTTCTCACCTTGCTGGGATGGCTATTGTTTTGGAAACCGGCGGCGGGGGCAAAGGAAGAAGAAGGCAATGAAACGCGTGCTCTATTGAGTCACCTGAGCCTACTCAACATTGCTGGAGTATTGCTCGCAACCGTCGGTGGGTTCGCCTCGTTGTTTGCCCTTCTTATCTCTCCGCAGATGAGAAGCTACAACAGAGTGAGCGTATACCTCGCGTTCTTTTCGTTGTTTGCGGTGGTGTTGCTGTTGGAAGAATTCCTTCGCCGGCGCGCAAGTTCCGGGAGGGCGTGGACCATCTTCCATGCCTCTCTCGGACTCATTCTTCTGCTGGGCATCCTTGATCAGACTGGTAACGGCGTCTACTTCGTGCCTCATTACGCTGCCTTCAGCTCCGAGAATGCGAGCGACGCGGATTTCGTCAAGCGAATTGAGGCAACGATGCCCGGCGGCGCCATGATCTTTCAGTTGCCCTACGTGGAATTTCCGGAAAATCCGCCGGTTAACCTAATGCAGGATTACGAGCATTTCAGACCATATCTTCACTCAAAGAATTTGCGATGGAGTTATGGAACGATCAAGGGAAGAGAGAACGACCGCTGGCAAAAATTAACCGCCCACCTGCCCCCGGACCAGTTTCTGGAAACCATCTCTCTCGCAGGTTTCAGCGGTGTTTATGTTGACCGAAAGGGTTATCCCGACAATGGTGCTGAAATGGAAGCAAAGCTCGCCAACCTTCTGGATACCAAACCACTGGTGAGCGCAAACGGCCAGATGGTCTTCTTTGATATGGGCAAATATAACAGTAAGTTGGCCGAGAAATATGGGGCCGCGATTGGCTCGAAGCGTAGATGGGCGTTGCATCCTCTGATCCTTGAATGGACCGGTGGCTGTTCGGATCTAGAAGGCTCGGCCCAGCTAAACTGGCACTGGTGCTCCTCCCAGGGAGAACTCGTTATCGATAACCCTTTAGGGGAGGACAGGAAATTCAAATTGGAAATGGGTCTGGCCACCGGCTATGAAGAACTCGCAAACCTGTCGCTGGATGGAACGTTGATTTCAGAAACGCTGAAAATCAATATAAAACCCACTGCCTATGTGAAGATGGTTACTGTCCCGCCAGGGCACCACGTAATTGGGTTCTCCTGTGATGCGAAGCGAGTTCATGCTCCATGGGATAGCCGGTCACTGGTCTTCAGAGTGATAAATTTTAGTTTGGAAGAGATGGAATGATCGATAGGTTCTCGTAAGAATAAAATGTCCGCGTTGATCTCAAGGTTCGTTTAGAGAGCGGACTTGCCCGCCCGCCGCGGGCACAAGTGCCCTTTCTAAACAGCAATTGACGGAATACTAAACGGCAATGCCTGGTGGGATCGATTTTCGCCACACTCCAATAATGGACTTGCCGGCTCTGTAGCCCAGCAGCGGATCTACCACTCTCGACAGCGGGATCATCAGCTTGTCCCAAACGGCGAGTTGTCTCGCGCTCGGAAGATTGCTCTTTAATACAAACCTGTTGCCTAAAGAGGCGATCGCCCCGACGCTGTCCAGATACTTCAACTCGATGCGCTCAAGGCTCTCGGGTATCACAGCCGACAGAGTATGCTTGTTGTACCGTCGATGATGACCAATGGCCTCATCAAACGGTGTGTACAGCGACTGATGGGCAGGTGATAAGACCACGAGGAACCCGCCCGGATTCAAATGAGAGCAGGACGTTTTGAGTTCTTCCCGGTCATTGTCGATGTGCTCGAGCACGTCTATATAGATAATGGTGTCGAACGTCTCTTCAGGTTGGAGATCTGCGACGACTCCGACCTTAACCTGAGAGTTTGAAGGAAGCTCGTGGTTGGCGATGAGAGACTTTAACCGATCCCCCATCGCCGGATCGGGCTCAAGACATAGCCATCGAGTCTGCTTCTGGCTGCAAAGCATCCTGGTCGTCGCGCCCATCCCCGCGCCTACTTCCAGCACCTCCCGGCCCAAATAATCTTTGATCAGATTCTGATAGTAAGCTTTCCAGTTCTCCGCCTTCTCGAATAACTCAAGCTCAGAACCCTGATAGGAAAGATTACTCATTGTTTCGGAAACACTCGCTGCACGTCCAGAATGAAGTAGTGATAGTCCCTCTGGGGCAGGAAGCTATAATTATTTCTTCCATTCAATATCAGAAATACGAACGAAAAAGAGATAGTGACGGATTGCAGGAGAATAATGAAAGACAGCCCTATGACATAAGTCGCCCAGCCGGGGATCGCCAGGTCTGTCGCACTTCTGATGACTATAGCAATGATTATCAAGACGACGCTGATCAAGGCCAGCATCAGAGTAGCCATCAGCGCCCTGACCCCGATCACATCACCGTAGATGGAGATCGCGCTTAAACCGTGTACGACTAATTGCACATAATTCATCCGAGAGCTTCCGGCCATCCGATTACTACGGTCAGTCGGAATGTACTGGTGCGGGATTCTGGCTTTCAGGATTCCGGAGGAATAATGGTTCCAAATCTCCGAAACAACTACGATTCGCGTGAGCAGTTGATGGGGAATGATGCTGAAATTACCGATCCTGATCTCCTGACCGGTAAGCGCCTTGTAGAGCCGCCGGTAAATGAAATATGAGACCCTGAAAAGAATGTTCTCGGATCTCTTTTTTCGCTGTGCGAAAATTACGTTTTCTCGATCGCCTCGCTGATACTCTTCAATTAACCTGATCGCATCCTCGGGCTTGTCCTCGCCGTCCGCGTCCATTACCACCACAGCCTCGCAGGGCACCTTGTCTTCTATGTGCGCAAGTGCGATAGCGATCGCTCTTTGGTGGCCCAGGTTTCTTTTCAGTCGGAGGATTTCAATCTTTGCGATCCCTCTATAAGCCGCTGAACCCAGATGACTCGGCGCCTTAATTGTCGAACCATCGTCTATCAAAAGTATCTCGACTTCCAGATCCTTGCGAGACAGTTCCTCATCAAGCTGTCGCAATAACGGATCAAGAGAGATCCAATCGTTAAAGGCCGGCATGATGATCAGGAAAGGCATGCCCTCTGACGTCTCCTTCATACAAGCTCAATCTACCCCAGGGAAACTATTCAAGCCAGATTTCACTGACGCCAATACCCAACTCTCGAGAATCGCCCGTCTTAGTTTCAAGCCTGGGTACCCATGTCTGGGAAACTTTGATCCGGCAGTGCAGGATAATCTCCGCATCTTCCGGGGAAAGTGCAAAGGTCAGATCATGCCAGGAGTGATCCTTCAGTCTCTCCGTCGTTAGTTCGCGGCCGTTCACTTCCAAAGCAATTGTTACCAGCCCTGCGGGAGCTTTGGGATGATCCGAACGCGCACGAAGCCTGATTTGTTGGCTGCCCTCTGTGTTCTTCAGAAAGAACTCCGCCTCTTTTGCGGTCCAGCGAAATCCCGGATCACCAGGCTCAAAATCATGCCAGCCGCGGCCGATTTGGCCCACTTCATTAAAACCCATTCGAAACGATGGCCGCACCACGTTTCGAAACTCGTCCATCAGCGAGTAGAGGTTGTGGGGAAAGGCTGCGCGCGGACCATCCACAGATCTTGCGAGGGCAAAAATATTGTCCCGGCGATTGCCCAGTAATGGAATCTTGTTAAGTAGCTCCGGGCCATAGACCGAGCGGGTTTCTATCAAATCGATTGAGAACCCATTCCCCTCCAATAATTGAGCAACCTCGCGCGGCGAGTACTCCCTGTTATGGCGTCCATAGATCCCATTGCCGTGATAGCAGTCGTTGATATTGCGGCCCTTCAAAAGAGAAGAGACATTCCCCCATCGTAGAACGTTTGGCGTAGTCAGCAGCAAGTATCCGCCCGGTTTTAGCACACGATGGATCTCGTAGAGCATGTGGCTGGGGTTAATCAGGAGGTGTTCCAGAAGTTCGCAACATAGAACCAGGTCGTAGGTATCGTCTGCGGAGGGAAAAACATCCCTCTCAACATTGAGCGGAGCGTAATCAAAATCATACAGCTCCTGAGTCTCGGCATTCTCCAGACGGTGAGTAGTTCGTTCGGAGGTCTCGAATTCGAAAAAACTCAGCGGATCGACGTCAAGCCCGGCGTATTTCCTGAGAAGAATAGTGAGGTAGTAGGGTACGGCCCCCAGTTCCAGAACGCGGACCTCCGGTTTCAGATCCGGTATTAGACGCAGGGTCTCATAAAATCTTCTTGAATGCGTCTCGAGGTAGAGATTCCCTTCCCATTTACCCTGAACATATTTCTCGAAAAAATTAAACGCTCTCAAATACTGCCCAATCGCCCCCGCATTTGGCAGACTTTGACGATTACTCATGCGTCTTACCCGATACGCCCGGATGGGTGGGGCGTCTGACCTCACCTTTATGTGGCACTGGTCCTGGTCTCATCAAAAAGGCCCGAAAAGAGCACTAAACTGAAGGATGATGTTGTTGACAAAGATTTATCGGAAAACTATACTTCGAAAGGATCGGGTGAGCATTCTTGATACTGGATTTTTAGCTGGATCAGGCTCCCCTCTTGCTCCTAATATCACTCATCCCCACCACAGTTTTGCTGCTTCGAGGAGTTAGTATAAATGAAAACCGCGCTAATGATCGTCTTAATCGTGGCGGTGGCCGCGATCACCTGCATGGGTCAGACAGCACCCACGCTGAGAATTGTTACTGAGGATCCCGCTCTTCCGTCGGAGCTCTTTTACGGCGACATCAAGGTTAAGCCACTGCGTTTGCGGCCTGGTACCAATGTGCCGATTACGATTGACGATGCCGACTTCTTCGCCTCGCAGCACTACATTGACTTCCTGCGCCGCTTTCCTGATGCGCCCGGCCTGGCATTTTGGAAGGATAATGTGACGACACAGACCGCGGAATGCAACGACCCTGCGAAGCGCTTACCGGGTGAGACTGTGGCGGCGTGCGCCGATCGGAAACGCGCTAACACCTCTGCTGCCTTCTTCCTCTCTCCGGAATTCCAGAACACCGGCTCATTTGTAGTCCGCGTTTATTGGGGAACTTTAGGAAAAGCGCCTAACACACCTAAAGGCTCATGCCCAAGCCTGCCGGATGGCTATTCAGGCCAGTGCCGACCACTGTACACCGACTATGTTTCCGATATGCGTCAGGTCGCAAATGGCATTGTGGTCAATGACCAACTGGATGCCAATGTGATTAATGCCAACAAGCGGGCCTTCGTTGACCAGTTCGTCAACACCACAGCTTTTAAAGCCAAGTATGACTCTTTGAATAATCAGCAGTTCGTGGACACTCTGTTTGCGACGACCGGGATCAATGCGAGTGCTACAGACAAGCAGGCGCTGGTGAACGGCCTGAACGCCGTGCCTGCTACTGAGACCCGATCGAGTGTCGTATTCAAGGTAGTTGATGGCACAACTACCCTGGGGGGAGGGGCTCTGCGATTCGATACAACGTATGGTCAGGCCTTCTACAATAAAGAGTTTGATGACGCGTTTGTTTTCATGGAGTACATCGGCTATTTGAGGCGCAACCCTGATCAAGGAGGCTATGACTTTTGGCTGGGTAAGCTCAAACAATACGGCAACTGGGCGGATGCGGAAATGGTGCTGGCATTCATCCGGGCTCCCGAATATCGCAATCGATTCTGAAGTAAACCTATCGTTCAGACTAAGAGAAGGCCGACCTTAACGGGTTGGCCTTTTTCATTAATCGACAAGCAGTTCAGAGTTCAAGCTTGAGAAACCGCTAACCGCCAAGACGCCAAGGCCGGCAAGTGAGCCAGTCCAGACAATAGGACATATTCGACCATAGGACCTATTCTCTTTCTTCCTTCCTGGCGTCCTTGGCGTCTTGGCGGTTAGCCCTGGAGATTCCTTCCGAGTGCTGTTGCATACACGTCACGCGTCAGTCGCGCGGTGCGTTCCCATGAGAATTCCGCGGCTCTTGTTTGTCCCGCTTCAGATAACCGCTGACGCTCGCCTGGATTTTTCCACAACTCGATAATGCTCTCGCCTAAGGCATGGGCATCTGTCGGAGCCACGAGACGCGCTGCGGTGCCAAGGACTTCCGTAATGCTGGGGATGCGGCTACTAATCACCGGTGCACCACAGGCCATCGCTTCAAGTGGCGGCAAACCGAAGCCTTCATAGATCGAAGGGTAGATGAATGCCCGGCACGAAGAATATAGTGCGCATAAGTCTTCATCGGAAACATAACCGGTCCAGCGCAAGCGGTCACCAAAATCAAGCTCTTTCACATAGGCGAACAATTCATCAGTCAACCAGCCCTCTTGCCCGGCGATGACCAATTGCGGGCGCAAGCTCGTTGCTTTCAACACATCTGCAAACGCACGAATCAAGGTGAGCAAATTCTTGCGCGGCTCGATCGTGCCTACAAAGAGCAGGAAATCATTCTCGATGCCCAGTTGCCTTCTGGTTTCAAGCGTCTGATTCGGTGGCAATGGCCGAAAACGGGAACGTGGGGCGTGGTGAACCGCGACGACTTTTTCAGGTTTGACGCGAAAACGCTCACAGACCTCGAGCCGAACAACCCGGGTGGGTGTGACAATCATTGTTGCCCGACGCGCCATTATTGGTAATCTATAACGCGCGCGGCGAACAGAACGGCTTTGAAGTGTTTCCGGATGAAGGTGAGAAGCGAGGTCGTGGATTGTTAACACTGTCGGGCAACCACCCAAAACAGGCACATCGTAGTTCGTGCCGTGAAACAAGGTGAGCGGATTTCGACGAATATACGACGGCAATCCGATGGTCCACCAATGTTTGCTGACTCCGCTGGTCTCTGTATGAACAGCCTGCAGATTTGGCGGCATCACCTGCTCGCTACTGTCGCTGACGAGAGGAGGCGCGTAAGGCAAAGGCGAGACCAACTGAAAATCGTCTGCCGGCGCGGCCAGCGCCAGTGCCTGCGCCAGCTCAAAAGTATAATGCCCCACTCCCGTTTTGGGTTTGGTCAGTGGAATGCCATCGAGACCTATACGCATGGTTACCGATTAGAATAGATGACAACCTGTTGAAAATCATCCGAGCATTGTTTAGATAGAGCCCTTGTGCGGCGGGCGGACAAGTCCGCTTTCTAAACGAGAGTTGAAATGATAAATGGATAAGTTAGATCACCCTGAAATCAATACCAACGAATTAACGGCGGAAGTCCGGAAAGCTATGGCGCGTCAGGCTCTCAAAAGCCAGACTCTTCCAACCGACACATCCGCCGTTAGGAGTATCTCACCTGGGCCAGGCGCGCGCGGTCCGGAGAAGGATAATTCCACGCCGGCTAAGTCGCTGTCCACTGATCTGAATTCCGCACCTCTCAGTACGCAACCGGGCTCCCTGCCGAAAGCTCCCAGGCTGAAACTGCCACCTGTTTTTGAGCCCAGTCCAGATGATGAATATCACCTCAACGATCTATTAAAGTTTCATGATGCGGATTTTCTCAACGCCGCATACCGGGCCATCCTGAAACGCGAGCCGGATACCTTTGGATACGAATATTATCTCGAGCAACTACGTAATGGTCACTTGGAAGAGTTTGACGTTCTGGCAATCCTGCGTTTTTCCACGGAGGGGGAACTCCAGAGAGTTCGCATTAAGGGCCTGGCCCTGCCCACCTTCTTGCGCCGCCTAAGCAACTTGCCCATCATCGGCTATCCAATTCGGCTGGGTATCGATCTATTGCGCTTGCCCGTGCTGATGCATCGCACTCGACAGCTCGAAGCTTATTCATTAGGACAAAACCGGAAAGTTGCCGAACACGCTAATGACATTGCTGAACACGTCGACAGTGTGCTTGGCGCTATGGCCGGCCATCTTTCCAACTTGTCCGCGGCTGCAGCGGACTTAATGAGCAGGCATGGGCAGATGAAGCAGCAACTAGAGACGCTGCTCGAGCAGCAACAAAAAATGGATGAAGAGCGGTCCAGGGCGCAGGAGCAAACGCAGCGCTTAATC
>Ga0137394_10002331_pt1 | contig 14029 bp, 14 predicted proteins | sample czobulk116metaG_FD_108278 | JGI IMG/M metagenome (GOLD analysis project Ga0137394, IMG submission 108278) | Vadose zone soil microbial communities from Angelo Coast Range Reserve, California, USA - czobulk1.16 metaG | ecosystem: Environmental > Terrestrial > Soil > Vadose zone | place: USA...
AACTTGAAACTATCGATTTCGCCTGAGTATAAGGAAGAACGATGTCAGTGCATAAGACCACTGGGCCACGCTTCATGCATAGCATCAATTGCCCTCCCAGAGAACCCTACCGAGTAGGTACAGCGCAAGTGATCGAGGTCCAAGGATCTGCGTCTCGCGGTCTGACGCAAGTTTCGCGAGAAATTTGGCTGATTTCCGCTGGCGTTCTACGTCTATGCCAAATAATCTAGACCACAGAGAGGTAGACACCTAGCAGGCGGCAGTACGCACCTAATCCGATTCCGGGGTCCGTAGCATTTTCACTTGTTCTTCTCGCCGAAGCGTCAGGCTAGGCGTACCACGTCTTTACCGGAATAGTGAGAGGAAAGAAAGCACTCTCCACCAAAACTGCGCACGCATTGTCGACTCGTGGAACGAATCGATCCCTTCTAAAAATGGGGGGGGGTTATCTTGCTGATTTCAAGCATTATCATCCTGTTGCGCGAGATTGACGATATTCGCCTGCTGACCCGTCAAGGCCTGCACAAATGCGAGTATAATAAGGTTGAAACGCCATCATGCATGTGTTTCAAGTGGACCAATTAGGAGAGAAGACGAGCATTACTGACACAGTACATAACAACCATGAACCAGTGATTGCGCTTTCCCCGTGGAAGCCGAAGTGTCATCCTAACTAGAACTGGAATTGCCACTTTCTAAGTTCGTCGGGGTCAGGCAATAGAAGGACGAGAACGCTGCTCACACATTTCAAGATAGTGGCGAGGTGGACAGTGGATGAAGAGCGACAAACGCAGGAGACGGCGTCGCCGGGCATGAATCGCCAGACCCACGACAGAAATAATAACATTCACACGTACAAGAACATCGATACGTTCCCATATTCTATCTCGCGAGCTCCCAGTGCGCAGCTTCCTATCAAGTCCCTGACGGATTCCCCGACCTCGCATCCGGAAAGAGCGAGCGAGCCCACCGGCGGAGCCAACCCGCGGCGCTACCTTCCTTCGTTGGCCGGGAAATGTAAGGCCTAGACCGCCACCCGGTGAGGGACCGCAGCAAAGGCCGTATGAAGATGGACGCAGTACCCCTGTGCAATGCCACGTCAAGTATCAGAAGGGTTGAAAATGAGACTTGTGAGTGGCGCGCGGGACGCACCACAGCGCGCCCTGTACCAGCGGGCTTATCACCTGATCCCGCACCGTAACCCATACGACTGATTTCCAACCGGGACCTGCGGTCGCGAGCTTCGCCAAGTACGTCGGCTCGAAGCGTAAGTCTGGGATCGCGGATGGTTGTAGGCGCTTCGGCATGTGCGCGTGCGCATCACGCAGTGGACGAGAGTGAGAGTAGACGCGGCCGTGGTTCTCTACGTGGCTGCGAGAAAGAGCGAGAGCGGTGATATAGTTTGAGCGTGAGCCTAGGTGCCAGTGTTCCCTGGACATGACGATGCACGGTGGGACATTGAGCCTCGTGAGAGTCACCGGTCCGTTTGTTTCGAAGCGCCGGCATCCGCCGAAAATAACTCGCCGCCTTTGCAACATGAATACAAGGTAAAAACTGAAGTTACCTGGAGTTGTCTAACAACCGGAAAAAACCCTTTTTCGTTCAAGGATTCGAAATCATCCATGGCCAGCATCTAGTACTCGTTACTCGTATTCATCTTCCTCGTCATTTTCAGATACTCATTCGACTGTCTTCCTCGTCTCCATCCCAACTGGCATCCTGAGTGGACACCCGGTCTAGTTTACTCTAGTTGGCGTCATGTAACTTGCGTGTGTGCTAGCGTGCCAGGTCAACTCACATTTTTGGTCTGCAACCTTCTCTAGTTTTTCTCTGTGCTTGCTGCAAGACGATGTTGAAGTTTCAGAGCCCTATACGTGGCGGCCGGACGACTGTAGATTCGACATTAATTTCAACTGACGCGCAGGTTTCCAATGCCCCCACATTCGTTCGAACGTGTATGGAGGTGCATCGCTATATCCTGCCACCGAAATAGGCCACAGTGGTGCAACTAATACCAAGTCATAAACACGAACAAGACCGTTCCAACAACTACGATGCAGTTAGGTGGCCACATAAGTGTGTTCTCGTTCATCGCATGGCTGACAAAGTCAAAAGTCACTGGCAAATCGAACCGCGTTCGCCACCAAACGTACAGTCGGTCTCAGTTTCATGGGATGATTACCTTTAGCATCACAGTACCGAGGAAGAACCTGTACTGCTGCATGCCAAATTTATTATGCAGCGAGAGAAGGAACTGTGCCAGTGGCGAACTTGTCGAGAGCCTGAGAAATGCGCCACATGCTGAGGCAACTCCCCGAGCCCACATAGGGAATGGTCAAGTCACTCCCGGTCTAGCTGTCCGCGGAAGCAGTGGCTGTGCATGTGCCACCTGTTAGCGGGTTCCCCTACTGTATGACCTAGACGCAACATCCTCGTGAGTTTCGGAGAGAACTCGGAACTCAGCGGTATCCATAACTTCCCGCCGAGGCCGAGTGCGCGCCACTGCCCCTGCCAAGATAAAAACAAAGGTGTCTGGCCGCGCAGGAAAACCATGTCTGCTACATGAATGACACGTCGTGCATGCTTGTCTTGAACATGCGGCTGTAGGATCATTCGAGCACGCTCGAGCTGCCAGTGGGTCTCGTCGTAAGGTGTTGGACTGTTTATACCGCTTTCTAATATCGGGTTTAAGGCAGAACCCCCTCCTAACCGATACTCCCCAATGCTCACTGACATTACTCAGACCACTTCTGTTTAATATGCCATACATGTGTTACGGGGGCTTTTTCAATACTCTCATGACTTTGTATAAGTGCTCAGGCTACTACGCTCCTCGAAACCCAGACCAAAGCCAGCCACAGAAGGGGGCAGTATTTGATTATTCCCTGAGATCGAAGCTCGACTCGACCAAACCATGCGCGAACGCACGCCCCACACCGAGTTTAGTGGTTCTAGAGCCCAGACGCAGACAACGTTTAGACGCAGACAACGTTCTGTCACGTCAGTATCCACAACTTGAAGGGTATCCAGCTGTCGGTACATAGATTGTACATGGTTAACAAAGGTCTGCCGCCAGTTGATACCGCGGGTTCCTGGGTAGCCTTCTGATAAGTTCCATTATAGCGATTCGTGGGTTTCACGAACTCAGAACACATGCTCGAAAAAAGGTTAACATCATTTGAGGATATGTATACGTTCATATTACATACCAAGCCATCCGCGGCATAAGAAGTCCTCTATCCCTAAGGCCTAAGCCACCGACTCTGATTCGACCACCGTTGTGAGAATATTCGCTAGGTTTACTACCACCCACACGGTTCATCTAGGTCGCGGTGGAACTCAACTGAACTTGCCATTGGTGGCGACGGATCCAAATTGTTTCGTCGAGACCCGTTAGTGTCACACGACCATGTAACAGACCATCTCCGTTCTACTCTTCGGACGAATGCTCACGCTTAATTCCCACAGAGGCAGAAGATCGTGGCCACCAAGCCATCCCCTATGCACAGGCTAGGAGAAGTCGTGTTTACAAGCTGGACAGTCGTCATGAACAATGATGCCGAAAAGGTCTTATGGGAATACTTCGACACAACAATGAAAGTGGAGCATAGGTGTCGTGACGTGCCCTTCCGCAAGCTTTGTAGACAGAACCACACCGATTAAGCGTAGGCCGATTTCGCCGAAGCAAGCATCGGCCGAGCAGTACTGTTCTGTGTGTCCACGGAGTCGAGCTACTGAAATACGGCGCAAATACCTCGACGGAGTGGTCCGCATCTCCGCGGACGATGGGTTCTTAAGTGTTGTTTGCCCGTGTTAAGATTTCAGCCCTGGATCTGCTGTTCAGAATAGATGAAGCGAACATCGGCAAGAGCGATGACCTTCGAGAATCGATTTTCTGTCGAAATGTTGTTGCCATGCCAGCGCCGCGTCGATGTAAGAATAAACAGCACACGGCACGAGGCGCACACATCACCTTAAAGGATCCAAATAACGCACTCGCCATCCTGCCCATCGATGATCGCACTGGCAGATCACTTACACACCTCTGTTACCTTCTATCGCGACAGACAGTTGTCGTGAATATGCAAGGGCTGAGAAAGCCATTTCGTCATGTGGCGGACGCTGCAACTCCAAGGAGCAGAAGTGTCGATAATGACAGCGTTGATAAACTATTTCAAGAGAGATTTACTAGTTTGAATCACCTTAGTTCCTAGATGAGAACTACAACGTCACTTGCGACGCCACAAATCCTAAGAATCCTCGAGATGCAGCAGAGCACATACCCAAGATACTTCTTGGGACTGGGGCGTCGGCTTCTCAGACACCGCCTTTCGGTCATGAGGGGAACCCCGAGGTCCAGTTGGCTAGACGTGTAAAAGGAAGCCTCCTCTTGTCCCACACCCAACGCGGGCATACCTCTGCCTAGCGATAGCAAATGTTTCGGCGAATCTTTTCCTGCGATAAAGAGCACGTTGTCACTCCGGCTGGTGCAAGACGAAACTTACATGATTTCCGTTAGTGGGACCTCAACAAGACTTGTGATGGGTGAAACGCGCGTAGTGACTGCCAAGTCCCGGCTCCGTAGTCTGGCTTCTTCAAGTTGATTGTGTGATGATAATGCGAATGCCCAATGAGAAGTCGTCCAACATATAGGGGAAAACCATTCGGTTTCCGTCTGAGCGTCTCGTTCACCCTGAGGAACATAGGCCATGAGGCTATTGTGATCTCCGTTGCTGACTTAATTCTCATGGGAAGGATCGTCGTTCAGTAGCTCAAATGGGGTAACGCTATTCGGGGAAAGCAAGCAACTGTCGACCTGGCAGTCGTTTTCAGTTCGCTATTATGCAGATGCAGAGCATCACTTACCTGCGGCGCAGTCCGCATACTATGGATATAGGATCACGCGATGAGAACAGCAACCTTTTTTGCGAGACAGACGGTGAATTTGCTTGCGATGGGTCTCAGTAAGGTTCGGAGACATTGTCGGTTCGGCTTGTGATGCGAGTCTGTTCGACGGGCAACGGCATTTGTTTGTATTTGGGCGAGTTTGCCTAGCACTGCGCATACAATTGAACTCGCTCGTGAAACGTAACCACTCACAGCTGGAATCCTTCGCTCTAGTGCTGAGAAGTAACCTCAACGTCAGTGGCTGTGGCTAATTCAGACATCAATCCCGTTCTCGTCTTGGAGCGTGCGTAGCCAGCGCGGCGCAGGATATCAAAGAAGGCTCTTACCATTCGATGAGTTGGTGACGCAAGCACCACCTTGGATTGGTAGGATATTCCCTACTAAACCCTCAATATACAATGGCACTCTTAGACAATCCCCGGGAAAACGGAAAGTGGACCGAGGCGAGAACAGGAATGGCGTTCATCGAAGGTGCTGTATTTGGTTTGCCAATTACGATAACCGAAGCTCAACCATCCACTCCCGGTGGACATTGAAGTTACAGCACATTTCACACAAAGACGGCGTCGTTTCCCTGACAAATCTAGTGTGCGACCTGAATTCTCCCTTACAGGTCAATGGCACTTCGCAGTGGATTTCCAAACTGCCCTCGGTCCTCGGAACTTCATGGCTACGGTCACAACTTACGTGTCATGATTTATTCGTGCGTCTCCGAAGCATGGTACTGTACTGTATTATGTGTCGTATGAGAAGACGTGTGCTCATTCGTTGACAATTCCTGCGGACTCAGGGCGGCTTACCAACATGACATAATGTTATTTTGGGCGCGGCGGTCGGATCGTAACACGCTTCCTTCACAAGAACACACAATGGGACGCTGGGTCTACACTTTATCCTTGTGGGGTATCGCACTTTCAGCCCCTTGATCAAAAATGTTCCTGTTGGAAGAGAACCAAACGTCACTTTGATCGCACCTATCCAGGGACAGTGGCCGAGTGGCTCCCACTACATGTTGGCCATCACATGGAAAACGACAGGAATAATGAGGAATTAATGGTTTATTCGGAAACTCGCATGCGCCGCAGCTCTCTGGGCGCAAGCTCTTTACGCTGCCCGTAACTTGCGCAAGCTCGCGAAGTTAGAAGAGAGACGGAAATAGTAAGTACCTTGCGGCAGCCGTTGCGAACCGGCGTCATGACGTGTCTTCCTGTGCCTTGAATTCCCACCACCCACAGTATACTGCGCCTCATGCGGCGTAAGCGCAGGCGTAATGCGGGGGAAGTAATGGACTCACCTGGACCCTATGGTAACCCGGCTTTGGACGTATCAACGGTTATGCAAAATGAAGGGACGCTCGCTCTACCTAGCAAGGCAAGTACCCTTATTGCACCCGTTATGTCTGGAACGGCCGCCGCATCATACAGCAGTCGATCTAAAGGCCTACACAATTAAGAAGATCGACTGAGCAAGCTTATCGCTGTACCAGCACCACCAGGGGCGTCTCAAGTCTCGACCTCGGTCCCAGAGCCATCTCGCCAAACGAAGGCTGCTCCTTCGGCTGACGCGCTCTGACCATACTCGTGGGCCCCGTCTGGACGTAAACCGGGAACACAGCTTTCTCTCGGCTTGGGCTTGGGCTTTTCTGGCCGTTCTCTCAATCGCAGGAGCACTTACAGACAGCATGCCAGCAGTTGCGATCGTCTGACGGCAACCATGATGGCACAGCAACAATTGGCAGGGTAGGCCCCGACACTCAGGCAGCCAGCAAAGCCAACCGAACGGGCTCATTGGCAAACAAGCAAAGTTATTTCCTTTCGGCAGGAGCACCATCCTATTACTTCCGTCGTTACTTATGATGGAGCGACCGAGGTCGAGAACATTTCCCGTGTCCGTGCCAATCAAAAGTCGAAAGAATCTGTGCTTCCCTTCTTTGACCGCCGGGTGTATCTTGTACCCGTTGCGACGGAACTCTCCGCACAAGTTCTGCATCCCTTGACGCAATCGAAATCGCGGAAAAATTCAGATCTATATTCAATTGGTCTCAAATCACGCTTCGCTGTGGCTCTGGGGTACTTCTTTACTACGCGATTGAGAGAAGGAACCAAAAAAAGATGCGCACAGCACAGCCTATGGTTCCAGACTTTGACGGCCCCCCCTTTATACATCAAACTTGTCACGCCCACCAGACGCACCGCGTGCTACACGCATATCACATACGTCATCCAGTCCTTCAAAGACCAGCTCGATGCGTCCGAAGTGCCACACATGTGCAGGCAACGGGACATCGAGCAGTCGAGGCTTTCGGCGAGGGTCAGGGGGAAAACGTCGCCTCCACAAGCTTAGCCAGCTAGGGCCGAGCCAGGTTTTAGGAGGAGCCTAGCTTTCTTCCACGACGATCAGAACTCGGACGAAGGTGATCATCATGACGCCACGATATTCCTCCCCCTCTGTTTATCACGCCGCCCCGACTCGGGAGAAGAATCGTCTGTCTACACGCGTACGGCAATCAAAAGCCGTTGAATGGCAACCTCCGAGTGGATCGCACGTAGGCAGGCCCTAGTTTCTCGAACGTTGAGTGGGGTGAGAAAAAGAGAAGGGGGAAAGAGAAAAAAAAGTCACCGTGTGTGTGAAACGAGACGGGAGAGGTTCATTATACCGCGCTGTACTGTACTCTGTGATCGCAGGTTATGACGTGAGGAAGTGTTCCGCAGTGCGAAGAGTGTGTGCTTGCGCGTTTCATGCGTTCGTGCCAGCCTTGCGTTGTGTCTCACTCCTCTTCAATCATACAATGTGTGTGCATAGGTCTCCACCTGTCTACCCTGCTGCGGCTGCGCTTACCTGGCCTCTATTACTGTAATCGTAGGTTTAGTCTGTGTTGTCACTTGTAACAACGACAAAGACGACGACAAAGACATGTCTAAATAAGTTCACGGCGATACCGTTATTCCTCCTTTTGGCTTTGACGTGATGCCAGTGGGGCTGCTGCTTGTCATTGACATTCGTACACGGTGGAGCCGGTCACGGTCGGGATGACCCGGGTGCAATTACAAGTACAAGTACAAGTGACAGTGCCATCATAAAGTGCGATTGGTGTTAAGACCCGACCGACGGTGGACAAGAACAAGGACGACCCGGAAATGAAAAAAAACAAAACAAAAAACAAGAGATTTGATTCAGAGATGAAATGAAAAACCCGTGCCCTGTCAATGTGCCGTGATGCGTTCGTTATGTAGTTAGTTGACTCGAGTCACCTGAACTCCGGCCGGAACCGAAACTTAACCCCACCTCCCCTACAATCACCTGCGGTTTACGTAGCCTGCCAAGAAAAGGAAAACTAAAGCAACCGAACAAGAGAGTGAACGGACAGTACAGTATATTACAGTCCGTGTTTGTTCTAAAATTACATTTCTATTGAATGAACGAGAATTGATGGAGGAGCTTGGACCGCGAAGCCCTTCGCGTATGGATGTATGTACGTAGAACAAATGATGGGTAGATCCTTCTCTCTTTCTTTGTGCTATTTGCTACTTGGTAACTACTACAAACCGCTTCGTCGTACAAAAAATCCTCCAACAAGCAAACTACTGCTACTACTACTGTCGTCGTGCCTAATGCGAAAAAGAGAAGAACAGATCGATATATGTATGGGGCGTAACAAGCCCGTGCCGAGCGCCATCGGCTATGAGTAAGAGATAGTGGATGAGAGAAAAGCAAGACGAATAAGAAAAAGGAATAACACAAGCGCAGGAGGGTTTAGGCGGCGCAGCGATAGGTGGAGTGTGAGAGACTCGAGAAATGAAAAATCATGGTGGTCATGGGGCTTGCTTGGGAGCAAGGGAGGGGAAAAGAAGAGGTGGAGATAGAGATAGTCGTGACCGTGATCGTGATGGAGATGGAAGCAAAAAAACTTTCTATACACGAAACAATGAGGGTGAGGAACTGCGGTGCTGGGAGAACGACAGGACCCATGGAGAGATGAAATGAAAATGTGATGAGACAGACAGACCACACGCAACGGTCGAGCGCGCGCCCTAGAAGCCGCTTGTGCCAGGGCCGACGCCGTCCGTGGGATAGCCGGACCAGTCGCTGGGGAGCATAGGCGGGTGAGGTTCGGGGAGCAACATCGGTGGATGAATATAAGGATTGAGGAAATGATCGCCCTCCGTCATGGCCCCCGAACTGTGCAAAAAGTCCATCTGGACGTCGCCGTCACACGCCGAAGCGGGCGGGAGCATCGGTGGGTGGATGAACGGCGAGCCGTGCGGCTGGGGAAGCATCGGCGGGTGCCAGCACGCGCTGTAGTACGCGCCAGGACCGTTGTTGGCGGCGCTGGGGCCATTATAGCCGTTCCCGCCGCTCATGTGAGGACTGCCACATCCGGTACCGTTGGACGGCGAGCTGCTGGAACCCGAATAGGAAAAGTCCATCGAGTGACGCGTCGATCCAGAAGCGGACGTCGCACTGCTGGCCGAGAATCCGCTGCCGTCTCCGAAGGACGAGAACGAGACGGCCGAACTCGGGGGCTCCGTCGCCGAATCGTTGCTCATCCGCCTGCGCTTCCTCACATGCATCTCGACGCCGTTCTCTCCCTCGGACGTGTCTCCGCTGCCGGTGGTCGTGTAGTCCGCCGGATACAGTTGAGACAGCAGATCCGGGTGATACGGCCCCGGGAAGTTCGACAAGTTGATTCCGGGGTAACTGTATGCGTTGCTGTTGCCGAGAGCACCAACCAGCTCGCTCTGTGTCGGTGGCACATACCCAAAGCCGTTGCCATTATTGTCCGCCAAACCGTTGTGACCGTTCGCAGGGACGACATCGAGGTCGTCAAACGCGCTCGGGTTGGGGTCGACCGCGAGCGTGGGCGAAACACCTCCATCCGCATCGCCGTTGGGAGACGGCCGGCGGGAAGCGCCAGGGCTCGCAGAGGGTGTCTCCGAGGCGTTGACGCTGCCGTGTCCGCTGCTGCTGCTGCTGCCGCGGCGAGCGTCATGCCGGGAGCGCTTGCGAATCACGTCGGATTTCATCGAGATTGGACGGGCAGAACCATGCAGTTTGAAACTTGTAACGGGATCAGCTACAAAGCACAAGGAAGAAAGGGGGTACCGTGAACGTACTACAGGCCACAACTGTACGTTGTCAGAAAAAATATATGATCGTGGTGGTGAGTAGCGGTCGAGAATAGATAAGATCGGGGGGCGTACGCGTTGCACACCGTCTTGCCTTCGTCGTCCTTGCGCCAAAGAGGCGTGGCAGTTGTGTGGCAGTTGTAACATTGCGCTGCTTTGCGAAATCAATGATACGAGACGTGGCTCGTACGGAAGGTGGCGCACCAACGATGTCCGAGGACTCTTGCCGAGGTGCTGCCTGGGAGCGACCCTCACCGTGGTTGTTCCTCATGCTTTTCGGACGCGGACGTTTATGCTAGGTGAGGTGTTAGGGGGCTACACAGGAGGACCTTCGAGAGCGAGCACACACCAGCTTGCAGTAAAGCCCACAGGCGTTGCAGTTGAGTTCGTCGTTGAGGCCTCGACGCCAGAGCGGCGTATGGGTGGCACCGCAATTCGAGCACTCAGCCTTGACGCCTCCGGGAGCGTTGTTTCCATTTGTGCCTGACGACGGGATGGACGTCGACGAGTTGGTCACTGTCGCGCCGGGGCCGGAGGAACGAGTGGTCGCACCTTGGGTGCGGACGCTGAGCGTCGGTCTTGACGGGTTGGAGCCCGTGGGCGTATCGCTGCGGTGGCCAAGTTTCGAGGGAGAAACCGTTTGCTCCTGCTGCGAGGCGCGTCGAGCAAAGTGGGCTTGAGAAAAGGCGGGGTGGTGGTGTTCGAATGCTTCGCTCTTCATACCGAGGTCTGTTTCGGTTGCCAGGTCCAGCTGGCGTGCATGGGGCTGAGGCTCTGTCGTCGTCGTCGCTGTCGTCGCCGTCGACGTCGAGACGAGAGCGTAGGAAGCCACGGGCCATGTATCGGAGCAGTCACCGGGCTCCATGAGGAGTTCGTCGAGCGGAAGCTCGATCGTGGGGCGGATGATGTCGAATGAATCAGAGGTAGGGACAGTGTGACGGACGCCTTCGCCGTAGTTCATCGGGTTCGTGACGGTGGGGGTAGGAAAGAGAAGTGCAGAGGGGCCAAAGTCGGTCGAGAAAAGGGTGGGGAAGCGGAGAAAGGCATCTTGAGTGACGCTGGTTGTGGCAAGTGAGGGATCGGCGTCGTTGTGGTGAGTGTCGTTGTCATTGTGCGAATCGGAGGGGATTGAGGTGGGATCGGGTTGGGTGTCTTCTTGGGTGGCAGTGGACCTGGTGACGGGACGGATTCGGCGGGAGACACTGTCCTTGAACTCAGCCGAGGGCTTGAGATCCGGCTTCTGTACGGGGGTAGGGGAAGCGGTGGAGGTGGGCTGATCGACGGAGAAGGTGAATTGCATGCGTTTGATCGTACCGGGTTGGCCATTGACGTTGGCCTCGCGAGAACGTTCCCTCTCGGCGGCACGTTGTCGGATGATGTCTGTTGAATGGTTACGCTTGAAACCGGGTGCCTCTAACTCTTCGATGCTCCTGGTGAATATGGAAAGAGGATGGTGAGGTCAGTTGGGGGAGGGTTCAAGGCGGGGCGGAAATGACGGACCGGCCCTTCTCCTTGTCGAGCTTGTCGCTCATCGACTTGCTCAGTCTCTTAAATTCGCGTTTCGACTTTGCGCTGTCGACGTCGACCATGAGATTTTGGAGGTGCCATAGACGCCAACTGAGGTTCTCTAGGCGCTGGCCTTGCTCGAGGAAGCTAGCGACTTTTGTGCACACCTAGTGGGTGGCGGTATGTAGGGGGGAGAGAGAGAGAGAAGGGGAGGACGACGAACCTTCCAGGTCTTTGTGAGAGAGTCGGTGTCGCCGAGGTTCGAGAAGGCAATGAAGGATTTGTTGCCCTGGAAGGGATGAGGCATTAAGGGAAGGAGGGGATCAAAGTCGAGCATGAGAAGGGGGGAAGTAATAGAAAAGTGGGAAAACACACTTTGAACTTGAGGTTTAAGATGGAAGGCATTTAAACGAGGAGATCACGGGGGAGGGGAGGGAGGGGAGGGGAGAGAGTGAGGAAAGGGAGGGAAAGGGCGGAGAGGTTGGAAGCGCGGAGGAGGGCAGCTTTGAGAGGAATCTGAGCGGGCACAGTTCTGACATTCGGGCACTCGCACTCGCTATGTTCTGATTCAATTTTTAACAAACAGAAACTCCGATTCACGCTTTGGGTGCGATGGAACCGACTTGACTCCGGCCAAGGCGTAGGTGAACGAAAATCATTCGAAATCCGCGGACTGACTCATATGCTCTTCAACACCTCTTCTACCCTGTGTAAACGCTACTCCATCTCGCTTAGTCCAGTCCAATCCAGAAACGCCTGCCACGATTCTGATCTCACACGCCCATCTTCTTCCCCAAACCCTTGACCCTATTTATCATCTCGTCGTTCCTTGCAAGCCCTTTTTCGCTCTCGAAAACTGACACACCTCCAGACGAGAAGCGGCTGGCACGACCCTGTCCACCTCGGCTTCCTGCCCACAACGGTCACGAGGGGCCCCGTCCCCGGCCTCGCGGTCAGATCTCCCACAACCGAGATCTCTCCATAGAAAATAATCCTCGCCTCGTCCCGCCTCTGAGACCGCGACATCTATTCCTCTCCTTGTCACTTACTCCCTCACTCTTATTTCTCTCCATACTTTCTCTCTCTGTTCTTACTGCACAACCACCCTATCTCCCCACCTCGTCAATCGGTCTCGGCTCCGTCCACGTCGCACGTCGATGGAGCTACCGGTCCGGTGCACCAACGTTGCTCTTTAGCCAAGGAAGATATATTTATGCGCGTGTGATGGGAAAAGAACACATGTGAGAGGAGACGCAACCTCCTGGTACAAACCATAGACGCGCATCCTCCCGATTGCAGACTATGGGTGCTCGTGCATGCAGCACCTTTGCGCTACAGTACCAAAATGATGAACTGAGAGAGAATCGGGACCGGGCGCTCGCCCCTCTCCCCGATCCCAAACATGCGGTCCAAATCACCCCATGGGCCCACCCGCACATAGATAGTAAGGCCTGACGGAACGAGCGCCTGTGTGCCTGCTCCAGGAAAGAAAACCAAGAATCATTCTGTTGCCCCTGCCCTCGGCTCCCTAACATCGTCTTGTCTGTTCTTGGTCGCTACAGTACTGTGCTGTACCGTACCTGTCTGTACGACAAGCTCACTCAGTCGCCCGGTCCAACTAACCCGCCTCTAGCTAGGTGGCGACGCGATTCCGGCGCTCGCTCGACATGTGTTTTTTCCAAGCCAAAGCGACGCATGTCCCCGCTTATCACCTCGCACGCAATGACACCCTTACTACAGCCTTTCATTATATCTCATTTCCAGGTCAGATGCGGAGATCCCCTGACACAATTTTTTTTTTCTCCTTCTTCCTAAAATGACGGGGGGAGGTCATGTAAGAGTGAAAACGGAAGGTGTGCAGCGGTCGAGGGAATTGCCACTATTTGCTGAATCTAAAACTTATACAGGGTGGGCGTCGGAGACGTGCGTGTGTATGTCGTTTTACTCACGGTGGAGGAGGCTCTGCCCTTGCCTCGTCTCTGAAACGGGCGAAAGAGTGCCATCGATAAACATATGATGACCTTGCCCGACTGAGCAAAAGGAGGCGGATGAGTTCCCATCGATAGTGGCGTGCTGACGCCCAATCTCTCTCCCGGGACGGGCCGATAATGGCTCTCGTCTCACGTGGTTGGTTACCGGTCCTGCCCGCCCGTTTATTTCGTCGTCGATGTCAGGGATGATATGAAAATTACATGCAGTACTACAGCAATGTGGCGATTCGAAAGTAAAATAAGAAGTGTAAATCGCTCGTTCAAGGCGAGAGAGAAGGGACCAAAAATAAAGTGGAAATTTTATATAGCAATCATATCGAAGTTCGTGGCGCTCGCTTGGGAAGGAAGGAACGACTCGGAAGGCGGTCGCTCTCAGAGTCCCTCGCTGGCGATCAGTAATTGCCAGTGGTGAAGCTTCTTCGCTTGTCATCAAAGTTTCAACTTCCAACTTCTCCCTCCTCAATGCCCTCCCCCCCTCCCCTCCCTCTCCGACACCGA
>Ga0137394_10002332_pt1 | contig 14025 bp, 6 predicted proteins | sample czobulk116metaG_FD_108278 | JGI IMG/M metagenome (GOLD analysis project Ga0137394, IMG submission 108278) | Vadose zone soil microbial communities from Angelo Coast Range Reserve, California, USA - czobulk1.16 metaG | ecosystem: Environmental > Terrestrial > Soil > Vadose zone | place: USA...
AAGATGCGTCAGAGGGAAGAACGCCTACGCCAGATAACACCCTCGCGACCGTCACTGTTAAGGTAACCAACGCAGGTTGCCCATAACACCAAACATGAGTCAAATAAAACCGCTAGAAAAAACAGCGATTCTTTTCTTGTCACTGATCCTGTCTTTTCTGTTTGTTAGTGCGACCAGAATCAATTCGCTGGGGCAAGCTCTTGATCAAGCTTACTTTTTAGAAACTATTGACACGACCTTTGAAACTGGCCACTCAACCACAATGCTTGGTGGCTCTTTCGTCCGCGTTTTACAAGAACTAATTACAGCCCCGGTTTCAAAGATATGTGAATTTCAGTTTGAAAACGAAGGCAGGGAATACCTTAGTATCTATGATCGCCATTCTCTCCTCATTTTATACGGCTTAGCAGCCCTTAAAACTATATTTCCAACAACAGTAATCTATTATCTTTGCGCGCTGGTTGCCTTTCCCGGTCTTCTGCTGGTCGTTTACCTCAGGTCGCGCAACATCGGTCTACCTGTAATTGTCAGCGTGATTTTGTTACTTATGGTCGCCTTCCATCCGGCCTGGTCCTATTCAGCGTTTGGTCAGTTTTATGCAGATAAGTTATTTCCGATTCTCTGTATTGTTTATTTTTTTGTTCTTCATGATTGGATTACTTTGGACCATCGAAGACCATTTCTGCTTTTAGTGATTGGGATTCTTGCCGCATCAACTTCCGAGCGATCAATAATCATGCTGGTTGCGGGAACTCTCGGGGTCTATGCGTTGTTTGGGCTTCGCAGGCGGTGGTCACGGCTGGATATTCTACCCTTGATTCTGATCCTAATCCTGGGGACGTATGCCTATATCTACATGTATTCAATACAACAAAATCCTGACTACGGTTCTTTTTCGTCCGGGTTCTTTAACTTTGTTTCGGCCATTTCTATGAATGCCGAAGTGGCAAAACCCATTTACAAATTTCTTTTCATTAACCTGCTCTTCCTGGCGCCATTTGCATTTTTCGCAAAAAGGTGGGCCCTGATCGCACTACTGTCAATGATTCCAAACGCTATTGGATCAATCGGTGGAGCTGAGAAATTGGGGTGGACCACTCACTACCATAGCGCTTACTTTCCCTTTCTCATAATCGCGGTCGTGATGGGGGCGTCGTCACTCTTGAAAACAGGATCGCGGGCCTTAGTTCCGATCGCCATGACTCTTGCGATAGGTGTTACGCTTCTATTTGCTTTTCTCGATCCATTCCCACCACCTTCTATCAGATTCTCTTTAAAACAAATCGGCGAAACCGGATTAGTCAAGACAGTTGAGTTCACTACGGCGAGCGGGCCTGCGGAATCTGTGATTAACCGAGTCAAGTACTTGAAAAATATTGCCGCGTTCATTCCGCCGGGCTCGGAAGTGACTACGCTCGAGAGCTACATGCCTGTTTTGTATGAAAAGGGAGTCAAATGGATCCATTTTTATCCCCTTGGCTTGGGTAGGTCAGATTATCTTATTGTTCCTTACACTCAGAAAGACAATGTGCCTAAATGGGAAGGTTTCATAAGTTACCTTGGTCCCGACGTCGCTGAGCAAGCAAATCTCTGCCTTCAGAACAGAATCAATGAACAATATACTTTGGTGAAGGCGTTTCCTGAGTCGGCCATCACCGGTACTGCTATTCTCAAGCGTCGTTAACTCAATGGAACTCTTTGGAGTGTGGCGGCATGGCGCCGCACTCTAAAGAGTTGAATTTAAGCACTATCGATAACTAGTCTTAGTTGTTTGGAAAACGCTTCGCGAGAGTATTCCTGGCCCACTCGATTAATCATATTTTTTCTCAACTGATTCCAAAGCGAGCGGTCCTCGTATAGCCTGATACAGGCGTCGGCGAAATCCTGAGGATCATCAGCCAGCAGCAATTCCCGCTCATGGCTCCATCCAAGTTGCATTCCGGTCAGCGACGTTGCAACGAGGGGAAGTCCATATGCCGCTGCTTCGCAAACCTTGAGAGGAATGCCGGCGGAGAAACGCGTGGGCGCTATGAAGAGGCGTGCCCGGTTATAGAGCGGAGTTAGATCATTCACAACACCAACAAGTTGGACAGATGGATTATGGTTAAGGCGGGTTTGAAATTCCTGACAGGACGGACCCGCGATCATAAGCTTAAGGTCCTTTCCCAAACTCTCCTGAATCAACGGGAGGATTTCATTGCTAAACCAGATCATCGAATCGGCATTCGGCGAGTTAATGGAGTGAATCGCGCCTACGAACAAAATATCTCCCCGCTCATCAAAATCATTTTCGGTTGGTGCGATCTCAACCGAATGGCCGAGTGTGTAAACACTCTGGCAACCGTACCTTGAGAATTCACGACTCTCCCTGTCTGAAACAGAGACGATGCAATCGCAGTTGTCTGCAAGGCTCACTTCATCCTTAATGAGTTGTGCTTCATCGACTTCAGACAGCCCGTGCCCTTCCAGGCGTCGCTGTTCAATCTCGCGATAGCAAAAGAGCGCCTCGGCGTCATACACAATCCTGGCTCGCCCACAAATATCGGGATTTTCGCTGAGGATGGATTTGAATGAGGCCATGTTATGCGGCCGGCTGATGAAAATCAGATCATAATAATGGCTTCTGTCCTTCAGGAATTCTCCTAACTTCTGCAAACCACAATCCAGCATGACCTCCACTTCGGACGGAATATCCTGATACACATCGGACCATTCTTCCTGTGGCTTTAGTGTCGGGTAGAAAGTTACAGCGTGTCCCAGATTCACCAGTTCGGTAAGGATGCGATTACTTCTGGGGAATCCTCTGCCGAGTGTCAGGTGAGGTACGCAATCGTCCAAAAACAGGATTTGGTTTTGCCCTTCTTTCACATGGACGCGTGCGGCTAGAACATTCTCGGTTGCGGCCGCACGCTGAGATTGCAGCCAGTCTTTATGTTTTTCTACGAAAATCTTTCGGTGCTCGACTTGCAGATTAATCGCACTGCTTTCCGAGCTGGAACTCGCGAACTCATAATGGAAGACGATGACGGTCGGGTCGTAAACCACACGCTTACCCTTCTTCCAGAGCCTGACGCAATAATCTGTCTCTTCGTAGTAGGCAGGTGAATAGGCCTCATCGAAACCGCTGTCTTCAAGGAAGAGTTCCCGATAAGTTATCAGAAATGCTCCTGAGCAATAATCCACGTCGCGCTTGTACATATACGGCGGGGCGAAGGGAGAATCACCGCGGCCATATCCGACACAGAACCCATTCTGCCAGATAATGCTGCCTGCTTCTTGCAACGTCCCATCCGGCAGAATGATCTTCCCGCCAACGGCCCCGATGTCATCCGCAGAGTTAAGTGTGCTCAGAGCTGACGAGATGCATCCCGCCACTAATTGCGCGTCGTTATTAAGGAATAAGAGGTATTCACCTTTGGCTTTTTTTGCGGCCTGATTGCATGCCAGAAGGAAATGAAGGTTCGTTTCATTCTGAAGAATCTCGGCGCCTTTTATCTTTCTTAAGAGCCGATGGGTTTCATCCTTCGAGTCGTTGTCAACAATGATGACTTCATACGAATCAAGGTCGCTTCTTAAGATCGAGTAAAGACATTGGAGAGTCAGTTCAGCACGGTTGTGAAGTACCAGGATAATGCTGACCATTGGCGTTGCAGGTATTGGAAACTCAAGAATTGAAGTTGACGCCAAAAAGCTATCCAGAGAAATTTGGGCAACTGAGACCAGAACGTCTTTCGCAATTGACAAGGCGTCGAGTGGCAAAGCTTTTGCCGAGATTGCGGTACGAAAGTCCTGGAAATTATCCTGTGCGTCTGTCACCCGAACGAGCAGGGTCGTGGGATTGACTACAGACTCATCCAACACAAAGCTGCCTGAAAAACCGCAATCGATTGAAGCGGAGTAAGCAGAATCTGTCGGCACATCAGACCGGGGTTCGCCATACTTCATCAACCCCAGCGGAACATTGCCCAAAAAGGCCTCGACCCATTTGATTGGGCCGGCCTTTGAATAGGCCCAACCGCTCACCTCAAGGAGAGGTGGAACACTCAAGTGTTGCACTGGCGGATCAAGAAACCCGCGCACGACGTCCCGGCTATCGCGGGCCGGCATTCTTATTCCAATAACTCTGACTTCATCCAGCAGCCGGTTGTGCTCCGTTCCGGCATAGAGCCGGAAGTCGTAAGATTGGTCTGCAAGGATCCAACTAGCTTCTTTGGAACCCTGCGGTCCTGTTGCAAAAAGCGTTTCCTGCTCTCCATTCTCAGAGACATATACTTCGCCCGGGGAGTCATCGCTTGTGTCCCAGGTAATTTTCGTAGCTCCCATCAGCCTGCCAACCGTAACCTGACGCGGGAATGCTATGAGACTGGCATTCTCCTGTAGATGCCCAGGGGATTTATCGTTGGAGACATCTTCATTAGCGAGCGCTTCTTTCGTTGAGTTATTAGTTACGATCTGGCGCAGGACATCTTTGAGCTGTTTCCATAGGCTTCGTCGCCGCAGTTTCCTTATTTCCTCTGCCTGCCGGCTCAACTGTGCTTCAAGTTGTAGGTTTTGAGCGCGCACTTCTGCCAGTTTCGCAATCTGTTGATTTAATCTAAGCGCGTAGAGGCCCGACTGCTCTTGTGAGTCCGCGAGTCGATCCTGCGCTGCTTTCAACCGCTCGGCTGCCTTTGATAGCTCTCTATTCATCTTCTTATAACTCAGTAGTTCGCTGGCGCAACAAGCGTTCAAGTGTACTATCGGTTGATCCGTCGTTGCCTGAAAATTTGATGTAAGATAGCACCCGCTGGAACCGACTAGACAACCAACCCGGCCAAATTGCCTGGCACGTTGGATAAATTGCTGTTGCATGGCACAAAGCGGCAATATGGATGCAGGGCTAGCGAGAAACTTTTTCGCTTAGACAAGCGAACCGCATATTGCATCAGTTCTACCCGTGACCGTCTGCTTCTGCACGCTTGCCATTCATGCACCCTATCGTCGGCGTGCACGACTCCTCTGTGCCGACGCGCCGACTGTGCCTTGGATTGTCTTGACCGACGACCCGTACGACTTTGCGGCTCTGCCCGTTCGCGCGATCCTGCACGCACCTACAGGTCCCATGGCCATAGACTATTTGGCGCGTCTGCCACCCACCGGAGACGGGAACGGCGCGGCAGCCTACCACGACAAGCGGTTCGCACTGCTCGCCGCCCTCAAGGACTTCGACACAGCTATCTACGTGGATGCAGACTCTCGCATCGCCGCCCTTCCTCCGCTCGGCGTCTTCCCTCCCGGTCTCGCCGTGCTTCCGGTTGTGAGGAAGAGCATCGCAGAACATTTGGAGACCTGCGGATCCTGGCGGATGCCCATCTTCGTTGAGCTGGCTCAACACCTCACCGGCGACGCCGACATCCTGCGGGACGCCCGATGGTGTCATGAGACGTTCGTCGCCGTCACCAGGGATGGACGCGAGTCTCGCTTCTTCGCGGCCTGGTCGCTTGCCGCGAACTTCCTACAGGCCCGAGGAGTTTACTCTGGGGAAGGAGGCGTGATTGGACTCGCGGCCGCATGCGCCGGGTGGAGCGTCAACTACGAGGCCCTCACGGACATTGCCGCTTCGATTCACCACGAGGGAGGGGGACCGAAAAGAGCGTGACCCTGTTTCTGGCTCATGCGACGATCCAGCGCCATTGCTGAGTGGACCACGCCCTCGCTCCGGGCAGCAGATCGCTGACGGCCTTCACGACCTCAGGCCATTTTGTCTCATCGTAATCATCGCCGGACAACCAGCCGCCGAGCTTAACCTTCGGCAGCCACGCCTGAATGTCTGCCTTCACGCTGGCGTAGTCGTGGCGTGCGTCCAGATGCACCCAATCTACCGATGCATCGGCGAACAGCCGGGAGGCGGCCAGGGAATCGGCGATGATAAGCTGAATCGCGTCGCCGTATCCGCAATCGAGGACGTTCTTGTGCAGTACGCCGGCAAAGGTACCACCACCTTGCATCACCACCGCGCCGTGATAGTCGTTGTGTCTCGGACCCTCTGGTCCACTGCCACGGCAAGTATCGACTCCGATCACACTGAAGGTCTTGCCGCTGCGCTCGACGACTTCACCCAAGGAGCACAGGCTTCGACCGAGGTAGGTTCCGACTTCGACAAAACAACTGCCTTCTGGAAACCATTGGGCGGCCTCTTCCTGCGCTGATCGCCACTGAAACCAGCCCTCTATCTCATGCCAGTACACGCGAAACCTCCAGGCACCGCCTCGCACAAAAAGCAGAGACCACATCCGCAGACTACGCAGATTACACGGATTAAGAAACAACGGCAGTAACAGTAGGGAGACGAGTCGCGTTCTGCCTACTGCCCCACTGCCTACTGCCTACTGCCTACTGCCGCTGCCTCCTCATCTTTTTTTGTCTGCGTAATCTGCGTAATCTGGGAATATGTTATGTTCTTTCACTCATGATGTCAGCCGAACCGAACCAGCCAAACGTAGGATTTGTTGCCTGCATCGAGGGCGGAGTGATGGAGTCACAATCCCTGCTCCTTTTTGAAAGTATTCGGCAGTACGCCGGACGCTTTCACGCCTGTCCTATTTATGCGCTCTCGCCCCGCTCAGGACATGCCATCTCCGAAAGCGCCCGAAGCCAGCTCGACAAGTTGAGGGTCACCTACATCGATACAATTCTTAACACGGAATGTCGAGAGTATGGTTCTGCGAATCGAGTTGCGGCAGCGGCGTATATAGAACAGGCGTACCCACATGAGATCCTCGTAATCCTTGACAGCGACACACTGTTTCTACGTGAGCCAGATAGAATTCTTTTGCCAACGGACGTTGATGTAGCGCTACGGCCGGTGGATGTCAAGGGAATGTGTACCGATGGACCAGCCGATCCCTTCGATAGTTATTGGCGCGATCTTTGTCGCTGTTGTGGCGTGGATTACGAGGAAATCCCCTGGACCGAGTCCTTCGTAGATCACCACCGAATCAAGGCAAGCTACAACGGCGGCCTCGTCATCGTGCGCGGGCAGCTCGGAATATTGAGGCAATGGGCAGATTTTTTCTTTGCTTCCGTCCGGCGGCGCCTGACTCCTTACTCTGCAGATCGTCGCTTCCGCAGCGGAGCCGGCTGGATAGACTCTACTGCCAGCAGGCTGTGGGGATCGAATCAGGCAGCGCTGTCGCTGGCGATCTGGAGTAATACTCGACGAGTCCAAGAGCTACCGCCAACCTATAACTATCCGCTGCACCTGCATAACCAGATCGACGCGGCAATAGCTCACGCGGTATTTCCCCATGTTGTGCACGTCCACTATCACTGGCTACTCGCTGAAGAGCCACTCCGGAATCCTCTCTTCGATTCAGGGGGACCACTTTGGTCGCACCAGCGCGAGTGGTTACGCTCGGCTACGGCCGGCGGTGACTTCGCTTCATAAAGCCCGTTCGGCCATCAGCTTTGGAGGACCTTAACCCAATACGCCTTCATCAAAGCGCAATCCGCGACGGTCCCGACGTCTCGTTGTCGCTGGAGCGCGTTTGGTATCGACCCTAAGTCTATTGAGGAAGCAGCCCACTGGTGGAAGTCATGGGTGCAGCAGGGGCAAGCCAAAACCGGGGAGCGTCCCCATACATTTCCTATCCGGCATTGTGTGCGCTTTCATTGCCGGGAAACGATCCTCTCAATCCCGAGCGTTACTTTGGATGCGTATGCTTGATCGAGTACAATCTTATTCATTGCCCTAAATTCCTATTTTAGGATCTTATAGCCCTAAGTGTTTTCTGACGTAAACTTCACTACCGAGCAGCGGTCAGCTTAACCATGCCACCAGTGTGGCGCCCCATACGCTGGAACTTATTCAAGTCTTTCTACAAAGACCATGCGTTGTGAAATATGAAGTCTCGAACCGTGACATTTCTGTCCTTCAAGAAGTTATGACTGAAGCAGTTGATAATTCTTGCGCGGAACCGCGTTCCGTTTCGCCCATCTGTATTGCTGGCATGCATCGTTCGGGCACCTCGATGGTGGCGAGACTTCTTAACTTGTGTGGTCTATATCTTGGGCCAGAGAGTGACCTTTCAGCGCCCTCCTCAGATAATCCGGCAGGTTTTTGGGAGAACGTTCATTTTGTTCAAATGAACGAAAGAATCCTGGCGCAGTTTGATGCAGGGTGGGATTTGCCGCCCACCTTTTCTGAAAACTGGCAGTCGCGGCCGGAGATCATCCAGTTGCAGACCGAAGCAGCGGATCTGATCCACGGGTTCAGTGCTCACCAACCCTGGGGCTGGAAGGATCCTCGCAATTCGTTAACGCTTCCTTTCTGGATGCGTCTTATCCCCGACTTGAAGGTGGTCATTTGTTTGCGGAATCCTCTTGAAGTTGCTCAATCTTTGCACTTGCGCAATTTTTCTTCGATTGCATTCGGACTAAGGCTGTGGCTGACCCACAATCAGCGCATACTCTCTGCCGTGAGGGCTGAAGATCTCGTGGTTACACACTATGATACTTATTTCTACGCGCCCAAAGCGGAGTTGCGGCGAGTCCTGGACTTATTGAATATTCCTGCTTCAGAAAAAAATATCGCTGCGGCTCGCTCGACCGTATCTGCTAATCTGCGACACCAAATTGTCCTAAAAGAAGTTTTTTCATCAGAGGTTGCACCCGAAATCTTAAAGTGCTATCTGGACTTGTGCGAACAGGCAGGGCCAGTTTACCAGGCATCTCTTGGAAAGAACGGCCGTGATAGCGTGCTTTGGCAACTAGACGAGAAGGACACGATCATTCATCCGCGGGATGAGACAATCGTTCGGGCCAGACCGAGCTATCCAACTCGCGGCACGAATTTGCGCAAGGTGCAGATGTGAAAGCAACTGATCGGATCCTTGGCCAGAACTGACAGGGGCGGTATTGCTACCAGTACGCTCACGCTTCCAAGAATGTCAAAATATCCGGTTGCATCAGCTGCGGAATATATTGTCGGACGCGATCAGTATCCCAATCCCACCAACGCACCTTTAGCAACTGCTGTATTACGTCACCTGAAAAGCGCATCCGTATCAATTGTGCCGGATCCGCCACAATCGCGTAGGGGAGGACGAGGACTACACCGCGCCATCGGCAAGGCGTCTGCGTCTGGTTTACCGGACTAAGCGCGGCTGGTAAACTCCCCGTTTGAAAACAGCACCGGACACTATCTTATTCAATCCGTTTTTTAGTCCAACGATCGGGAAGAGGCTTAGATCACAGTTATGAAAGACGGGAAAGTCGGGAGTTACGAGATGAACTCGCGCGAATGGTGGGAGGAGTATTTTCGAGAGCGGTGGGACGCCAGTGACGGCGCCGGGCAGACGCGTCATTTCATGGAACTGGTAGTAGCGGAACTGCCGGCGGCTGAGCGGTCTTATTTTAGGACAAGATCGTTAAGTATCGCGGATTGGGGTTGCGCATTTGGGGAAGGGGTAGCAGTGCTCCAGGAAGCATTTCCGAAGAGCGAAGTGGTGGGGTTGGATTTCGCCGAGAAGGCGATAGCGGAAGCGAGGCGGCGACACCCGGAGCTGCAATTCGAAATGACGGAAGATGGGAAACTACCGCGGGAATACGATGTGGTAGTGACGTCAAACTGTCTGGAGCACTTCGAGTATCCGCTGTCGGTGATGAAGACTCATCTGGAGAGCTGCCGGAAGGTATATGTCCTGCTGGTTCCCTATAACGAGTATCCGCTGACGGAATATCACCGGTCGCAGTTTAAGGAAGAGTCGTTTCCGGAACGCGTAGGGAGTTTTGTGCGGCTTGGGACAAGCATAGTTTATCCAGATGAGAGGTACTGGAATGGACGGCAGATGCTAGTTATCTATGGGTCGCCGTCTTACATGGATGAGCGCGGCAACAGCGAGGGAGAATTGAGCGCTGAGCGAGAGAAGTGGGACCAGCATTATGCAAGCTTGCCTTTACACGATGCAGATGAAGTGACGCGGGCATTTAATAACGAGTTGGTAGAGCGCATATCAGAGTTGGTAGAACCCGGGAGCAGAATATTGGAAGCGGGGTGTGGCGGGGGGTGGCAAAGTCTGGCGCTGGCGCAAACCGGGAAGTTCAAGGTAACACTAATGGATTTTTCGGAAGAGGCACTCTCGTATGCGCGGCGGCTGTTCGCCCGCGCAGGCGTCTCCGGAGAGTTTATCCAGGGGGATGGCTTCACGCTGGGGGAAGCCGAATACGATCTGGTATTTAACGCGGGAGTACTGGAGCATTACACACTAGAAGAGCAGTCGGAGTTCTTGAGGGGGATGGGCAGCAGGAGCCGAAGATATGTGCTGACGCTGGTGCCGAATGAAACCTGTTATTGGTACTGGCTGTGGCGGATACTGAAATCGGGAGAGGGACAGTGGCCATTTGGCAAGGAAATTCCGTTAACGGATCTATCGGCAGCTTTTGCGGGGGCGGGGTTGCAGCTTCTGGGGCAGAGCTACATGGGGGAGGAGTGGACACAACACTTCATCCGTTCATTAACGGGGATGAGGGAGGACCTGGCGAGTAAGATACTGGAAATACACCGATCATCGTTCATACCAAAAAACCAGAAGAACTATCTGCTGGGGGCGCTGGGAAGCGTTCTCGTAGGAGAGGAAAATCCTCCTGCGGGCTGGGAGCTGGCGCCAGACAGCGAAGACATGCAAAAGGCAGTACTGACCGCGGCGTTGGCCGACGCGCTGGCGCTGCGGATTGGTGGGGAGCAAAAACTAAATCAGTTAGAGGTGCAAGCGGCCGAGCGGGAGCAGAACATAGCGGCAATAAAGCATGAGCGCGAACAAGTGGTGCAGAGACTGTTAGGACAGCTGGCTGATAAGGAACATGGGCTGCAGGCACCCAGCGCGGAGGTAGGAGAACTAAGGCGGGTAACTGCGGAGTTGCCGCAACCGCTGTTCGACTTCAGCTCGGCGATTGAGACGATAAAGGAAGCGAATGCGGTGCGCATGAGCCAGCTTGAGGCGCAAGCGGTTGAAAAGGAGACGGAACTAAAGTCGTTGAGAGCGATGGTATTGGATAAAGCGGAGTCGATACTGAACTTGTCAGGACAAGTGGTGGAACAAACTCAGCGATTGGATGACCTGGCGGTCGAGGATGAACAGAGTCTGCAGCTCAGCCGGCGACTGGCGAAGCAGTTGGCTGAGAAGGAACGCCGGTTGGCCGAGATGATTGCATTGTTGAAAGAAAAGGATCACAGGGTGGCAACGCTGTCCGCCCAACTCAATGAGAATGAGCAAGCTTTGGAGACAACCAAACTGGCTGCGCAGGAGACTCGGCCGGAAGAGATCAACACCTCGCGCGCCTCGCGACTGTTGACACACTACCGGTCGCGAAAATCCAGACAGTTAGCGGCTAAGCAGACGGTGTTGACCGGGTCCGGAAAGGAAAGCAGTGAACGGCTCCAGGACTCGCTGCTCGCAACCCCTAACCCGACATCAGGAAATGCCGAAAGCGGACTGGGAGCTGTGACCCTCACCTGGAATGCGGCTAAGGCCATGGAGATCGAGATACGTGTTGATGCTCCGGACGGCAGTTTGCTGGCGCACGGTGCGGCCAGCGGCAGCCTGACTACGCCCGAGTGGGTGGCTGATGGAACCGTCTTTTACCTACAGAATGTAACCGGAGGATTGCCGCTGACCGCGGAAAACACTCTGGACACCGTGACGGTGAGGGTTGAGCGCATCGCGTTCGGATCGCTCGTGGCCACTCCCAATCCGGTTCTTGTTTATGACGGCAGCAGATTAGCCTCCACGACTCTTACCTGGAATGCGAGCAAATTGACTACCGTAGAGGTTCGAGTCAACGCTCCCGACGGTGAACTGCTGGTTCAGGGCAGCGCGAGTGGCAACATCACCACTCCCAAATGGGTCACAGACGGCACCACCTTCTACCTTCAGAATGTATCTGGAGGCTTACCCCTGACAGCGGAAAACACGCTTGCTACAGCAACGGTAAACGTGATGAGCAAGCGAGAGAAAGTTTCATCTGGTTCGCTATTCGCGAGTCCCAATCCGATTCGCCTTTACGACGGCGACGGCTTAGAGACCACAACCATCTTCTGGGATGCTGTCCACGCGACAGAAGTAGAACTCCGTTTGGGTGCCTGCGATGGCCCCCTGCTCGTTCGCGGTCGCGCGCGGGGCGCTGTCACCACTCCTGCGTGTACGGCGGACAGAACCATCTTGTACTTGCAAAATGTATCCGACGGCCTGCCACTGACCACGGAAACCACGCTCGCTACACTGACGGTTGAAGTAGAAAGAGTTCCGGTGGGCTCTCTGCTGGCGACTCCCAATCCGGTTCAAACTAGTGACGGCAGCCGTTTAGGAGTCACAACCCTTCGATGGAAGGCTATTCATTCCAGCCAGGTGGAGATCCGAGCGGGCGCCCCTTATGGTGATCTGCTCGTCCGCGGCGGCGCCAGCGGTAGCTTAGCCATCCACGAAGGGGTCGCTAACGAAACTGTCTTTTACTTGCAAAATGTATCGGGCGGGTTACCCCTGACGAGTGCGAACACGCTTGACACCGTTACCGTCCTGGTAGGAAAAGAGCAGGATCGTCCATCCCAGAAAGCAAGAGCCATTGACGTCATTTGTTTTTCAATCGTTGATTGGGATTTCAGGTATCAGCGACCCCAGCAGATCATGGCGCAGTTCGCAGCTCACGGTCACCGCGTCTTTTACCTTAGCACTACTCAAAGTCTGCCCGACGACTCCTCGCCTCGAGTACAAACCAGAATGATCAAGGAGAACGTATGGGAAGTGAAGCTCGCCGCCCGGCGATTACCCAGTGTCTATGGCGAGGTGATAGACGGCGAGAACATGTCCGCATTCCTGGACTCCCTGGAAGAGTTGCGTCGCACCTTCAAGATGAACGAAGCGGTCGGCTACGTGATGGTTAGTTCGTGGACGGCTGTAGCGCTGGAAGTAAGAGAGCGCTTTGGTTGGAAGGTGATCTACGATTGCATGGACGAGTGGGAGAACTTCCCCGGCATCCAACGCCCCCTGCTGGACGGCGAACTAAAGCTAGTGAAGGAGTGTGACCTCCTCGTAGTTACTGCTCAGACCCTGTACGAGAAATGGCAAGGACACAACCGCCGGATAGTGCTTGCGCGTAACGCAGTCGATTATGATTTTTATACCACCCACTATTCACCCAATTCGTTGTTGACTGATGTTACGTACCCAATCATTGGCTACTATGGAGCGATCGCTGACTGGTTCGACATGGAGCTCATGATTGACGTTGCCCGGCAAAGACCCGATTACACATTTGTGCTTCTGGGAGGGCTGTCCGATGTTGATGTTTCCGAGTTAAAAGCGCTGCCGAATGTCCGCCTCCTCGGCCTGCAGCCTTACGAGACAATGCCTCAGTACCTCTATCATTTCGACGTTTGCATGATTCCATTCAAGATCAACCCGATTACCGAGGCTACTGATCCCGTAAAGGTCTACGAGTATTTGAGCGCCGGGAAACCCGTCGTATCCGTTGCTCTGCCTGAGCTGAGTTCCTACAGCGAGTACTTATACATAGCGAAGGACAAAGGTGACTTCGTTGCGCAACTGGACCGGGCAGTGATGGAAGATGATAACGAAATGGTGGCCCGTCGAATCAGTTTCGCCAGCCAGCAGACCTGGTCTGAGCGTTACGAGAGAATTGTAGACGGACTCTCGTCAGCCACGCCGCGCGCGAGTATTGTGATTGTTACTTACAACAACCTTGAGCTTAACAAGCTTTGCCTCGATAGCATTCTTCGCAACACCTATTACTCGAATTACGAAGTAATTGTCGTCGACAATAAGTCGACTGACGGGACACGCGCGTACCTGCGCTATATGGCCGCGGAGCATTCACAGATCCAGGTTATCCTAAACCAAGACAATGACGGTTTTGCCCGCGCCAACAATCAGGGGATTGCGAGCAGTACGGGCGATTACATCGTGCTGCTTAATAATGACACGATTGTACCGTCCGGCTGGCTGAGTCGCCTGCTGCGTCACCTGGAGAATC
>Ga0137394_10002334_pt1 | contig 14024 bp, 8 predicted proteins | sample czobulk116metaG_FD_108278 | JGI IMG/M metagenome (GOLD analysis project Ga0137394, IMG submission 108278) | Vadose zone soil microbial communities from Angelo Coast Range Reserve, California, USA - czobulk1.16 metaG | ecosystem: Environmental > Terrestrial > Soil > Vadose zone | place: USA...
CAGGCGGACGCACCATCACAGTCACAAATCCGGACGGCCAAAGCGCGACCAGTGCCTCCCCGTTGCTCACCATTGTCGCCAATTCAAATAGTCCGCCCGTGGCTAATTTCCTTGGAGTGCCGACTATCGGCGTGGCTCCGCTCAATGTCATCTTCGTAAACCAGAGCACGTTTGCCACAAATTACTCCTGGGATTTTGGCGATTCCGGAACCAGCACAGCTACAAACCCAGCGCACTTGTACATTAACGCGGGCCTTTATTCCGTGACTCTTGCTGCTTCGGGCCCGGGAGGTTCGAGCAGTTTTACGCGTACAAATTATATCCTCGTTACGAATGTTCCCCCGCCCGTGGCGAACTTTGTGGCAGCGCCCACGAACGGTTTCGGCCCGCTGACGGTTTACTTTACGAACCGGAGCACTCTTGCCACTAATTACAGCTGGGATTTTGGCGATGGTGATATCAGCACTGCTTTTAATCCGGCCAACACTTATAGTAACGCAGGCGCTTACACCATTAAGCTGGTCGCATTTGGCCCTGGCGGCACGAACGCTTTCGTCCGGACCAACTATGTTGTGATCAGCAATGTGCCCCCTCCGGTTATTGAAGCGATAAGCGTGTCCAACGATGTCATCAGCCTGACCTGGAGCACGATCTCCGGCAAAACTTATCGAGTCCAGCGCAACGATGACCTCGGCAGCGCCAATTGGTCCAACCTGGCTCCAGACGTTCCGGCCAGCGGCGCATCCTCGAGCCAAGATTACCCGCTAGGCCCCGGGCCGCAGGGGTTCTATCGCGTGCAATTTGTCCCCTAACCACCCGAGGACGCCAGGGTCGTGAACCATCGCAGAATAGGTCGCGAGCGTGGGTCCCACGTTGGCTGGGAGGAAAATCAAATCGGTCGACGTCGACTTGAGGCTCAGCCGGACCGATATAGGCGCCATTGACCATTTCGAGATTTGGTGGAAGTTGTCACCGAACCATGTGCGCCGCCTTACCATTGTGCGGAGCCGGCAGTCGCTGGCCATGGACCGCTGCCTTTTTGTCGCTCGCGATTATGGCAGCCACCGCCGCCGACTGGCCACAGTACCGCGGCCCCAATCACGACGGCACCTCCACTGATCGCATTGTGAAACTGTGGCCGGACAATGGCCCCCCGGAAATATGGCGAGTCCCGTGCACCAATGGGCTTAGTTCCCTGGCTGTCAGCGGCGGTCGCGTGTTTACCCAGATTCGAAGAAGCGACGGCATCGAAGACCGCGAGGTTTGCGTCGCCCTGGATGCCAACACGGGGGCGGAATTATGGGCTGTGGATATCGGACCGACCAATTATTCGGGCGGCGTCGGCTATGATGACGGCCCTCGTTCCACGCCCAGCGTCCAAAATGGGCGCGTTTTCGTTCTGTCCTCGTTCTTGAACCTCTACGCTCTGGACGCGACTAATGGAACGGCAATTTGGACCAGGGACCTGCTGTCGCTCTACGGAGGGTTCGTCATCGGTTGGGAGAACGCTGCGTCGCCGCTGCTAGATAACGATCTCATCATCATCAACTGCAACACACCGGCACAATCGTTGTTCGCGTTGCGGACGAGCGATGGCAGTGTCGCCTGGCGTACGCAAAACGAGGGCATGACACATTCCACACCGGTGATTGCAACCATTCAAGGCTTGCCTCAGCTTGTTTTCGCAACGCAAAGCGGCCTGGTCGGATTGAACCGCACCAACGGCGCGCTGCTCTGGAAAGCCGTCTATCCATTTAATTACAGCACGAGCATAGGAGTTTCGCCGGTCGTCCATAGCAACATCGTTTTTATCAGCGCGAATTACAGCATGGCCTCTTTCGCGACCCAAATTTCAATTTCTAACATGACGTTTGTTCCGTCGCCGCTTTGGACCAACGCCGCCCTCAAGGCGCATTGGATGACACCCGTGTCCTACCAGGGTTTTCTGTACGGCCAATTTGGCTCCGGCTCGTTCGATGGTCCAAATGCGCAGCTCAAGTGTATCGACTTACTCACCGGAGCCACCAGGTGGTCCACCAACGGCTTTGGACGCGGCGGCACAATCCTTGTGGACAATCACATCCTCACTCTGACCGAGATGGGCGATTTGGTGCTGGTCAAGCCCGACCCCAATGCCTACACGCCAGTCGCCCGTTTTACCTTGTTCCCGGATTTCGATTTCGACACCAATAAATGCTGGAATGTCCCGGCCATCGCCGACGGCCGGATATACGCAAGAAGCACGGCCCTGGCAGTTTGCCTCGACGTATCAGTTCCTCCCCTCAAAATGTTCAGCCCGCAATTCGGAGCGAACCATCGCCTGCAATTATGGATCGGGACAACAACCGGAGCGGCGATTGATCCAACCCGGCTGGCAACCATCGAAGTGCGGGCGACCTCTAATTTGAGCCCAAACGCAGGGAGCTGGACGACACTCACCAATGCCCTGGTGCTCACGAACGGATTAGTCCGGGTGGACGACGTAGACAGCGGCGCAATCCGCTACTACATTGTGAGCGAACAACCCTAGATGGCAGGCGCTTGGGAAGTAGCCGTGGACGCGAGGGAACCAAAATGCGGCGCAGATTTCCTCGCAGAATCCGCCTTACGCCAACGGGTAGGAAATGAAAGTTGGAGACGAGAAAAAATGAACGGACCTCGGATTCCTATATTTGGGATGAGGATGGACCTGCGAAACAGGGAGCCGCATCTCCGCTTCACACGCCATCGGTTCGCATTCACTCTTATCGAATTGCTGGTAGTCATTGCCATTATTGCGATACTCGCCGCGCTGCTTTTTCCAGCGTTGGTCGGCGCGAAAGAACGAGCCAGGCGCGTTGCGTGCAAGAATAACACCCGGCAATTTCTGATTGCTCTGCACTTGTACGGCGACGATTCCGACCAGCGTCTGCCTTCGGGTGCCTCGAACAGAGGGCCCCTCGATGATCACCTCCCGGTGTTAAGCGACGCCACCAGTAATGCCGTCGTTCGCTACGCGGGCAGCGATCGGGTCATCCATTGCCCGAGCTTCGCCGATTTCTTTCGCAATCGTCGCGCACTGCCTGAGGAGCGGGATTACGGCACTGTCATCGGTTATAATTATCATGGCGGCCATACTAACACCCCCTGGCCAGCCATCGTGGGCACCAATGTCTGGGTATCACCACAAAAGCTAACCGAGCCCAGCACCCTGGTGTTGATATCGGACATGAACGATTGGTCACCCGGCTACGGGCGCACTTTCGCTCCTCACGCGAAGAATGGAGCGATCCTGCAATCAGGAGATTACGCCAACCTCGACGCTAACGGAGCTTCTTCGGCCGACATGGGCGCCGCGGGTGGCAACATAGGTTTTTTGGACGCCTCCGTTTCCTGGAAGAACGCCAGGAAGATGGTAATCTATCGCGGATCGCAAGCATGGGATAACGACGGTTGCTGGGCGATGTGGTGAAGGATAGGTCTACTGCAACAACACAACCCTATAAAAACGGCTTGGCTCAGGATTTACAGAATCCGAGAAGGACATTAGTCCATTGGTCGCGGTAAAGGCACTTCCTGAATCGCTCCAGATGGGTGCATTGAGATTGGTTTTATATTGCACTTGATAATTTAGCCCAGCCACGGCGGTCCATTTGAAATTGAAGCCGCCGGAGCTTTTCTGTGCCACTTTGAGCACTGGCGCCAGGGGAATGCTGAGTCGAAAAACCACCCCAAATCCGGGAGGGCCTCCCAAACACGTTCCATAGAAATTACCGTCACTTGCCTGGACCAAACCGGCTACGGGTTCCACACCCCCGGGCCGGCCTGGGAAGGAATATAGAGTTGTGAATTCTCCAGCTGGTGTGATCCTGAATATCGTGCCGTTCCCAACGGAAGAAGCACCCCCAATGAAACCCGTGTCTGCGGTTGTGCCATAAAAGTTGCCATCCGATCCTTCCACCATTTTCCCAGTAGGATACGCACCATTGCCACCAGCACCGAAAGAGAACAGCAACGTAAATGCGCCATTAGTGCTTATCTTGAAGACCGTGCCGTACCCGTTCGCGCCCCCCAGTTCTGTCGTGCCGTAAAGATTACCATCCGTGCCCTGAATTAGCGCTGCCACGGGTTGAGCGCCGTTTGTGCCGCTGAATGAAAACACAGAAGCGAACGTTCCACTGCTTGAAATCCTGAAAATCGTGCCAAAGCCGGTGGGCTTTCCCGACGTATCAAATCCTTGGAACGGGGAACCCCCATTGAACGTCGTCCCATAAAGGCTGCCATCATTTCCCTGGACCAAATTGCCATAGGGAAGTCCGCCATTCGTTCCGTTAAAGGAGAAGAGGTTGGTGTAGCTCCAGCTCGCCGTCATCCGAAATATCGTGCCGAAATTGTGTGTGCCACCGCCTAGAGTCGTACCGTAGAAGCTCCCGTCACCGCCCAGCGTTACCCCGGCCCTGGGGCCCACGCCGTCATGGCCAGTTGGAGAGAACGAATAAACGGGGAAAAGAAATCCATCAGAGGTCGTGGCGAAGATTTCGCCGTCGCCGTAATCTCCTCCGATAACCGTCGTGCCATAGAAAAGTCCGTCAGAACCTTCCACTAAACCGGAGAGATCGGGGTGATCGCCATCCCCGTTATTTTCGAACGAATAAAATGAATTAAAAACGCCACCGACGGTCATTTGAAAAATAGTTCCATAGCCGCTGATCGAAGAGCGGGCGCCTCCATATTCCGTCGTGCCATAAAGATTACCGTCCGAGACCTGGATCAGAGCAGCCCACGGAAAGGCCCCATCAGCCCCTCCAGTGAACGAATAAAGATTGGTGAATAAGACGCTTCCCGACGCGCCGGCACCTGTTAGCCAAAACATCAGGACAGCGGTGGAGGTTACCCTTGCGTTCGTGACTTTGAATGAGGTTTCACCATGCCTCCCAAACATGGCGCGAAGTTAGGACTTGCCCGCATCCATTGTCAAGCGGCACATCTTGATACCACCGCCATGACAGGGTTGCGTATCCGAAGCGCCAGCGCATAAGTGCGCCGGCAGAGCGATGCCACGACCTGAACTTTTCACTTATATTGCCATTAGAAATGCGGATTGTTAAATCTCAAAGGTCGCATTTCGAAACCCAATCCCAAAGGGATTGCGCCTCAAAGCCCAGGGTTGCGAGGAACGAGCTACCCTGGGAATCGAGCCAACGAGCCAACAAATCCTGAAAGGGTTTCGCCATCCTATCTCCACCATAAAGATCTCTGTAAGGTTTGGGCGGCGCTTCGCCCCTGAACTATTGACACCCTTCGTCCCGCTTGCTAGGGCATTGTGGTGCCGCGGAAGACAAGCATCGAGTATCCAAAAGCGATTTGCCACCTCGTGAATCGTGGCGTTCAGCGCGATGACATTTTCACGGATCACGGAGATGGCGGGAATCTCTTATCCCCGCGCGCCTTTACCAATGGGCGGCGATGATTGCGGAGAAGCTGATGTTGAACTTTGAATCCTCCGATTTGCGTTCAAGGACGGGCCCCTCGCACGGGTCATGGGGATCGATGACGAGAATGGTTGAAAGTGCCCGGCTTGTGGTGTAAATGACCTCGACGGTTACCTCTCTCCGCGCTATAGTAGTGTGAATTCCCTGCCTGGCGCTGACTAAAACTTCGGCTCTGAAGGCAGAGTTTTAAATAGTAAGGCACTTCAATATGGACTCGAATATTAGTCCGTCCTCCACTCATTCGGCCACATCTGATCCATCCTCATCCCCTCTATTCGCGCCCATTGCCACGGCTGTCGTGAGCTGGGTCGTGATCAGTCTCGGCTTTCTTGGACTGAAGATGCTGATGGAACAGCGGCCGGAATTCGTCGGCCAGCCATTGGCATTCTCAAAATCCGTCCTCGTTCAGGAAGCACCGCGACTGGTCGGGCGAAAAGCAAGCGAGGACGTTTCCGTGATCAGATCTATTCAGCCAAATGCTTCCGAGATTCATTTCAGTATGCAAGGTCGCCGGGATTATCGTGGCCTGAAAACAATCAGCGATATGTCAGGCGAATTCAGCGGGCGTTACACCATCAGTAACAGTGCTGAGGAGCTGATGTTCGTCCTTTTCAAATGCCCGCATCCGCGAACCGAATCCGATGAAACGCAAAGCTCTCCGGCCGGAGGTCTTAAATTGCAAGCCTCCGTGCCGGGTGTACGGGAGAATACGACCAACTCCTGGCTTTGGAGCGGAACCATACCCGCCCGCTCAGCCGGGACTATCGAAATCTCTTACCTGGCTTCCTCATTGAAAGGCGTCACCTATCGGATTCCTCAGGAGGGTGGCACCCTCCTCGAGCGCGTCGCGATCCATTTCGATCGACGTGATCTGAATTCAATGCGTTTTGAAAGCGCCGACGGGGTGATCGGGGATGTCAATCCGCTCGCCTGGAGGCGGGAGAATTTTCTTGGGCCGGATTCCTTTACCGCGACGATTGTCGAGGGCCGCAACCTTTTCACCTCGTTGTCACAGCTTGTCGAGATTGGCCCGTTGATAACCCTGCTATTTCTCCTTACGGTGGTCGCAATGGTCCTCACCCGGCAGCCTCTCACCGTGCTTCAGGTTCTTACCATCAGCGCCGGTTACGCCTTCTATTATCCCCTGGTGATTTATCTGAGCTCGAGATTTTCTTTTGGTTTCGCTTTGGCCATCGCGTTCCTGGTTCCGGGTCTCCTGCTGGCGAACTATGCGCGCTGGTTGCTGGGCGGAACGTACGCTTTGGTCGCCGCGGCGATATTCCTCGCTCTTTTCCAAATTTTTCCCACGCTCGCAGCTTTCGGCGGATGGAATCGCGGAATGGTTTTATTGAGCCTGGGCGTGATTACGTTTTGGGTATTGATCTCGCTGCAAAACAGGGCTTTGGGCCGGCGAGTTAGCGCCAGTGCGGCCGCTGCTGCTGCTTGCTTTCTGATGCTTTTGTCCCCGCAGTCCCTTCCCGCCGCCGAGGTGCAGGTAATCCTCCCGGCGGATTTGGCTCGCCAGATCGTGACCCAAAAAGTGGAGAAAGCCTCTGCTTTGCTTTCGTTCGAACCTGCGACTTATCTGCTACAGCATGAGCCGACGCATTTTCGTGTGCAGGCAAAAATAAATTTCCAGGCGGTCCGCGCGGGTGAGAGCGCTATTCCACTCTTTACCGTGCCCGTGCATCTGCAGCAATCGCAGTTCGACGCTCCGGACGCCAATCTCGCGCAAATCGTGGCGACAACCAATGGTCTCGGACTCTTTGTTCAGCAGACCGGCCACGCAAGCCTGATATTGACTTATCGAGTGCCGATCACAAACAAAGACGGTAAAAAGCGCGCCCAGGTTCCGCTTTGTATCGGCCCAGCGGCAAACATTCATTTGGAATCTTCGCGAACCGACCTTGAGTTCCTTTCCGGCAGCCTGTGGAGCCGGAGCCAGGGCACGAACGGAATGGTTTACGAAGCTGGAGCAGCCGATGAGCCGGCTTTGATCGTCGAATGGAACGAGCAAGGTCCTGTCCGCCTTGTCAATGCTCCATCTCCAGAAAGTTCAGCCTCTGCGGCCGCAGGGGCATATGGCATTGGCATCACTCGCGTTCAGCACCTCACGATCATCAATTCGGATGCAAGCTGCACTCATTTTACCGACTGCGAGCTCCCGGCTTTCCAGAAAGAAGAGTTTCGCTTGCGCTTGCCTTCGGATGCGCGATTGATCTCCGCCTCGCTAAATGGAGCCGAAATCAATGCGCCCACCGTCGAGGACCGTGTATGCCGTATCCGCTTGCCTGAGCGGTCCGCCAATCAAACTGGCCATCGCATCTCCCTGCGGCTGGCTTACCCTCCAGTCCAGCTCGGATTTGTGGGCTCGCTCAACCTTCCGTTGCCTCAAGTCTTTGAAACGACAGGCAACCTTGAATGGATTGTCGCCCTCCCAGACGGGTTTGAGGCGCAGGTCATCTCCAGCGGCCTTGAACCGCAAAAGACCGTCCCTGACCTGGCAGCGTTTGGTGATTATGGCCGGGTTCTGAAGAACCGGCAGCATACTTACCTCGCAAAAACTCTGGCTCCCCCAGCCTCAGTCACTCTGAATCTGAAATATCGCCAAATTGTGCCAGGCTTGACTGACGCCTCGAAAGCCCAATCAGCCGCGCTCCTTACGCGCTAACCGCTTATCTGCGGCTATTGCAGAAGATCACGCACACTGCCCGTTGGCGCTCGGCGGCAAGCGCGTTCTTGATACCGCCCCCATGGCATTGCGTATCGGATCTCGCGCCAGCGTATGAGTGCGCGCGGCTTGCCGCCGCTATCAAAGGGTTAGTCCACCCCGGGGCGCTACCCGGTGGTAGTGTTATAAGATGCGCCCCAGCGGCAAAGGCCTTCTTTCGCCTTGCGATCTGCATCATCTGTTTGTTACAAGTAACCCCGCTTATGGCAGCTATTGGTCGATTTCAGAAGGGTGAAGAGATTTTTTTTGCGAAGGTTGTGGATGGCGAAATCTACCGCCTCAATGGCGACGTTTTTGGATCGCCATCGTTCGAAAAGAAACCCTTGAAGCTCAAAGGTGTGCGGACTCTCACCCCCGTCACTCCTTCCAAAATCATCGCTGTTGGCCTCAATTACGCCGACCACGCGCGTGAGAGCGGCAAGCCTGTCCCCAAGGAACCGTTGTTCTGGATTAAAGCAACGACTTCGCTCATCCCTGATGGCGGTAAAATCGAAGTGCCTTTTCCCAATCATCGCACCGATTTCGAAGCCGAGCTTGGCATTGTAATCGGGCGTCGAGTGCGCAATGTGACGCCCGCGGCGGCCGCGCGTTACATTCTCGGATATACTTCCGCGCAGGACATCAGCGACCGCACGATTCAAAATGGTGAAAGCCAATGGACCCGCTCAAAATCCTTCGATACTTTTACTCCGTTGGGACCGTACGTTGAAACCAAGATCGATCCGCACGATTTGACGATCCAACTTTTTCAAAACGGGCAGTTGCGACAGAACTCCAGCACCAGCCAGCTCATCTTCAATTGCTATCAGCTCGTGAGTTTTATCTCGACCAATATGACCCTGCTCCCTGGCGACGTGATCCTTACCGGCACGCCGAGCGGTGTCGGGCCGATTGAATCGGGCGACCGCCTCGAAGTGCGTATCCACGGCATGGCGCCGCTGGTCAACAGCGTAAAGTGAGTTGGGCGAAACTGTTTTGGGCGTGTCGCCTCGCAGCGCCTCGTAGGTTTGGAGTCCCGCCTTTCAGGCGGCAGCGGCTCAGATTGGATCCCCATGAGCCAAGGTTCAACGGAAGCGAGTCGTCCGGAACCGCGCCGTGGGAGCTGTGATATAATTCTTCCCATCTGCGTTCACCCGCAATCTGCGGTTAAAACCTCAGCTTTAATTCGCCAGTCCCATTCAAACAACGCCATTGCGTATCAACCCTGCGGTTTCAGATGTTTCCCTCCTGCGCCTCAGAATTCTGTCTTGCGCCCCGAGACCGCTCGCGCCCCGGAATAAATTCGACAACTCGGACTTTGCTCTGCACACTCCGCACCTCCTATGCGTTGGACCCAAACTTTAATCCCGACTCTTAAAGAAACCCCTGCCGAAGCGGAAATTATTTCGCATAAGCTGCTGCTGCGCGCGGGCCTGATTCGCAAACTTACCGGCGGCCTCTACACCTTCCTGCCGCTCGGGCTTCGCGCTTTGCGCAAAGTCGAGCAAATCGTGCGCGAAGAAATGAATCGCGCCGGCGCCCTCGAAGTGTTCATGCCCACCCTGCAACCGCCGGAAATCTGGCAGCAAACAGGCCGGTATGAGATCATGAAGGATGTCCTTTTCAAAGCCCGCGATCGGGCGAAAAAGGAATGGGTCCTCGGACCCACCCACGAGGAAGTGATCACGACGCTGGTCGCCAGCGAGATCAATTCCTATCGCCAGATGCCGAAGAATTTTTATCAGATCCAAACAAAATTTCGCGATGAAATCCGTCCTCGGTTCGGTTTGATGCGGGCCAAGGAGTTCATCATGAAAGACGCCTACAGCTTCGATGCCACTGACGAAGCGGCCCAAGCCAGCTATCATAAAATGTACGACGCGTATACCCGCATTTTTCAACGGTGTGGCCTCAAAACCATCGCCGTGGAAGCGGATACCGGAGTGATGGGAGGAAAATTCTCCCACGAATTCATGGTCCCCGCCGCGACCGGTGAAAATGAAGTCGTCTTCTGTGATGCGTGTGGTTACGCGGCCAATGTCGAGAAAGCTACGTCACAGCCTCAGGCTTCGGTGCAGGAAGGCGAGGGCCAGCAGGCTGAGCTCGAAAAGTTTGCCACGCCCGGAGCGCTAACCATCGAGGCATTGTCGAAACCTCCTTACAACGTTCCCGCGGAGCGGCAGATCAAAACTCTCGTTTATATCGTTGACAGCAAACCTGTGCTGATCCTGCTCAGGGGCGACGATCAGTTGAATGAAGCAAAGCTTACCGGTATGCTTGGGACTGCCAACTTCCGTCCCGCGGATGCAAAACCCGAGCATGACGCTGCCGTCTTCAACCAGATCGGAGCAATGCCCGGCAGTCTCGGCGCGATAAAGCAGAGACTCAATGGCGAGGCTGCAACCTTCGCGGTTTATGCCGACCAACGATTGCGCAAGGTGTCGGCCATGACCACGGGCGCCAACGAGGATGGCTTTCACTTTCGCAATGTTTCCATCGAGCGCGACATTCAACCAAAGCACTGGGTTGATTTGCGATTGGTGCAGCCAGGCGAACCCTGCGCGAAATGCGGAAAACCGCTCAAGGCTCAAAGAGCAATCGAAGTAGGTCACGTGTTCAAGCTCGGCACCAAATATAGTGAAGCTCTCAAAGCGCTCTTCCTGGACGAGTCCGGCAAACAGCAACCTGCGATCATGGGCTGTTACGGAATTGGAGTAACACGCACGCTGCAGGCGGTTATCGAACAGAGCCATGACGATAACGGGATTGTTTGGCCAATAAGTGTTGCTCCTTATTCGGTGTGCATCACGCCGCTGACCGTAGCCCCTGAGAGTGAGGTCATGAAACGCGCTGAGCAGATCTATGCCGAACTCTCAGCGCATCGCGTGGACGTCATATTGGACGACCGCAATGATCGTCCGGGCGTCAAGTTCAAGGATTCCGAACTGGTTGGCTTTCCAATCCGGATTGGCATTGGAGAAAAGTCCCTGGCCAAAGGCGAAGTCGAAATCAAACCACGTGCAGGCGCGCTCCTTGCGATCAAAGCTGACGAGGCCGTGAAGCACGTGTTGGGATTACTCAAACAGGCGGCGGGCTAAACCGGTAACCCGTGTATCACAGTCAATCGCTGAACGACTTCCTCGAAGCCCAACTGCACGCAGCGCTCGAGATGCTGCGGCAGATGGTAGGCATCAACAGTTACACGGCGAATCGAGATGGCGTAAACCAACTGGCGCGTTTCACCGCGCAATGTTTCGCTCCGCTTGGGTTCTCCGCAGAGTTTATTCCTTCCAACAATCCTGAATTCGGCGACCATTTGGTGCTGAGTCGGGCGGGGCGAGTCCGGGAAAATATTGCGATGATGTCTCACCTGGATACCGTCTTTCCACCCGAAGAGGAGGAGCGAAACCATTTTTACTGGCAACCCGAGGGGGACCGGTTATTTGGCCCCGGCACACAGGATATCAAGGGCGGCACCGTCATGATGTGGCTGATACTTTCCGCTTTGCAAACCCAGGCGCCCAAACTATTCGAACAGATTACCTGGAACCTCCTTTGGAATTCGTCTGAAGAGACCTATTCGCCCGACTTCGGCGACGTATGCCGCAGTCGGTTCGATCGAGAAACCCGGGCGGCGCTGGTATTTGAAGCTGAAGGCAGACTGGCCGATCAACACTTGATGGTTGTAGCCCGCAAGGGCAGGGCGGCCTGGCGGGTCACTGTCTCGGGTCGCGCATCGCACGCGGGCGGAAAGCATAGCCATGGAGCCAATGCCGTTGTGCAACTCGGTCAAACGATCCAGCGGATTGCCGCGCTCACCGACTATCCCAGCGAACTGACCGTTAATGTCGCAACGATCCGCGGCGGGACGGTCTTGAACCGGGTTCCGCACGAAGCGGTCGCCGAAGGTGAATTGCGCGCCTTCAAACCGGAAGTCTACGAGCGGGCTAAAGCCGCTCTGCTGGCCCTGGCCGGACCCGGGGAGGTGCGGAGCCCGGCTGATAGATATGCCTGCCAGATCAAAATTGAAATAATCCATGAAAGCCGCCCCTGGCCGCGCAATCCCCAAACCGATGCCTTGTACGAGCTCTGGCAAGAGGCTGGAGCAGCGTTAGGCATCCCAGTGAGCTTTCAAGAGCGCGGCGGTTTGAGCGATGGCAACCAGATCTGGGATGCGGTGCCTACCCTCGATGGCTTGGGTCCCTGGGGGGACAATGATCATTGCTCGGAGCGCAGCCCTGACGGTTCCAAGCTGCCGGAGTACGTCGAAGCGAGTTCTTTTGTCCCAAAAGCAATGCTCAATACAGTAGCGATTCTCAAACTACTGCAACCCAACCAAACTGGCGATTGATAAACTGCCATACTAGCGAAGGCGCATTTGGGAAGCACAGTGTATGCTTCGTCATTCGTTTTCCCCTCGTCGTCGTCCTCGTCCTCGTCGTCGTAATCGATCTAACAGATTCGCCCTGAATCGCCGTCGTGCTGATTGTCCGAAAACCGAGGTCCATCCTCCTAATCTCCTTAATTGTACGGATAAGCGCACAGTTGACAAAGCGCCTTGGTTTCTGATACACAGTATGGTGTCTTCCAGGCGTCTGCGGCTCATTCTCGAATGAGCGATGACCTTTGGGAGAGAACCAAGCAGTAAGTCACAACCAACTCAAAGGCAAACACAAGGATCCATGAAAAAGCGATTCACCACCCCTCTCGCCATTGGTATGGCGGTATTCTTAACTCCAGTATTCACCCATGCAGTCCAACCGGACAGCTCATCGGACAGCACGACGACCCGGCCCCAGGAAGATACCTCCAGCGCGATAGTCCAGCTTTGGGGTCCTCCGCTCAGCATCGCTCTAAAAACCAAACCCGCTCCGGGAAAAAAAATCGATTTCAACAGCGACACCGTCAAAGCCTATCGCGCCTTGTTGAACTCGCAGCGTAATGCTTTCAAGAAATGGCTCAGCGTCTACGCGCCAAAAGCCAATGTGACCGGTAAATTCGATATTTCCCTGAACGCGGTCTCCGTCGATCTCAACGGTACCAGTTTGCGCACAATTCGTAATTGTTCGCTGGTCAAAGGCGCCCAATACGAAGCCTACTACTACCCCACCGTGGATGATCCGGATCTCGGCTTAATCAAGGCCATCCAGGCCTGGCAAGTGGGTGGCGGCGCCGCCAACGCCGGCGCGGAAGTTAAGGTTGCTATTGTTGACACCGGCATCGATATCCATCACCCCTGCTTCAGCGACACGGGCTATCCCGCGAAGACGCAGCTTGGCGACCGCCGTTTCACAAACAACAAAGTCATCGCTGCGCGCGTTTTCAATAATAAAGCCGGAACGCATGGCTATACCCCCGAAGCCATTCAGGAGCACGGCACTCACGTCTCCGGAACGGTGGGCTGCAATTATAACACGCCGACGGTGGTTAGTGGCGTGACTCTTCCGTACGGCATTTCGGGCGTCGCTCCACGCGCGCTGCTCGGCAATTATAATGTGTTCCCGGGTGATGTTGGTAACGCCCGGTCTGAGGACATTCTCAACGCTCTTGAAGCGGCGTATGAAGACGGATTTGATATTGCCAACATGAGTCTCGGGGGCAGACCCAAATCCGGGAATCTTGGAATACAGGACCTCCTCACGATCGCCGTAAACGATCTCGATCAAGCCAACATGGTTGTAGCTGTGGCGGCGGGCAACAGTGGCCCGGGCCTGGACACCGTTGAATCACCAGGTTCCGCGGCCCGAGCGCTCACCGCTGGCGCGGCCAGCGTTGGCCATTACATCGCCACTCCGATCACTATCAACGGGAACAGCTACGGCGCGGCCAGCGGCGATTTCAAC
>Ga0137394_10002335_pt1 | contig 14023 bp, 6 predicted proteins | sample czobulk116metaG_FD_108278 | JGI IMG/M metagenome (GOLD analysis project Ga0137394, IMG submission 108278) | Vadose zone soil microbial communities from Angelo Coast Range Reserve, California, USA - czobulk1.16 metaG | ecosystem: Environmental > Terrestrial > Soil > Vadose zone | place: USA...
CTTGGTACTGACCCATCATAATCGTACGCTAAGGCGCAGGATTGAAACCCATCTACTGTCCGACATCATACACGATGACACAGGGGGCCGTTACGGGCGGGATAGGAGCGCCGACGTCGAAGCCGAATACGTTATCGTCAATCCTGCCTTTGAAGGAATGGTCGGCATTCAGGAAGCCAAGAGGTGGCAGGAAGCCACCCAAGAACTCCTTGCACGTGCGACCTTCTCTGCGTTGGACGTGATGGACGCGTTCGGACAGCTCGCAACGGCCGTGGGCAATAAGCTGTCTCCCCTGCCCGGTAAGGACGTCAAAGTCGGCGCCCAAGAGCGGCAAGTTGTTCCGTCCGCGGTTTTGTTTCACCTTGCCTTCATGGGTCAGGCCGTGATGAAGGATCTCGAATTACTTCGAGGCTTGCCACCAAGCTCGACCGCGCTCGAAGCCGCACTTCGGCTTTCGGATCACAAGCCTGAAAGCGATGGTCCGGTCTCCGCACGAGAGATCGAACGGTTTTTCACAGCAGACAGCGACCCGTCGCAGGAGGCGGCCGTCATGGAGGCTCGCCAGGCGCCGGGCCTTGTCGTCGAAGGCCCGCCCGGAACCGGCAAGAGCCAGACGATCGTCAACATGGTCGCCGATGCGATCGGTATGGGCAAATCTCTATTGGTGGTCTGCCAGAAGCAAGCCGCGCTCGAGGTCGTCAGGAAGCGTTTGGAGAAGGAACGACTGGGAAACCGTTTCGTGATGATCACCGACGTCAACCGCGATCGCGGGGCAATCATAGGATCGGTACGCGAACAGGTTGAGCATTTGCATAGCCAGCCCCGCGGAGGGGCTCCGGCCTGGAAGCGGGATCGCGAACGGTTGGCGGCGCGCATCGAAACGTTGGAGGCTGATCTCGATCGGCAACAGACGGCTCTACATGCGGTGGACCCAAAGACAGGACTGACCTATCGCACGCTGCTCGGCGAACTCCTGGCCATCGAAGCAGCCCAACCCAAGCCGATAGACCTTCCGTCGATCCGGCCGTTGCTCACGGACCTTCACCCCGCAGATGTCGTCACGCTCGAAGAAAATTGCGGACCGTTGGCAAGATTTTGGTTACCGGCCAAATTCGAAGGAAGCGCCCTCTCGGTGCTCAAGCTTTTCAATCCCGATCGGGGCACCGCCGACACTTTGGTGGAGTCTCTACGCACATTCGCGGAGATCGATGCAAGGCGCGAGGAGGTCGATGCCGTGACATCGGACTCGCTGGACGTCGCCGACGCCGAACGCCTGCGCACGTGGATGGCAGGCGCCGGCAATTTACGCTCCATCGGAGACGCTCTTTGCTCCAACCTGGGTCGTTGGCTTCCGTTGTTCCGAAGTCCCGAAGGCGACGGTTCTCGGGGCACCAATATGCTTGCCGGTCTCATCCAGGTCGAAGCGGGACTGTCCGCGCTCAACGCTTCCCATCACCAGCCCGGGATTTCGGAAAAGCTTATTTCGATTCGATCGGACGAACTGCGCAAGCTTGGCGCCCTCGCCAAGGCGGTCCTCAGCCCCGTCCGCGGACTGGGGTACATCAATCCCATGCGTTGGATACGCAAGCGAAATCTGCGAAAGCTGATGACTGCAATGGAGCTTGTTCCGGACGATGAGGGCGTTCAGGCATTCGACAATGCGATCGACCTTGAGATGGGCCTGCGGCCGTTGAGGCTCAAGCTTGCCGACTACCTAATGGCACTCTTCAACCGGGCTCCCGACTCGAAGCTTCCACCGGCCCCCTTGGCTGCCCTCGCCGGCAATCTTCATTCCATCGTCACGCGCGTTCATGGCTTCGTGCCGCTCATCGACGAGTGCCCCCAGAAAGCCGAGTTGGATCAGGCTGCCATGACAGGCGCGATGAAGGACCTGGATACGTTCTTCGATCGGGCAGATCGTTCGCTTCAACGTCACGACGTGCGGGCGACGAGCTCCCAGGCTCTAGAGCAGCTAAAGCCATATCTCGATGAGCTTTGGATCGGGTTGCGGCGTTCAGCGATCCATGGCGGGCGCTCAAACGGGATCGCTATCAGCCTCATTCTCGAAGCTGCCCCGACACTCGCGAGCTTTCAGGAATTTCGCCTTCGGTCGGTGCGTCTTGGAGAGGCAGAACGCACGATCTTCCGGACCCTCAGAGCGAAAGAGATAGAACTGTTGCGGCTGCCAGCCACCGATCTCGACGCGTGCGTTCGCGGCACGATCGCGCGCGAGGCCAGGATTGCATGGAAGGCCGCAATGGAAACCTCCAACCCGGAGGTCCTTTTCGACGGTGATGCAAGCGACGTGAAGGTCAAGTCGCTTGCGGAAGCCGATCGGCAAATCAGGAACTGCAACAGAGAACTTCTCATCAACGGGATCGATCCCGGTCGCGTCCGGCCGACGCGAGATTGGGAACAAATAACGAGGCTATTCGCGCTTCGAACAGGCTCCATAGTAGCGAGAAATCGACAATCGCATTCCGTTCCTCTGCGGTTAGATCGTTAAATCCCGGTGCTCTGGCCAACAACCACTGCATGCTCATGTCTGATCTTATCAAACCTGTTCCGCCGGCATCAGGCCGGCATCAGTAAGGGTCGCCTACCTCCGCCCAATAGAGGCGATCCTGTTCGGCCTTCAGCTCCTCAAGGGTGACTGGGATGGGGCCAAGGTCGACGTGGTACATTGGTAGCGGCCAATGTCGGTATAGCGTATCAACGTGATCTTGCGTTGCGAATTCCTGCGATAGACCTTCGGCAATCAGTCGATCGAAGAGCTGGCGCGTCAGTCGTTCGGCATCCCGCAGCGTCTCGCTATCCGTGAATTCCAGTTGGCCCCAGACTTGCGAGGTCGCCCGCAGCCCTGCGAGCGTGAATATGCCGCAAGCAGCCATCGCGTCGACCACCGCCAGCACCGCGGGCATCCTTGGTCCGAAGGGGCTCGAATGCCCAACGGGCGCATTCCAGACCGGCGTGCCGTCCTCGTAGGCCTCAACGTCCGCGTAGAGTTTGCTTTCCCTCTGATAGAGCGTCGAGTTGGGAACAATGAACTCACCGATATTCCCTTCGAGATCGTGAGCCTTGCGCAGGGGCTCGACAGCCTTCCGCAAGCGCGCGATGTCCTCGCACCACCACTCGGCGAGCTGGGCGTAGATCAGCCGCTCAAGATGACCATAGAATCGCCCGATCAGCATGCTGAGCTTGCTGGAGACGAGTCTGTCCGGGCAGCGCACTGCATCCACGAGAATCAGGATCTTCGCAGCCTCCTCCTTGGCGAACCCCGCGAGCACCTCAGCTTCTCGCGGCATCGCTCGCATTTCGACCGACGCAGACCAAAATCCTTTCGCGCTGGCATGGATGATCGGGAGTCCTTCCGCGAGGAAGGCGAGGCGGTCGGTCGTCGACATCTGGCAAATCCGGCTCGCCTGTCTCTGGCCTATCTGTAGTTTTTTCATCATCCTCGCTGCCATCGTTCTTTCCCGGCGCCCCCGGGAGTCTGGAGAAGCCAGCTGCCAGCAGTTTCTGTTTGCTCACAAGCTGGCAACGCGGATCGCCACTTGCCGCGGCTGTGGCGGATGCAATCGCTGACGCTATGTGATGGTCGAACTGCCCTTGCGGAACTCGCTGGCGGCTTCGCGTGATTAACGAGAGCCGCGATTGGGACTTCGGCGAACGCAGGGTCGTTCGTCATGCTCGCGAACCTATGCCGCAACACGTCCGGGATACGAATTCAAGCTCAGATTTCGCCAACTGGGCGGCCATAGTGGCACGGGCTTCCTCTTCCGTCTTGGCTGGTGGCAGACCGCCGGTCATCTCTTGAATCGCGGAGCGTCCCACCGATCGAACGTATCCTCTTCAGCTTCTCCATCGTCGTCTTCCTGGCCGATGGACTCTGACGAAAGCACCGTGAGGGTCTTGCCATAATGGCCAAGTCCTAGGACATCTTCCGTGACGATCGCAGATCGTTTGCCGCCGAGCCAGTCGAGAACATCGATTTCCGAGCTGGCACGCTCGCCGCGCAGAACATTCGCGGGGTCGGCGTTTAATCGGGTTGTCGGAGGTGATGAAAAGGACATCCGTTTCGTTGCGCAGCAATTTGATCTTGAGGTCGTACATGACAGGAACCGCGCGAGCTGCCACGCGCAACGACAGCAATATGGAATCACGGAGACCAAACTGATTCTCGTCGGGCTTTTCGTCTTGGTCCCCGTAAAGTATGTCGAACATCTTCTCGGCAGCCTCCGCCTGGGCTTCGGCTTCGTATCCGGTTCGAGATGCCTGAAGCACCAGGAAATGTGCAAGAATGAGATGTTCCGCGGAGAGACGAGCCGGAACGCTTCCACCGTTAAGAATCATCCGGCTGATGAAGATCGCCGCAGAGTCCTCGATACCGCCCAACGCCTTTTCCACGACCTTATCCTTGCCGTAGAAATAATCTCGATAGCACTGGTTGCCGAGATTTCCGCCCGAGATCATGCGGCGCGAAGCTATTGAAAATGCCAATACTCTTTTCATCCGCGGAAAAATTCCGAAGATAAAATTTGGGAACAAAGTGATGCTTTTTGTTGTCGGGCATCGGCGCCGCTCGAATCACGAGAGCGAATGTAAGCTCCGCGCCGAAATGACCGAAGCTGAAATCTCATTGCGGCACGCAAAAAGATTTGGCCTTTATCTGTTTGACCAGACCAATCGGCATCCGTCGATGAAGACGCCGCGCTTGCAGAGCCCGCGATGATTTGGAAATCATACGCTATCCCCTATCCGAGAGAAACCGCGGAACCACTTTCCTCTGAGGCTCATAAGTAGCTCGAAACAATCGAACTTCGAGAACCGTAGCGAATGGATGAAGTCCGGAGGTTTGGAGAGAAACGGGCCTTTCGGAGAATAATGTGGGAGGTTCTGCGCGTTGGGAGTCCAGAGCCCAAATTAGAAATGGCTACGGCTACTGGGCCTAATTGCCTGCGAGTTCGGCCAGAGAACACATGGCCCTGGGTAAGCTGGCGGAGGGAGAGGAACTGGGATCGAACCTTCTCCACGTAGACCAGAGTACCCCAGCGAGTTCAGACGGCAGCAATTCCTGGCAAAAGCGCGACTAAGCGCGTGCTTCGACCGCATTTCGGAGTCTAGAGCGTCAAGCCCCACGGGCGGTGGTACAATCCAGCCGCAGCCAAGCGCAGCGGGAGTGATTCCGGTCAAACCGGCGCGGCTCGTCGTACCGGTGAGCCTCGACTACCGGGGTCAAAATTAACGTCCGCTTTGCGCCGCCACAAGCGGCCGTTCCATATCAATCCCTGGTGCAATCATTTGCCCAGACTTTCGCGCTCCACGCAGGAACGCCGCTAGTCCGTCCGACCAGGAAATCGATGAAGAGGCGCACTTTTACTGCAAGATGCTGGGTCGGCGGATAGACCGCATGCAGCGTCAACGGCGGCGCCTTGTAACTGGCTAGAAATGCGCGCAATGCGCCTTCGCCAACTTGAGGCAGCCTTTTCAAGGCTATCCATTGCCTCCTAGGTTCGGCGGGCGCCTGGCGGGCCGCGCAGTCGATGCCGCCGATGGGCGGCGCCCAGCTCTCAAGTTCCGATCTCGATGCGGTGGCGGCCTATGTCTGGGCGCTGGGTCACCGGAGCGGTCATTGGCCAGGAGACAGCGCTGCGATGCCGGGCGGCGGCCATTCGACCGAGGTATGCACCAGGCCGTCGGCGAGCGACAGTCGCCCGATTCCGGTATGTTCGCTGATGGCCGTCCAGGCGAAATCATGTCGATACCAGTCGAACGAAATGATCCGCACATCGGAGAACTCGAGAAATTTCCGCGTCAGCGGAAAAAGACATTTGTAGACGGCCTCCTTTGCCGAAAAAACAAATGTGCAGAATTCGCAAAAGCTGCGGCCATCATCCGGCTTGAACAGCGCCGCCTCATCGACCATGCAGACATCGGCGATGTCGCGCGCCGCCGCAGGGTCGATGATCCATTCCGAATCGATGCCGAGCCCGGCGATGTCCGCCGCCCATGCAACCGCCGCCGCGGCAAAGCCGCCGCTATGGGTGATGGAGCCGACCACGCCGTCGGGCCAGACGGGCGCCCGATCCCCGGCCATCGCGACATGGGTTGAAGCGGCGCCGAGACAGCGAAGCGCGAACTCCGCACAGAGGCGACCGGCGAGAAATTCGCGCTGGCGGCTCTCGACTGCATGCCGGAGCGGCTGCGGCAAGCGCGATCGCACTTCGGCACCGAGCGGAAGCGCGAAGGCGGCGTCGGTGTCATGGAGCGCGTGATAGCGCACGCGCTGCGAAAGCCGATGAAGGTTCGGGTGCGTCGCTTGAGCCTCGCGCGCTGTCTGGCTGACCATGACTATCAGCGATGATCAGGTCGGCTCATCGCGGTCCAATTCCCTTTCGACTTTCGGCCCGATCAGGCGCGAAAGCCTGCGGCGCAAGATCCGGCCGAAATCGTCCATGATGGTGAAGGCGGCAGGCACGAAGACGAGACTGAGGAAGGTCGAGGCGAGCAGCCCGCCGATCAAGGCGATCGCCATCGGGGCACGGAACGCGCCGCCTTCGCCGAGTCCCAATGCGGAAGGAACCATGCCGGCGGTCATCGCCGCGGTGGTCATGATCACCGGCTGGGCGCGCTTGCGGCCGGCATCGATCAGCGCCTGCGTCCGTTCCACGCCGCTCGCCACTTCCGCAATGGCGAAGTCCACCAGCAGGATGGCGTTCTTGGTGACGATTCCCATCAACATCAGCAGGCCGATGATGACCGAGAGGTTGATGGCATTGCCGGTCAGCAGCAGCGCAAGGAATGCGCCACCGATCGAAAGCGGCATCGAGAACAGAATGGTGACCGGCTGCATGGCGTCGGCGAACAGCAGCACTAGCACGGCGAACACCATCAGCACGCCCGCGGCGATAGCGCGCGAGAAACTCGAAAACACTTCGTCCATGATTTCCGAATCGCCGAATTTGGCGATGGTCACGCCGGCAGGCAGGTTCCGCGCCGAGGGCCGCGCCATCACCTGCTCGATCGCCGCGCCGAGCGGGGTGCTTCCGACCAGATCAGCCTCGATGGCGACGCGGCGCCTGCGATCATAGCGTTCGATGGTCGTCGGTCCCTCGCCGTAGCCGGTGTCGGCGACCGCCGCCAGCGGCACGGTGACGCCGTTGCCGGCCTTGATGCGCAGCGTATCGAGGGTCGACAGGTCGCCGCGCGCCCGCTCGTCAAGCTGCACCCGGATCGGCACCTGGCGGTCGATGGCCGAGAACTTCGCCAGATTAGCCGAAACGTCGCCAACCGTTGCGATCCGTGCCGCTTCGGCAATCTGCGCCGCGGAGATGCCGAGATCGGCAGCCTCCTCGAGCCTCGGCACGATGAGAATCTCCGGCCGGGCCAGCGCTGCGGTCGAGACCACATTGGCGAGAACCGATACGTTCCACCGGGTCTCGCGCTCTACCGCCAGCGCCGCCTGCTCGACCGCGGCGCCGTCGGGCCCGGAAAGGATCAGCGTGAATTCGCGTCCGCCGCCGCCGTTGCCGAAGCTGTAGCGGATATCCGGCATCGCGCCGAGCACTGCGCGCATGTCGCGCTCGAATGCCTTCTGGTCGCGCGAGCGGTCGTCGCGGGCGACGAGGTCGATGACCAAGGTGGTCTTGCGGACTTCGCCGGCGGTGACGCTCAGCCCGTTGCTGCCGGCGGCGCCGCCGACCGCATAGACGCTCCTGACTTCGGGCCGCTGCCTGAGCAATGCGGTGATGCGGTCCGCGGTCGCCACGGTATCAGCGATGGTCGCGCCCGGCGGCAGCTCGACCAGCAGAACCGAACGCGACAGGTCGCCGGTCGGCAGGAAGCCAACCGGCAAAGACCCTGCGATCATCAGCGAGCCCATCAGGATCGGCGCCCCGAGCGCGACCGTGACGAAGCGATGCCGAAGCGACCATTCGAGCATGCGCAGATAGCACCGCATGATGACGCCGTGCGCTTCGACGCGGTGCTGAGGTTCGCGCAGGAAATATGCCGCCAAGAGCGGCGTTATCAGCCTCGCCACCAGCAGCGAGAAGGTGACCGCAACGGCGACCGTGAGACCGAATTGCCTGAAATATTGCCCCGCGATGCCGCCCATGAAGGAGACTGGCGCGAACATCGCGACGATGGTCATGGTGGTCGCGACCACCGCGAGCCCAATCTCGTCCGCCGCCTGCAGCGAGGCGCGATAGGCCGATTTGCCCATCCGCATGTGCCGGACGATGTTCTCGATCTCGACAATGGCATCATCGACCAGGATGCCGGTGACCAGCGTGATCGCCAGCAGGCTGACGGCGTTCAGCGAAAACCCAAGCAGGTCCATCGCCCAGAAGGTCGGAACAATAGACAGCGGTATCGCCAGCACGGAAATCGCCGTGGCTCGAAGGTCGCGCAGAAAGATCAGCACCACGACGACCGCGAGGATAGCGCCTTCGGCCAAGGTCTGCATGGTGGCGCGATAATCGGTTTTGGTATAGCGCACCGTGCTGTCGATCTCGGTCACCGACAGCTCGCGATGCTTCCTGGTGAGCGCCTGCAGCTTGTTGCCGACCGCTTCGGCGACCGCCACATCGGAGAAGCCTTTTGCGCGGTAAATGCCAAAGGCGACGACCGGCTGGCCATTGAGGCTGGCGAAGCTGCGGGCTTCCGCGGCGCCATCGCTGACCGTGGCAATCTCCTTCAACCTGGTCTTTCGACCGCCCGGCAGCACGATGGTGCGATTAGCCAGTTGCTCGACCGTGGCGGCGCCGGCGAGCATGCGGATGGCCTGCTCCTGCGAGCCCACTTGGCCGCGGCCGCCGGCGAGATCGACATTGCTGGCGCGCAGCTGCTCGTTCACGTCCAGCGCGGTGATGCCGAGCGCGATCAGCCGGTCGGGCAGCAGCGAGACCCGGATTTCACGGTCGACGCCGCCGGCGCGCTTGACCTGGGCGACGCCGCGAACGCCCTGCAGCGCCGTCGCAATGACGTCATCGACAAACCAGGACACCTGCTCAGCGGTCCGCGAGGGAATCGACGCCGCATAGGTGACGATCGCCATCCCTTCGACGTCGACCCGCTGGATCGACGGCTCCTCGATGCTCTGCGGCAGCTCCGAGCGGATGTTCGCCATCGCGTTACGGACGTCATTCACTGCGCGATCGGCCGGCGTCTCCAATTGAAACTCGACGGTCGTGACCGACACCCCATCGGAGACGCTCGAGGTGATGTGCTTGACCCCGACCACCCCGGCCGCCGCATTCTCGACGTTCTTGGTGACCTGGGTTTCCAGCTCGCTCGGCGCCGCACCGGTCTGGACGATGGTGACAGTGACGATCGGGATGTCGATGTTGGGCATCTGGGTGATCGGCAGGGTCTTCAGACTGACCGCGCCGAGCGCAATCAACACGACAAAGAGCACCAACGACGGAATCGGCTTGCGAATCGACCAGGCAGAGATGTTGAGGGCCATATCAACCTCCTCCCGCGGCTTTCGCGTCATCGCGGACCGGCACGATCGGTTCGCCCGGCCTGGCAAAGGCTGCGGCGCGGACCACGACCTCCTGGCCTTCCATCAGACCATTGACGATCTCGACCCGGGCGCCGCGTTTGAAGCCGGTTTCGACGTTGCGGATTTCGACGACATTGTTGGTTGCCAGCTGGACGTAGGCGCCATCCTTGCCGAACAGCACCGCCGACAACGGCACGGTGACGGCTTGTCGCCGCCCGACGGTAATGTTGCCGCGGGCAAAAATGCCGGCTCGCATGGCCGGATGGCGCGACAGCGCGACCGCGACGCGGCCGAGCCGGCTCAATTTGTCGACGCTTGGATCGACCAGCCGCACGGTGCCGATGATGGCCTCGCTGACGCCGGACAGCAAGACTTCGACGCTCTGGCCCGGCTCGATCTGCGGCAGCACCGTTTCCGGAACCTCGGCGTCAAATTCGATTTCACCGTTACGCACCAGCTGGAATAGCGGCTCGCCTACCGTGCCGGCGACGGCGCCGAGGCGGGCGGCGCGGCGCGAGATGGTTCCGGCTGCAGGCGCCTTCAGCTCGGTTCGCGCGATCTTCAGTTCGATCTCGCTGCGTTGCGCCTCCGCAAGCGCGCGTTCGGCTTCGGCGATGCGCAAATTCGCCTCGGCGGCGGTGGCCTTCGCGGCGGCGACCTTGGCCTGGGTCTCACGCGCCAGCAGTTGTACCGGAGAGGTGGTGCCGGTGGCGCCCAATGCTTGCGCGCGCTTCAGCGCGTCCGCCGCTTCGGCTTCGGCGGCCTGCGTCTCGGCGATCGACGCCCTCGCCTGCGCGATCGACGCCTCGGCTTTGGCGATCGTCGACGTGTTTTGCGCGAGCTGGGTCCGCAGCATGGCGCCGTCGAGGCGGGCAAGCACCTGGCCTTGTTCGACGCGATCGCCGACGTCGGCCAGCAGCTCGACAATGCGCAGCCCGTCGACCTCGGCGCCGACGACGATCTCCTCGCGGGCCGCCAGGGATCCGGTAACCGCGAGCGTCTCGGTGATCGAATGCCGTTCGGCCCGGGCAAGCATCGTGGCAACCGGTGCCGCGCCCATGGGTCCGTCGCCGTCCCGTTCCGGATCGGCGAGTTGCGTTGCGACCGCTTCGATCTGACGACGCTGCGCACCGACCCCAGCGAAGCTGTAGACGCAGAGCGTGACGACGAACATGAGGAGGGCGATCCAGGCGAGCCTCAATAACGGCTTTTTCACCCCATTGCCTTCCTGTGGATCCGTCCTAGAGCGCAATCCCATCGAATTGAATCGCGATTGCGCTCTAGGTTTTTATTTTGTCGCGTTTGCTTCACGCGAACCGGTATCCACTTCGCTTGAAAACGCTCGAACCAAGCGGCATGGCATCCGAACCTGACAGCCAGCGTCAGCATCCGCGACCGCACGCCGAGCACGGAGGAGACCATTGAAGCATCGGGGCGGATCAAATGGTTCTCGACATCACGGGTATCGAAGCGGTGTCGACGTCGACAGCGCGGGGGCTGGCAGCCTCTGCAGGGGCACCGGCAGAGCCGATACCGCGACGTGCATTGGCGTGACCGCCCGCCGCGCTCCCGTTGGCCGCTAGGCCTTCGACCAGTTCGGCAATCTCGTCACGCGCGTTGTGGCGGGCGAACGCGGTGCGCAGCTCCTGCGCGCGCTGTCGATAGTGCGGCTGCGTGAGTACGGTGCGGACCGCCTGGCTTATCTGCGAGGCCGATGGCCGGCCGGTGCCGAGATTGATGCCGGCGCCCGCCCACGCGACCCGGGCGGCGATTTCCGGTTTTTCCTCGCTGTTCCCGGCAACGACCAATGGCACACCGAGGCTGAGCGCGTGGTTGACGGCGCCGTAACCGCCATTGGTCACCATGACGCTCACTTTCGGGAGCAGGCGGTCGAACGGCAGGAATGACGCCGCCCGCGCATTGCGCGGCAACGGAACGGGGATCGCTTCGACGGGAGGGCCGCCGGTGCTTGCGATCACCATCAGATCTTCGTTCGCCAGCGCCGTCAGCGTCGGCCCGACAAGCTGCCCAAGGTCCTGGTTTGCGACGGTGCCCTGGGTGACGAGCACGATCGAACCGGCCGTGCCTACATCGTCCCACCAAGGCGGCGGGCGGAAGTCGGTGGATGGCGGCGGCAGCAGCGGTCCGACGAAGCGGATGCTGTCGGGCATTTCGCCGCGCGGATATTCGAATGCCTTGGCCGTGAGCTGCAAATACAGATCGGGCAGCGTGATCATGGCGTCGAACAGAGATGACGGCAACGGGCGCGAGCCCTGCCTGGCGAGGACGTCATTGAAGTATAGCTGCACGGAGCCGAAGACCGCTTGCTGTAATTGGCCGTTCATCACGATATTGCGCGCCCGCTCCTGCGGCGTGAGCGGCGGCGGAAGCGCCGTGCCGAAGAATGCGGTGTCCGCGCTCGACAGGCCGAGAGCCGTGATCCCGAGCGCGACGATCGGGACTCTTGTTTCCCGTGGTCCGAGCAGCAGCGGAAAGGTGCCGCAGAACATGGTGTCGACAATGATCGCATCAAGCGGGGAGTCGCGGTGGATGTCGGCTATCCCCGCGCTCTGATGCGGTATCGCATCGGCAAAGAGGTGCTGCAATCCGAAGCAGAACTGGGCGGGGCCAGGCGGGATGTTGCGGCGTTCTGGAAAGCGCTCGTCGAGTTGCCGATAGTCGATGTCGATCTCCGGGCGGAACGCGACGAATCTCGCGCCGGTCGCCTCGGCTCGCTCCCTGAACACGCTCCCGGTATGCACCACCACTTCGTGGCCGTGACTAACGAGGTGTTGGGCAACCGCCAACAGCGGCAAGACGTGACCGGGTACCGCGGTAGCGGCGATGAGAAATCGCGCCATGTTGTGCTCTCCCTATCCCATCAACCGACTCGCTGCTCATTCGGGGTTGCCGGCGCGAGAGCATCGGACACCACTTCCGGGAGCCGCAGGCTGGCGAAATAGCGTTCGAGAAGGGCGGGCCTGACCGGAGCGATCGGCGCGCCCACCGCGGCCAATTGTTGCTGGGTGAAGTCTGACGCGATTTCGGGGTGCGATCGCGAGGTGTCCTCTTGTGCCAGGATCGACAGCACGGCTGCGAGATCATCGTCATGGGTTTTCGCAAGCCGCCGTTGCGCAATCTCGGTCCATCGATCGAGCGACACGAGTTCGAGCCGCAGGCCGAGCCGGTCAAAGATCCGGGGGACCTCCCGCACATGGAGCGGTTCGCTGTTGATGAGGTGATAGACGCTGCCCCAGGACGCTTCGCGGCCCGCGAGCCGGACGATCGCCCGCGCCACGTCATCCGCTGGCGTCATGTTCACCAGAACATCCAGGTCGGGAATCACCCCGAGTTCGGCATAGAGTCGGACCAGCCGCCAGATCAGATCGGTTTCGTTGCAGATTGCATTGACGCGATCGCCGGTGACGCTGCTCAGGCGATAGATCGACACCGGGAGGCCGCGCGCCTGTGCCTGGCGGGCGAGCGTGTCGCCGACCCACTTGCTTTGGCCATAGCCGCTCACGAGACCCTGCCACGAGGTGAGATCGGTGTGCTCCGACACCGGCCCGGACTGAAGCTTGTCGATCACCGCAAGCGTGGAAACATAGTGCAGGCTCTTGGGCCGTCCATTCGCAGTCCAATCGAGCAGCGTTAGGACGCTGTCCACATTGGCGGGTTTGAGCGCGGCGTAGTTATGAAGGAATTCGACGTTGGCGCCGCAATGGTAGATCGCGTCGCACTCATCGCGCACCATGCGGGTTGCCTTCTCATCAAGTCCGAGCGCCGGCTGTGCGAGATTTCCGGTCAGGATCTCGATACGACGCTCGTCCCAGCATGTCGAAAGCTTTCGCTTGTCGAGCGCCTGCCGCAAACGGACCTCGGCCGATCGGCTGTCCGGAGCGCGGACGTGGCAGGCGATATGCGCGTCGGTTTCCTGCAGCAACGTAGAGAGAAGATGACTGCCAACGAAACCAGTGGCTCCGGTCAGGAAAATGCGCTCGGGCTTGTCGGTCGCGCGCGCGCGGCTCGCCTTGATGTGCGGCGGCAGCAGGATGTCGCGGGACAGGTCCGGGATGCCGTCCGAAGCTCCGTCAAGGTCCAGCAGCGCCGCAAGGTCGCTGACGATCGGAGTCGTATAGACCGCCGTGATCGGGAAGTCCGGCCGGATCTCGTTGCGGATGCGGCGGGCGAGGCGGATGGCGAGCAGCGAATGGCCGCCGAGATCGAAGAAGTTGTCATGGATGCCCACGCGGGCGAGCCCGAGCGCCGCGGCGAACAGCGCGCAGAGTTTTTCCTCCCGCGCTGTCCGGGGTGGCGTGTATGCGGTGGCGGGTTGCTGGTCGGGGGCAGGCAGAGCGTTGCGATCGAGCTTGCCGCTGGGCGTAAGCGGCAGCGCGTCGAGCACGACGAAGGTGGCGGGGATCATGTAGTCCGGCAGCGTGTGCGCCAGATGCTGGCGCAGCATCGTCGGGTCCGGCGCATGACCGGCGGCGGGCACGACGTAGCCGACCAGGC
>Ga0137394_10002337_pt1 | contig 14020 bp, 11 predicted proteins | sample czobulk116metaG_FD_108278 | JGI IMG/M metagenome (GOLD analysis project Ga0137394, IMG submission 108278) | Vadose zone soil microbial communities from Angelo Coast Range Reserve, California, USA - czobulk1.16 metaG | ecosystem: Environmental > Terrestrial > Soil > Vadose zone | place: USA...
GAGAAGCCTCATGATCGAGGGTCGCCATCCAAGCCGCCTACGCCTAAACGTTGGTGGGCGGAGCGACAAGAGGACTTCCAATTCTGGGCGCGACGCCTCGGTCGAATGCTTCGGTCCGGGTAGCGTTCGAGTCAACTAGGACGCAGCGTACAAGCGTGGATTCGTCGCGACGGGTAGCCCACGCGCCCAGTCATCGTGCGGTCCTTATTGGGACGCGACTTGGCGCATGGCGCCCGGCGGCCCTTCGAGTCTTACATAGACCTGGATAGGTCCGCTCGCCAGGCTCGCTCGGCCGTAGAGGCCCACTCGGTGGGGGCCGGCCGGAACTGACCGGAGACCACTTCCAACAACGCGGAGTAGTGCTGGGACACACTACGCAACTGATGCCCTCGACTAGGCGGAGAAGACCCAGGAGAAAGCCTCCCGTGTTTGCGGTGTCGCGCAGGACCATCGCGATCCTGCGTGCGGTTGGCCTCGACTCGGCACGCGTCAGCTTGTCCGACCTGGAGTGGCGGGCACTGTGGGCAGGCGCAGCAAGCCGGCGGAGGAGACGATCCGCCTAAGTCAGGGAGCGCGGCAAGCGTCTCCGGGCTTGGCGCGCTCAAACCAGCGGCGCCGAGCCTGAACGGACACCCACTCCAGACGCGGCCACCAGAGCCCGGTGAGCCGCCCCCCGTAGACGCATCCGGTATCGAGGCCCTTGCAGAGGGGGAGGTCCACCTTGCCTCGCTGCGCCCAATGCCCAAAGATGACGGTCTCCGGCCCCCGCCAGAGGTCGAACCACGGCCGGCCGTCGACGGTGCGGATCTCCGTGAGTTCGGTTCGCGTACACTCCTCGGGGCGTTTCCCCGGCGGAATGCCCGCGTGCACGAGAATGTAGCCATGTTCTCGGATGAAGAGCGGACGGGATCTCAGCCAGCCGAGCCAATTCTCGAGGGATGAGCCGAGCTGCTCCCGCACTAGATCGAGCGTTGGCGATCGATCGCCCTCAAGTAGTGCCACTTCGTGGTTACCGATGACCGTGACAGCGTCCAGGCGACGGACGAGCTCGAGGACACCAGCGCTGTCGGGACCGCGGTTGATGAGGTCTCCGCAGAGCGCGAGGCGATGCTGAGCCGGGTCGAACCCAGCGGTCCCGAGCAAGTCGTACAACTCGGTCGCACAACCTTGAACGTCACCCACGAACAGTACGTCGCGCATGTGTCTATGTAGCACACACAGAGCCGGACCGAATCACCAGGGTCCTACTTCATGCCTCCACATGCTCGCTAGGGGGGCCGTCAGCACACACGAAGGACTTCCAATCCTGGGTGTAACTGAGCGGGTTCCCGACGCTGATTCACGTCGGACTTCAGCAAGAGAGCGTCATCGGATAACCCCTTTTTCTGTGATCCCGGTCAACGGTGGATGCATCAGCCGAGTCGTGGGAGAGGATGTGTCACTCGTGACTATCACCTGCCGTACTATCGATCCATGGACGCGCGTGATCGATTCATTGATTTCGCCCGACGGCAGTACCCATTCGTCACATGTTTCGCGGTCTTGGGCGCCCGGAGGTAGCTGAGCAACCAGCCTGCGATACCGGCGAGCGTGATCGATCTGACCCAGAGGTGGACCGACTACGCGAGGCCTTCCGTCAACATCAGAGCAAGGAAATAACAGAGGTAGAAGGTGGCTGGGAGGGCGAAGGCGAACAGGCGCCAGGCGGTCGGCGTTGTAGCGGTAGGACGAAGCCGAGCGTAGAGCACATCGACCAGGAGTCCAGCCAACCCCGCACCCACCAGCGTTCTGATCGCGCAGTGCGGCTAGCGGTGGAATGAGCGCGGTGTATGCTCACGAGTCGTGGACCAGTTCGTGGGGCCGCTAACGGAGTCCGGAGCCACGGGGAGGACCAGCTATGCCTGTGTACGAATACTACTGTGACAACTGCAGGCGTGAGCTCACAGTAACCTTGCCGATTCGCGAGCATGACAAAGGCGTGCCTGCCTGCCCGCAATGTGGTAGTCGAGGCCTTCAGCCGTTGGTGAGTACGTTTTTCTCGCAGACGGCCCGGAAGTCCTAGTTCACGCTCGCGCCGTGGACTCACCCCGCGCCGTGGGATGGTTCTGCTTCTTCTAAGCCATCACCTTCCGCCGCTTCGTGGGGCTTGTGCGCCCACGATCTAAAGCGGGCCCCCGACGTAATTCGGTGCAGCCCGAGCCCCACCGCTAGAACCAGGGCCAAGGCGCCCAGAGAGTCCAGATGACTGCGTCGTCGTCGAGGTGCTCTTGCATCGCCTCGAGCTGGTCATTCTCCAGGCGCTTTTCGAGCGCGACCTGGTACTGCGCCGCGGTCCCGACATACAGGCACTTGCACGTCGCGGGGTCCGCGTACATGTAGTAGAGATGACCATCTCGCTGGTGGACGACCAGCTTTCGCGCTGGCGTAAGCGTCTCGAGATGGGCAAGCTTTGCGGGGCTATCGGCGACCTTCTTCTCGAATCCCGCCGCGGCCAGGAGCTGTTCCGTCGTCAGCGTCCTCCACTCGCTATCTGTCGCGAAGGCGAATGACGCCACCGCGACCCGATAGGATGGACCCTCGCCCGGGACCCGTAGCTCGAAGAAGGCACGGCCACCGGCGCGAACGGTATCGCCTACCGGCTGGACGATGCTATCGACCGGGCGTCCGGACTGGTCGAGCTGGCTGATCCGTATCTGGACGTTCACCGCGTCCTCTCGATAGTCGTTGTAGACGTAGCCGACGATCCGAGACTGACCCCGAGCGGCGACGCCGGCGCTCCACTCAACGTGGAAGAAACGGTCCGTCTGCGCCGGACCGGTGTCCGGTGGCACGATTGCGCGGGGTTCAGCCTCGCTTCGGGCTTCGGCTGCCTCCAGGCCCGCGCCGGGCAAGGCCACGACGAGCGCCGTCCCGAGCAGCAATGCGGTGGCTATGATTCCACGATTCGATGCCACGGTGTCCTCCCTTGTGAGGCGGATTGTCCGATTACCTCTCCGTATACTCTTTCGAGGAGAGCGCGTCGGGCGCCGCCTCCGGTCACTGGAGTTCCCGCAAGGCCGCGCAAGGTCCAGCCAGGATCCGCAGTAGCGGAACGCGCGGGACTGTTGCTCGTCTTGCTCGCGTCACGAAGCCGGTACCGGCATCCATGTCTCCGGGCAGCTCGCAACGTTCGGATAGTACGCCCCGTACGTTGGGCAGTAATACCAGTAGGCGGGAGCCTCGTACCCGTAGGCTGGAGGGTAGTACCCGTCATATCCGTCGTACGGGTAAACGGGTCCGCCGAACCCGAACAGGAAGCGATCGTGCCCAAATCGGTCGAAGTCGTGGTGCCCGTCGAAGCCCTGGTGCCCGTCGAAGTCGTGGTGGCCCTCGAAGTCGTGGTGTCCGTCGAAGCCCTGGTGTCCGAAAGCCCCACCTGGGTGACCGCCCCCGAAGCCGCCGTGGCCGCCCCCTCCTCGCGCCTGACTGGGCGCGTTAGCCGAGAGCACGATCGCCAGTGCGGCGATCGCCACAAATGCCACCTGTCTCGCACGTCTCAGCGTCCCCACGGTGAATACCTCACTTTCTCTTCCCTGCGTGCTTTCAATGCGGTCGTTCGGCGCACGACGAAAGCCAGAGCTCACAACGGCGAGGTGGTTGTCGACTGACGATCGTCGTCCCGCGGACGGAGTCCCCGGCGTGTCCAGGGCACGTCGGGGCTCTTCTCCTGTCCCGCATCAGCGCCACCGGCCGTGCCAGCCCCAGCCCCATCCCCACCAGGGCCGCGGCGCGATGACTACCGCTGGCGGCGGAGCTACGTAGACACCTGGCCCTGGCGGCACCGGGTCGGCATAGACCGCGCAACCCCCGAGGAGAAACACGCCGAGTAAGAATCCGATCGTCCGTCTCATGACCACGCCTCCTACCGTTTGGACGCGGCAAGAGGCAGACCATTTCAGGATTCGGCTAGACCCCAAGCGTCTCGCCCGGCTTCCCGAAAACTGCGATCTCCTCGCCGGACGTCATGTAGCCCGTCTTGTGCAGAACGTCGAACGCGAGCTCCTCGCGCGTCGATCAGAAGTGCTGGGCCCCTGGTCCTTCCACTCCGCAGCCCGGCTACTGCATTCGTGCGGAAACTCCGTACGAGGGCCAATCTGCCGGGCGCGGGCTCGTCCCCCGGAAAGAGCGAGTTCGCCTCCATTGTGTGGAGCAGGCTACCGGAGACTCGACCTGGTCCTGCCCCTGGCGCAACTCGGACGCTACCGCCAAGAAACGCACGCCATTCGGCGCGGTTCGGTGCTCGGCCCGCGCACGCGCCCGCCTGCGTAACGGGACTCGGGTCAATTCCCCGATGCTAGAGCCGCCCGGGACCTCCGGGACGGTGATCGCGCCGATCGCAACGCGATCGGGCTGTGAATGCGATCGAGAAGAGATTGCGGGACGTCCGGGCCCGGGCGGGCCTAGCTCTCCTCTGATTCAGGCTGAGTGTCGGTAGGCGAAGTGATTGCTGAGATTCAGGCGCTCGCAGGCACGACGAGGCGTCCGTAGTCGCGGTAATTGATGAGTCTGATCGCATCCCGCATCACGGTCGCACTCAGCCGCGGATCGGTGAGCGATTCGAGCTCGATCCGACGCTGCCAATCATAGACTGGATCGAACGGAACACCGTGATCCCCTGGATGACATCCGAGTTCCGAGAAGCCTGGAGCGAGATTCCGCAGGAGGGAGATCAAGTACTCCGGGCTGATGTGCCGAACATCTGTCTTACCGTGGTCCCACTGCCCGTAGAACTTACCGACATAGGTGACCTCCGAAAAGCCCCGAAGGGGGATGCGGTGGGTTCGGCACAGCTCGATGAACAACGGCACGATGTTGAACTTCCGATGGACATGGTGGTGCGAGTCGACGTGTGTCGGGATCTGCCCAGTCATATCCGTGAACATGTTGAACTGCCGTTCGAGTTCCTGCCGCAGCGCTCGAAGGTCGCCCAGATCTGGGATCCGACTGCCCGCCGTGAAGTTTACATGAAGGCCGAGACTCAAAGTTCGATGCTCCCTTGACTCTCGGACTGCGGATGGCGCGCTTGGCATGTTGACCATGAGGCTCGCACTGGTCACGATCCCGCGCTCGTGCGCCTCGATGATGCCCCGGTTGACCCCATCGTCAGCGCCAAGGTCATCGGCATTGACGATCAAATAGCGGTCGTGGAAATTGACGCTAGGCGAACCAGCAGCGTCCGCCGCGGACGTTTGGGGCGAGAGGAATATCATGGACGCTGCACCGGACAGCGTGGTCAGAAAGCGTCGGCGCGAGAGCCTCATCTCGCCTGTCCTTCCAGACGCATCGCAGCCGCCCAGGGTTGGTGAGTGTCCTGCGACGCAAGTATTGCGGCACGGTCCATTCGCTGGCTCCGCCTTGATTACGGAGGCAATCGAGGTGCCACGCCGTAGTGCACGCGCAAGTAGCGAAGTTCAAACGCGCCGAGAGGGTGGCCGAGGCCTCTTTGTGATCCATCGAGGACACTGTCACGCGCTACGTGTTCAACCTGCCGACCTCTTAAGAGGCGTGGCGACCCGTCATGTCAGAGCGAGTCTTCTGTCGGTGCCCGCCTCGGAGACGACCGATGCCGCTTACATGCCACGACCGCTCGCAGGGTGCCTACCGAGACGCCAGGCCCCGCAGATAGAACGCGGCCAGGATCGCCTAGGGCAAGAGCGCGACGAGGGTTGCGGAGCCAGATCGCGGCCTATCGGCAGGAGTTAGAGTGCGGGTCTCCCTACAAGGCTCGGCGGGAATGGCTCGACTGGCAGATCAGGAAGGCGAAGAAGCGGCTCTCGTCGGCCGCCGGGTGGGCGTACCTCTGCCCGGGCGACTTGCCCTCCGGACAGGCCAGCATCCGCGGCGGCGACGCTACTGGGAAGTGTAACCCCGCGCCACCTGGACGACCTGCTCGACGGCCCGGCCGTGGCAGTGGACATGCAGTTCCAAATGGCGTGTGGCGTCGACAAGACCCGACACGGGCGATGGATGGACTCTACGCCGATCTGCGGGAGTTCGTCCATGTGCACGGCACGTGTGGCGAGATGCGGGCGACAAGCTGCCGGGCCAGCGTTGGCGTCCACCTCGGCGTCTTCTGCTCATGCGGAGGCCGTTTCGACGGGTGGTTGAGTGGGATGGCTGCAACTGCGCTGCATCTATACACGGCGATTCCGCCAGGTTAGAAACCCGAAGGGGCCCCATCCAGAGGACGGCTCATCCCTCGCGGGCGATGGCCAGGCGCGGCCCGTAGCACCCGAGGCTCACCGACGCGCGGAGGGGCGCCCTGTCGGAATCTTGCGAGAAGCCCTCCTTGGCTTTGCGCCTGGAACAGCGCCGTGGTGATCTGCTCGGCGGCCAGCGCCGGCCCGCCTTACGTCTTCTTGCGGAAGTGTTCAGGCCATTTGCCGAATACCTGCGTGAGCCGCTCGAAAGGGCATAGGCGATGTTGCACCAAGGGGGTCTGGGATGCGTCCAGGGGACATTGGAGTTGACGATGAACGGCAGCTCTTCACCCTCGGCGGGCACCGTCTGCGCCGGGCGGCTCAGCACGTGACGTGGGAGCTAATGGACCTGCTGCCTCAGCGCCGCGAGGAAACCTTCCGGTACGACGGGCTCACCGTCCGGTCGCCACGCGCAGTGGAGTCCACGGAGGGCCGGGCCTTCGACGTCGTGCTATTCGGGCTCACGCCCGCGGCGGCGGCACTCTTTTTTCCTGCCCGGGCCCTCCGTCTCGCCGATCTGCCATTTCGCGTTGGGCGCCTCCCCGTCGCTGGGGAAGCCCAGCCTATCGAAGTCAACGACCTCCAGCTCTCGGATATGACGCCCTTCAACGTGTCGCGGGACCATTTCGCCATCGAGCGCGCGCCCGACGGCGTTCAAGTGCGTGACCGTGGCAGTTACGTCGGTACCATCGTGAACGGGGTACAGATCGGCAGGCATCATCACGTCGCCACCGTACCACTTGCTGTCGGGGACAACGAGGTCGTGGCCGGCAGCCCGAGGTCGCCCTTCCGGTTTCGCGTGGTCGTGGCGCTCCGGCAGCCGAACTCCTGCCCCGATCAAGAATTCCATTCGGCCTACCGGGACTGAATGTGGACGACACGGCGACTCGGTTGCAGGTTGAGTAGAGCACAAGACGGAGAGTATCTACCGGCGCTACGCGATCATGGAGGTGGCGATGCTGAAGGACGGCTTCGAGATGCTTCGGAAAGTACCAATGTCGCCGTTGATCGGAGCGGTATGTTGTGGGCTGCTTGCGGTGACCTCACCCGCCGCAGCCCAAGCCCCGGTCGAGATCCGCGCCACTGCTCCGGAAAAGCCTCGGCAGATCCACATTGTCGAGCCGAGCCCCGCCACTCGGGAGGCTACCCGCCCCAGAGAGGCTGACTTCTACGGGGAGGACGTCCGGGTCCGCCATGAGCCCGCCTTCATCGAGCCATTCGTGGGCGGGACGCCGGGTGGGGCGAAGTTCGGCCTCTCCGGCTGGACCGCGCCCGCGACTCCGGTGGGAAGCCCCGTGTCTCAGGGACAACGGCAAACGAGCGGGTGGCCGTCGCTCGGATTCACCGTGGTGTGGGATTCCGCCCCGACCGGCCCCCCTCGCCGCTTGTCCGACCCTCGTTGACTAGAGGGCGGCCGCTCCCCTTCGGGCGATGGCCAGGCGAAGGGTCAACTGCGGGCTAAGTTCGGCTCCGGGAATGGCTTACTGGAACGCGATGGATTCGCCGTTGACGGCCCAGCTCACGCCGAAGCGGTCGGTGAGCATGCCGAAGGTCTTGGCCCAGAACGCGGGCGCCAGCGGCATCGTCACCTGGCCGCCCTGCGACAGCGCGTGGAAGGCGCCATGTGCCTGATCGATGGTGTCGTACTGGACCGCGAGCATCACCCCTTTCATGCCCTCGTAAGGCATGCCCGGCGGGGTGTCGCCGGCAAACACCATCGCGCCGCCGGGCAGCACCAAGCGCGCATGCATGATGCCGTCGCCGCTGGGTGCCGGGCCGTCGCCGCACCCGGCGTTGGCCGCTGTCGACGCGGGCATGTCGGCGTAACTCATCATGGTTTCGATCCTTGCGCCGAGCGCCTTCTCGTAGAAGGCAAAGGCCTCGCGGGTGTTACCGCCGAAGCTCAGGTAAGGGGTCACGGTGGTGGGCATGTGGGGCTCCTGGGATGAAGGTGGATGGTTTGGTGTGCCGGCATGGTTTAGTCGAACGGCTTCGACGGCTTTCGACAGGCCGCGGGAAACAACTTCAGCCGCCCACTTCGGTCAGCCGGCAGCAGGAAGCGGCGCTCGGGCTGGCGCGGTAAGACACGCCTGGGTTTGTTGGAGCCGCCTAGAACTGATTGGTCTAAGGACCACGGGTCGCCGTCGCTTTGACCTGCCTGAGCACGACCGAATTGGATTTGAGAGAAACCGGTCTACCGCGATGCTGTGCCATCGCGGTGATCGGTGACTTCGCAGCGCTACTTAGCAGCAGCGGTCTTGAGCAGTGCGGCTGCGCACGCTTCTGCCACAGCGCGGTTGGGGTCGGCTTGCCCCGGGAAGGTCGCCCATCCGGTTTTCATCACGAATTCGGTCTGGTCGTAGGACGACGCCATCGCCGTGAGTTCGCCCAGCTTCTTGGCGCGGCCAAGATCGGCCTTCTCCCCGGCGAGACAGACCGGTAGCAGCGCGGCAGTGACCGCGGCATCAGCCTGCTTCACGGCCGTCTGGCCCGCCGTGCTGCTCGTCGTCCAGCCTCCCCAACTGAAACCCACGATCATGGTAAGAATGCTACCGATCACAGCGCCCCAGATTCCTGGTTTGAGCGACGCGCGAAGCCTTTGCATAAGGCACCTCCCGGTGCTGAGAAGAATGTGAGGGTAAAGTGTAGCGGGGCGCTCCGTGGCTTCGATAGTGGACCAAAGTCCACTACGATCTGATAGATGCAAGCCTTCCGGCGGCGATCGCCCCGTCTGGGGGCCCCGGTCACCGTGAGGTAACCCGCCGGACTCGGACGCTGGCCAACCCAGGAGTCCGGTGCCACAGCCTGCATGGACCCGACCCTACCGAGCGATCAGCTGCAGGCCGAGCACCAGGCTCATGCGCGCAAAACTGAATCGATGATCCCGGTAGATCGCGCGCGCCAGAGCCGTCGGCTTTCGTCTGCTTTGCGCATCCGCTCCTCCTCGTGCACGAATGATTGCAACGCGGTGTCGTACCGACCCTGCTTCCCGCCGCCGGGACTCACGGGGGAGGCCAGACTGCCCCAACGCCGGCCGCCCGCGCGGAGATGGCGCTAGTCGTTCCCACGCGCTTTCGCAAAGACGCCCTTCGGTAGGCGCCCGGCGTGATCCCCAGAACCCGGCGGAACACCCTTGTAAAGTGACTCGGAGTCCGGAATCCCGCCATTCGCGAGATCTGCGCGATAGACGGCTCCTGTGTTGCCAGGAATGCTTCGGCGCGGGCGATTCGTTGCCGGACGACGAATCGGTGGGGCGGCAGGCCGGTGCTGCACTTGAAGAGGCGCGCAAAGTGGGACGCACTCATGTAGACCACCGCGGCGAGCTCGGCGAGCGTGAGGTCTTTGTCGAGGTTCTCTTGGATGCACTCGGTAACTCGCCTCAGTCTGGATCCTGGCAGGGGGGGGCCGTCTGCACTCGTTGCCAGTGTCATCATAGTCAGATCAAATCGACCTCGAGGCCGGGCACACGTCCAGCTACCGGCATTTGACTCTTCACTTAAAGGCTGGCAGGATCGCCGCACGCCGCGAGACGGTTTGTCCGCGAGGGGCACGGTGAGCCGGGGAATGTCCAGGTCGGAGCACGAACACTTCGGTCGGAGCAAACATGATAAAGGGGGACGCGTTATGGCCAACCTTTGGCATAGGCCGCAGACAGGCATGCTCCGGTCCCGACTCATGGTCACCCTCTTGGTGGGGGCGCTCATATGCGTGGTCGCAGCAGCTGCTCTCGCTGCGGACGCTTCCAAGAGCACTTTGATCGGCAAGCTGGAAGGGCCAGACGTCATCACCGACCCTGCGAAGTTCCCCAAGAAGTTCAGTGAGGCCCCCCAGCTGGCGGAGATGGTCAAGGCGGGCAAGCTGCCGCCGGTGGCGGACCGCATCGGGCAGGACCCGCTTGTCATCAAGCCGTTGCACGAGATCGGCAAGTACGGCGGGACGTGGCGCGGCGGCTTCACGGGGCCGGCCGACTTCTGGAACGGGTATCGCTGCTGCTCTGGCCCCGACCACCTGTTGTTCTGGGACTACACGGGCGACCGGGTCACCCCCAACATCGCCAAGGCCTATGAGATGCAGGATGGCGGCAAGACGCTCGTCCTGCATCTGCGCCGGGGGATGAACTGGAGCGACGGCAAGCCGTTCACCGCGGATGACTTCGTGTTCTGGTTCGAGGACATCTATCGGAACAAGGACCTCGTGCCCACGCCCTCGGCGGCGATGGCGATCAACGGCAAGCAGGGCGAGGTCCAGAAGGTCGACACCTACACGGTCAAGCTCAAGTTCGCCGAGCCGTACTTCATGCTGCCCGACGTGCTGGCCGGCTCCACCGACCTCGCCGGGCAGGCCTGGCGAGGGGCGTTCGGGCTGGGTGGGTATGCCCCCGCGCACTACCTCAAGCAGTTCCATCCGAAGTACACCTCGCAGGCGGAGCTCGACAAGAAGGTCAAAGACGAGAAGTTCGACAGCTGGGTCCGGATGTTCTTCTACAAGAGCGACTGGTCGCTCAACCCGGAGCTGCCGGTCATCACGCCGTGGAAAACTGTGACGCCCATCAACAAGCCCACGTGGACGCTCGAGCGCAATCCCTACAGCGTCTTCGTGGACACGGCGGGCAACCAGCTGCCCTACATCGACCGGGTGGTGCTGACGCTCGCCGAGAATCTGGAAGTCCTCAACCTGCGGGCGATCGCGGGTGAGTACGACTGGCAGCAGCGGCACCTCGATCTCGGCAAGCTGCCCGTCTTCCTCGAGAACCAGCAGAAGGGCGGTTACAAGGTCTACCTCGACCCCGGGGACTACGGCGGGGACATGATCATCAAGTTCAACCTGAGCTACGAGGCCGACCCCGAGATCGCGAAGTGGATGAACACGGCAGACTTCCGGCGCGCGCTCTCGCTGGGGATCGACCGCGACCAGATCAACGAGACCTTTTGGCTGGGGACCGGCACGCCGAGTTCCGTGGTGCCCGCCGACAGCAACAAATACAATCCCGGGCCCCAGTACCGCAAGCTCTGGGCGACCCTGGACGTCAAGAAGGCCAACGAGATGCTGGACAAGGTTGGCCTCGCCAAGAAAGACGCCGAGGGCTACCGGCTGCGCGCGGACGGCAAGGGCCGCCTCCGCATCGAGATCATGACGCTCGGCGGCCAGTTCGTCCAGTTCACGCAGATCTCGGAGATGATCCGGGAGCAGTGGAAGAAGATCGGAATCGATCTCGTCGTGCAGGAGGTGGATCGGAGCCTGGCGATTCAGCGGACCGTCGCCAACGAGCAGCAGCTCGCGGCCTGGAACAACGACGGCAGCGAGCACATGTTCACGTTCCCGACCCACGTGTTCCCCTTCGACACAATCGCCGTCGTGGCGACCTCGGGACCGCTCTACGCGAAATGGTTTCAGTCCGCGGGCACCCAGGGGAAAGAGCCTCCCGCGCGCATGAAGGAGCTCATGGAGAAGTTCAGGCGCGCGTACGGGGTGCCCGAGAAGGAACGGATCGCCCTAGGCAAGGAGGTCTGGAAGATCGCCGCCGAGGAAGTGTATATCATCGGCGTGATCGGCATGGGACCGGCCTCGATGGGGGTGCGCGTGGTCAAGACGAACATGGGGAACGTCCCTTCACGGCAATACAACAGCCCGGACGGCAAGACCCCGACCATTTCCCGGCCGGTGACCTTCTACTGGAAGAGGTAGGCTGCGGAGGGCGCGCCGTTGCTCGGGTACATCGGACGACGCGTCCTCCTCGCCGTCTTCACCGTCTGGGCGATCTCCGTCCTGTCCTTTATCATCATTCAGCTCCCGCCGGGTGACTACGTCACTTCGTACATCGCCCAGATGGCCACCATGGGCAGCGTGGTCACTGACGAGGAAGCGCAGAATCTGAGGATCCAGTACGGCCTCGGCCAGCCCATCTACGTCCAGTACTACAAGTGGGTCAAGCTGATCGCGCAGGGCAACTTCGGCACGTCCATGGAATGGAGGCGGCCCGTCGCCGAGGTGATCGGAGACCGCCTGTGGCTGACGGTGGTGGTCTCGGTGGCCGCCCTCCTCCTCACCTGGGTGCTCGCCCTGCCCATCGGCATCTATTCCGCGGTGCGGCAGTACTCTCTCGGCGACTACCTCGCGACGTTTGTGGGCTTCATCGGCCTCGCCGTGCCCAACTTCCTCCTCGCTCTGGTGCTGCTCTACCTTGGATTCACGCTCTTCAACGCTCACATCGGCGGTCTGTTCTCTCCGGAGCTCCAAGATGCCCCGTGGAGCGGGGCTCGAGTGTGGGACCTCCTCAAGCATCTCCCCATCCCCGCGTTGATCCTGGGCTTGGCGGGAACGGCGCAGCAGATCCGCATCATGCGGGCGAACCTGCTGGATGAGCTGCGCAAGCCCTACGTGGTGACGGCACGGGCCAAGGGCCTCTCCTGGATCCGGGTCATCCTGAAATACCCGGTACGGGTGGCCCTCAACCCGTTCGCGAGCACGGTCGGCTACACCCTGCCGTACATCGTGTCGGGGAGCATCATCGTGTCCATCGTGCTCGGATTGCCCACTGTCGGGCCACTCCTGCTGAAGGCCCTCATCTCGCAGGACATGTTCCTGGCGGGAACGATCGTGCTGCTGCTGGGAGTGATGACGGTGATCGGGACGCTTGTGTCGGACATTCTCCTCGTGTTGATCGACCCGCGCATCCGGCTCGAAGACACCTGATGGCCGACCCCGACCTCGGCCTCGATCCCACGAGCGCTCCTGTTCAGGGACCGATCTCCGCCGCTGCGGACAGTCAGCGTATCTTCGTGGCCTCGCAGTGGCAGCTGACGTGGTGGCGGTTCCGCAAGCATCGCGTGGCCGTGGCCAGCGGGGTCGTCGTTGTTGGCTTCTACCTGGTCGTCCTGGGGGCAGATTTTCTCGCCTACGCCGACCCGAATGCCTCCGAGGCGCAGCGCTCGCTGATGCCGCCGCAGGCGATCCACTGGTTCGACGGCTGGCGCTTCCGCCCCCACGTCTACGGCGTCAAGGGTGTCCGCGACCCACAGACTTACCGCCGTGTCTATCGAGCCGATCCCAGCCAGAAGATCCCGCTTCGGTTCTTCGCCGACGGCTTCGAGTATCGATTCCTCGGCGTGGTGCCGGCCACGCGTCATCTCATCGGCGTCGACGGGGGCCTCGACGCCTCCAGAACGATCTTTCTGCTGGGCACGGACGTGCAGGGGCGGGACCTATGGTCGCGGCTGATGTACGGCACGCGCATCTCGCTCACCATCGGGTTGCTCGGGGTGACGGCGAGCCTCGTGCTGGGCGTCGTCCTGGGCGGGTTCTCGGGGTTCTACGGCGGGCTCGCCGATACTCTTGTCCAGCGGGTCATCGAGATTCTCCGCTCGATTCCGACCATTCCCTTGTGGATGGGGCTGGCCGCAGCCCTCCCCCGGGATTGGTCCATTCTGCAAGTCTATTTCGCCATCACGATCATCATCTCGCTCCTGGCGTGGACGGATCTGGCGCGCGTCGTTCGAGGTCGTTTCCTCGCCATGCGCGAGGAAGACTTCGTCGTCTCCGCCCGGTTGGTCGGGTGTACCCAGATGCGGACCATCTTCGTGCACATGGTGCCCTCGTTCATGAGCCATATCATCGCGGCCACCACGCTGGCCCTGCCCGCGATGATCGTGAGCGAGACTTCCCTCAGCTTCCTCGGCCTGGGCTTGCGCCCGCCCGCCATCAGCTGGGGAGTCCTGTTGCAGCAGGCCCAGAACGTCCAGACGGTGGCCATCTCTCCATGGCTGATGCTCCCCGCGGTGCCC
>Ga0137394_10002338_pt1 | contig 14019 bp, 14 predicted proteins | sample czobulk116metaG_FD_108278 | JGI IMG/M metagenome (GOLD analysis project Ga0137394, IMG submission 108278) | Vadose zone soil microbial communities from Angelo Coast Range Reserve, California, USA - czobulk1.16 metaG | ecosystem: Environmental > Terrestrial > Soil > Vadose zone | place: USA...
ACCCTTCCGGGCACCATCGACCGCCCCCGTCACCGGTGACTCGAGAGTGTCGATCCCTCGCGCCTTTGCAATGCTGGCGAGTTCCAGCACGAGTGCGCGATCGTTGGTCGTCAGGTCGATCCAAAGCGCCCCCGGCTTGAGCAGCGCCAACACAGGCGGCATGGCAAGCCGCGACTGCTTCGGTCCGGGCAGCGAGGTCATCAACACATCCACGTCGGCGGCAAGTTCTGTGAGTGTCGACGCGATCCGTGCGCCCACTTTTTGAAGACCCGCCATGCGAGCGGCGTCGAGGTCGAACACCGTGACATCGAACTCCGCCGCGACGAGGTTTTTTGCCATCGGAGCGCCCATGCTTCCCAACCCAACGAATCCAATTTTCATGTCGTTCTCCTGTTTGATGGTCAAATTATTTTAATCGATGAGCGCTGTCTCAAATGGGTATGCGCATAGCGGCCGACCCCCCCGTCTCCGCCGATGAACATGGGCTGTTCGAGCTTGACGCCCTGGCGACCGCCTCCGCGCCGATGTAGCTTTCCACCCACACGGTCATTCCGGTCTCGAATGCGCCGTCGTACTGCCAGGTCACCGCATCCTGCGCGTGATACACCAACGGATATTCGACGGCCAGGGGCGAGAATACTCGTTGACGATAGGAAAGAGAGGGCTTTCGCAAGCCGCCTCATTCGGTGCAAAACGAAAGGCCGCAATGCACCGAAGACCAGCCATTCGAAACGCGCGTGCAACCGTCTGCACTGGTCTGCGAATAGTGGGCCCGCTCGGACTCGAACCGAGGACCAAGGGATTCACTTCAGCCCCGCCGTTTCCGGAGGGAGTGGACTATCTCTTCACCCCGGAGGGGTGCGGGACGCTCTAGCCTGTCATTAAGCGCAACTCAAGCGCTCAGGTAGTCTCTGCACCTTCCGGCGGTGTACCGCCGGCTTGGCTCAGGGTTGCCATCAGCTCACGCTCTTAGGTTTCCCTGAATTCATCCCGTCCACTTCGCACCTTGCGATGCGAAGGCACCATTGTTGATGAGTCCCCTGCTCTAACCAACTGAGCTACAGGCCCGACGGCGCGCATGTTACCACGCGGCAACGGACCCGCGCTCACGCACCCGGCCTTGGGTTATCCTTGAGGTGCTTGTGAGCCCGCCACCGCTACCCGATTTGCCGATCAATGAGGCCCTGCCGGCACTGGCCCAGGCCCTGGAAAGTCGCCGCGGTGTGCTGTTGGAGGCTCCGCCAGGCGCGGGCAAGAGCACCATCGTGCCGCTCTTCTTGCTGGCCAGTCCCTGGCTCGAGGGGCAAAAGATCCTGATGCTGGAGCCCCGGCGCATTGCAGCGCGCGCCGTCGCCGGCCGTATGGCGCATCTGCTCGGTGAGACCGTCGGCCGCAGCGTCGGGTTTCGCACGCGTCTCGAGACGCGGGTGAGCCGGGAGACGCGCATCGAAGTGGTCACGGAGGGCATTCTGACGCGCATGCTGCAAGAGGACTCAGGGCTCGGCGGCATCGGCTGCGTGATCTTCGACGAGTTCCACGAACGCAGCCTGAACGCCGACCTAGGATTGGCTCTGTGCATCGAGAGTCAGCAAAACCTGCGCGAAGAATTGCGCCTGGTGGTGATGTCGGCCACTCTCGACCTGCAGCCCATCGCCAAGCTGCTCGGCGACGCGCCCGTCGTTGCCGCGCGCGGACGCAGCTTTGAGGTTGCGACGCAGTACATTGCACGCCGACCGGAGATCTACCTCGAACAGCAAGTGGCGCAGGTGGTGCGCACAGCCCTGCGCGAACACGACGGCGACATCCTGTGCTTTCTGCCGGGTGCGGCGGAAATTCGCCGGGTACAGCGCGCCCTGGAGGAGCCGGGTCTCGATCGACATGTGCGCGTGCTGCCCCTGTACGGTGAGCTCGACGGCGCGGCGCAGGACGCGGCGCTCTCCCCGGCGCCCACGGGACAACGCAAGATCGTGCTTGCCACGAGCATTGCCGAGACCAGCCTGACCATCGAGGGCATCCGGGTGGTGGTCGATTCTGGATTGCGCCGCTACGCGGAGTTCGATCCCGCGACCGGCATGAGCCGTCTGGTGACCACCAAGGTATCGCAAGCGGCGGCCGATCAGCGCCGCGGACGCGCCGGCCGATTGAGTTCCGGCCACTGCTACCGCCTTTGGTCCGAGGGTACTCAAGGCTCGCTCGCGCCGCAGACTGCTCCGGAGATCCTGTACGCCGATCTCGCCCCACTGGCCTTGGAACTCAGCTGCTGGGGCGCCGTGGACACCGCGAGCCTTTCCTGGCTCGATCCGCCGCCTGCCGCGCCGCTGGCGCAGGCACGCGATTTGTTACGGCAGCTCGAAGCCATCGATTCCGCCGCGCGCGTCACACCGCATGGCAGATCGCTGGCGAAGCTCGGACTCCATCCGCGGCTGGCTCACATGCTCGTCAAGGCACGCGAGCACGGCGCACCGCGTCTGGCGTGCGATCTCGCCGCCATCTTGAGCGAGCGCGACATCTTGCGCGCGGGCGCCGGCGCGCGCGACGTGGATCTGCGCCTGCGTGTCGCCGTGCTGCGCGGCGATGTGCGGGATCTGCCGCCGGGAATCACGGTGGATAGCCGCGCCATGACTCAGGCGGCGCGCAGCTCCGCGCATTGGCAGCGCGACCTCACACGCGGCCGTCCCGACTCGGTGGATCCGCACGAATGGACGGGCATACTGCTGGCGTGGGCTTACCCCGATCGTGTCGGCCGAGCGCGAGGCGACGGCGGGCGGTACCTTCTGGCGAACGGCCGAGGCGCCCGCTTTGGGGAACCGCAGGCGCTCACCAAGGCTGAGTACATCGTCGCTGCGGAACTGGACGGCGCGGAGCGCGAGGCGCGGATTTTTCTCGCCGCGCCACTGAGGCACGCAGACCTGGAGAAGCATTTTTCCGCACAGATCCTCGATCACGCAGAGATAGTCTGGGACGATCGCGAGCAGGCCGTTCGTGCGCGCCGCGAACGCCGGCTGGGCGCCTTGGTTCTGGAATCGACCGAGATTCGCAACCCCGACAGCCAAGCCCTGCAGGATGCCGCGCTCGCGGGCCTGCGGCAATTGGGCATCGCCGCCCTGCCTTGGACCCCGGAGCTGCGGCAATGGCAGGCACGCGTCATGCTGATGCGGCAATACGCCGTCGCGTCGCCGGAACCTTGGCCTGATTTGAGCGACGCGGCGCTCGCTGCGACCCTCGGGGACTGGGCGCCTTCCTGGATCTCCGGCTTTTCGCGCCGCGAGCATTTTGCGCGGATGGACTTGAGAAATGCCCTGCGGTCCCGCTTGACCTACGCGCAAAGCGCGATCGTGGAGCGGGAGGCGCCGACGCATTTCACCGTACCCAGCGGCTCTGCGGTGCCGATCGATTATTTGGACGGCGAGATTCCGACCTTGTCGGTGCGCCTGCAGGAGATGTTCGGATTGAACCAGACGCCGAGCGTCGCCGCGGGCCGGATGCCCCTGCTGCTGAAATTATTGTCGCCGGCGAGGCGTCCGGTGCAAATCACCCGGGATCTCGTGAGTTTTTGGAATCGTGGATACCATGAAGTGAAAAAAGACCTGAAGGGCCGGTACCCAAAACACTATTGGCCGGAGGATCCCTACACCGCCGAGCCCACGCGCCGCGCCCGACCGCGCTCGCCGGCTCGCTAGTGTCCTGAATCATTAATCCCTTACTCGATCCGCCCGCGGCGGGCGCGGATTAGAGAACAGGCTATCAATCGCGGCCAGAGTATTTGGTTACAATCATGCATCCGATCGGATCAGATGCTACATAACTTGGCGCGTTGATGCCTCGATGAAGGACTACAGCAATCATTTCCGTGAACTCGTCAAGCGTCAGCTGGACGACGACCCGCGGATTTTAGTCCCGCGCGGAGCGCAAGACATGATGATCCTCGCCACGTGGCGGCTGGCGGGCGACGGATTCCGCCCCGGCAAGCGCTCGCGAATGATCCGCATCGTGATCTCGCAGGAAGCGCTCGAGAACTACGCCCGCGGCAGCGATGCCGTGCGAGTGGCGAGCGATGAGCGCTTTGTCGCGTGGTTTCGCCGCCAATTGAGCGGCTTCGATCCCAATCACGATTCGCCGCTCGGCGTGGAGCCGCCGGCCGTGACCTGGCCGGTGAGCACGGGTATGCTCAATAATTGAAGCCGGGTGAGCGCACATGCAAGGGCACACGCGTAATCTGTTCGACGATGATTCGCAGAGCACCGGACACGAACGACTCGCGCCGGGTGCTTGGCTGCTCCGGGGATTCGCGCTCGAGCGCGTGACGGCGCTGATGCCTGCCATCGAGCAGATCAAAACTGCCGCACCCTTTCGTCATCTGGTCACACCGGGTGGATTTCGCATGTCGGTGGCCATGACCAATTGCGGCAGCCTAGGTTGGGTGAGCGACCGCCGCGGCTATCGCTATGACGCGTGCGACCCCTTGAGCGGCCGGCCGTGGCCGCCGATGCCGCAGGTATTTCTCGAGTTGGCCCGATCGGCTGCGCAGGCGGGCGGGTTCCCGGGATTCACCCCCGACGCCTGTCTCCTCAATCGCTACGACCCCGGCGCGCGCCTCACGCTCCATCAGGACAAGGACGAGCGCGATTTCAGCGCGCCCATCGTGTCGGTCTCGCTCGGTCTGCCCGCGATTTTCCTATTCGGCGGCGACTCGCGGAAGGACAAGCAGCGGCGGGTACCGCTGCAGAATGGCGACGTCGTCATCTGGGGCGGGCCCGCGCGCCTGCATCATCACGGCGTGCTCGCGCTCAAGGAGGGTCATCACGACCTCTTGGGCGCGCAACGCCTGAATCTGACGTTCCGGCGCGCAGCCTGATTTCACGCACGACGCTGAGCGGTCAAAAAAATCTTATGTAGCGAGCGGCGGATGTCACTTCCAACACCAATGCGCTGTCAGGCAATCGTGTCAGGTGTTTTCGCACCGCCTTCCACCGCCTCGACCGCGGGCGTACGCCAACCGCTGCGCAGACCCCAAAAATAGAACACCATGGCCGCCAGCGCGACGCAGAGCTGATCCCAGCCGTAGCCGATGTAGCCGTGACCTTCAAATTCCTTGCTACCGGCCCAGGACAGCACGGTTATCACGATCAAGTAGGCGAGCAACCACCAGGAACCGCGCAATTGGCGGCCGAAATTGAGCCAGTTCGACTTGGCTTGGTAGTAGAGATACACAGGCATCGGCAGAATCAGCAGCAGCATGATCTGGCCGGTATGCGGCCAGCGCGCCCAGAAAAGCATCAGCGTGGCGAGTACGAAGGCGATCGGCGCGAGCAGCGGCAAACCCGGCACGCGCAGCGGCCGGTGCAGGTTGGGCGCCGTACGCCGGAGCACCATGACGCTGATCGGTCCCACGAGGTAGGTGATGATGGTGGCAACCGAGATCACGGCGGCGAGCTTTCCCCAACCGCGAAAGAAGAACAGAAAGATGAAGGACACCGCCAGGTTGAACCACATCGCAGGCCGCGGGATCCCGAAGCGCGGATGAACACGGCCGAATACCTCCGGCACTGTGTCGCTGCGCTCCATGGCGTAGATCATTCGCGCAGTGGTCGCCGTGTACGTGGTGCCGGTGCCGCTCGGGCTCACGAAGGCATCGGCGTAAAGCAGGAGGGCGAGCCAGTTGAGATTCAACGCCAGCGCGAGCTGTGCGAACGGCGAGCTGTATTCCAGCCCGGCCCAGCCTTCCTGCAGGTGTTCCGGCGCGACGGCGCCGATGAATGCAACCTGCAGCAGCAGATACACCACCGTGCTCAGCGCGATCGACCCGAAGATGGCGATGGGCACGCTGCGCCCCGGGTTGCGGGCCTCGCCCGCCAGGTTCACCGGGCTCTGAAAGCCGTTGTAGCTGAATACGATGCCGCTGGTGGCGACCGCGGTCAGAATGGCAGCGACGCTTCCGACGTGCCGGCCGCCGTGAATGCCCACTTGGAAGTTCTGCCAATGGAAGCCGGAAAACATCAGCGCCACGGCAGTCGCCGCCGGCACGATCAGCTTGAAAAAGGTAATAGCGCTGTTGGTATCGGCAAAAACCTTCACGCTCCAGAAATTGACCAGAAAATAGAGCACCACGAGTACGGCGGAAATGGATAGACCGGCCGCTGACAACTCTCCCTGGCCGTTGGCGGCGTGCACGTATAGGTGCTGCGCCCAGCCCCACGGCCAGGAACTCATGTACTGCACCGATGCTTCAGCTGCCACCGGGATCACCGAGACAATGGCGATCCAGGCGGCCCATCCGGCGACAAACCCGACCAACGAGCCGTGCGAATAATGTCCATAGCGCACCGCGCCTCCGGACTCCGGAAACATGGCCCCGAGTTCGGCATAGGTAAACGCGACGAATAGGATGATCACAGCCCCGATGGCCCACGAATAGACAGCGCCGGGACCGGCCAGCTGGGCGGCGCGCCAGGCACCGAACAACCAGCCCGACCCGATGATCGAACCCAAGCCGGTGAACATCAACGCGATGGCGCCGACTTCGCGGCGAATCGCACTTTCATTGGACATGCGTCTTTCTCCCTGGCATCGACTGTAACGGCTCGGCCGGGCCTGCGCCATGCCGAACCCACGAATTCCATGGGCAATCGTCGCCGAATACCCGTATCGTTGAACATCCCCGTGAAGAACTGGCTATACCGAAGAATTATCGAACCTCTCCTGGCCTTATTGAGGCAGGGCATTTCGCCGGATCGGCTTGCGCTCTGCGTGGCAATCGGAGTGGTGGTCGGCAACATTCCCATCCTTGGCATTTCTACCATTCTTTGCACGGTGATCGCCCTGACATTTCGTTTGAATCTACCGGCGATTCAAATCGTGCAGGCGCTCATGGCGCCCACGCAACTGTTGCTGATCATTCCCTTCGTCCGACTGGGCGAATGGATCTTGCGAGTCCCTGCCCATCCCGTATCGATCGAGAAAGGACTCGAACTCGCGGCGCGCGGCGCCGGATATGCCATTGTCGCGCTCTGGGACGCGATACTGCATGCGGGATTCGCCTGGATCTTGGTCGCGCCCGTTGCCGTCTTGTTGTTCTACAAATTGTTGACGCCGGTCTTCGAACACACTGCTGCGCAGATCAAGTAGGGCGAGACGTCAGGCCTCGGCTTCACACCCGTGTTCGCAGCGGTCGCGCTCGATTTGCAGAGTGGCATGATGAATGTGGAAGCGCCGCTTGAGGTTGGGCGTGATGGAGTCGAGCAGCGCATCGTCCGCGCCGCGATCCGGCACCACCAGGTGTGCGGTCAGGGCGACGCTGGTGGTGCTGAGCGCCCAGATATGCAAATCGTGCACGTCGGTCACGCCCCGCTGATCGGCCAAGTAGGACATCACGGCCGAGGAATTGACGCTCGCCGGTACGCCGTCGAGCGATAAGTGCAGCGAATCCCGCAGCAATCCCCAGGTGCTCACTAAAATCGCGGTGACGATCAACAGACTGACGATCGGGTCTATCCGGCTCCAGCCGGTGAACATAATGAGCGTACCCGACAGCAGTACGCCGACGGATACGGCGGCGTCGCCCAGCATATGGATGAAGGCACTGCGCCTGTTCAGGTCGCCGTGACTCCCGGCGTGTAGCAACCAGGCACTCGTGCCGTTGATCACGATACCGCTCGCCGCGACACCCATCACCGTCCCCGCAGCCACCGCGGGAGGCGACGCGAGACGGCCGAGAGCCTCCCAGGCGATGGCGCCGCACGCCAACAGCAACAGCACGGCATTCGCCAGCGCCGCCAGCACGGAAGAACGTCCCAATCCGTAAGTAAACCGGGCGCCGGGAGGGCGGCGCCCCAGATACATGGCAGTCCAGGCGAACACCAACCCCAGCACGTCGCTCAAGTTGTGACCGGCATCGGCGATCAATGCCACCGAGTTTGACAGAAATCCAAAGCCAGCCTCGACGACCACGAAGATCAGGTTCAGAGCCACCGCGATGGCCATTCGGGTATTGATACCCTGGGCCGCGATTCCATGAGCGTGACCACGCTCCTGCGTGTGCCCATGATCATGAACATGCCCGGCGTGGTCGTGTTGCTCCATTCGCCTCATCCTACTACTGTTGCTGTAACGTCCACCACGGTCGCTGCTCCAAATGCTGCGACGCCCAAAAACATGGTCGCCCCCCTAACGAACCGGCGGGATGATCACCTGCGGCGCTCTGCAGGAGCCGCGCATGGCATCGGCGGAACAGGCGCGCGGCATGAGATCGCGGTCGAGGCAGATGTGGACTTCGCGAAGTCTCGGCGCGCCCTGGCCGCTGCAAGTGACCGCGATCGACTGCGCGGGGAGGTGTGGATTGGCGTGCAGAAAGGCAGCGGCAATCGCCGCCGGCGGCCGTTCGATCGCTTGCCCAACACCGGACAGTTCCTGAGGAGTTGCGATGCTCGTATAGGCTCGGCGAACCAATGCAAAGTACTCGGCCGGTTCCAAGCCGCTGCAGGTGCCGTGCGCCGACCATTCGTGGTAAACCAGCCCGCGCGCCGGCATCAAGTCCGCGATGCCCAGCAGCGCGAAGACGAGCAGCGCAATGCCGAACATGGGGAGCGGGCGGCGAATCATGAAATTCTCTTCTCAACCGCCGGCGCGGATCGAGGTCACATCAAAGCCGCCGGAGCCGCTCAGCCAAGTGTCCTTGTCGCGGATGATTGAACGATGCCGCGGAACGCGGAACGGACACCGCCCAGAAATCCCATCGACTGGATGCTGTTGCCGATCACGACGCCGCTCGGGGTCAGACCCTTGAGCCGCATGCAATAGATCTCGTTCCCGGACAGCCCGGTCAATTTGCAATCAGCGCGCATGACGAGCTTCCCAACCGGTGCGGATATTCTTGGAGGTGAGCCCTCGGCCATCGGCGCGCCAACCGGGCGGGCCGAAGATCACGCCCACGGCCTCGCGCGCCGATCGCGCGGCGAACAGGTCGCGAATGATGGCAATCCATTCGTGGAAGGCGATCCGTATCGGATTGAAGGTCTCGATATTCTTGACGATCCCATAACACGGCGGCTCCTCGTCCCGTTCCGGCGCGAAGGATCCGAACACGCGGTCCCACACCATGAGCACGCCGGCATAGTTGCGGTCCAGGTAGCGGGGGTTTGACGCATGATGGACGCGGTGATTCGAGGGCGTGTTGAACAGATATTCGAACCAGGCCGGCATGCGGTGGACGACTTCGGTGTGGATCCAGAACTGATAGAACAGGTTGAAGCCCTGCTGCGCGAGAATCATCGTCGGTGGAAATCCCAATAGGGCCAACGGAATCCACGGGGTCCAGGTACCCACGATCACGCTGGTCCATGATTGGCGCACCGCCGTCGACAGATTGTATTCCTGCGAGGAATGATGATTCACGTGCGCCGCCCACCAGAACCGGCACTCGTGGCTGATGCGATGGAACCAGTAGTAAATGAAGTCATCCAGAAAGAAAATCGCCACCCACGCCCAAGGTGAGCTGGGGCGTATCTCGAATAGGCGGAACTGATAAGCCGCCGACAGTCCCGCAAATACGACGCCGGCCATCATGAGATTCATCGCAATATTGCCGACCTGCATGCCGAGCGATGCGAAGGTGTCGATCGCCACGTAGCGAGCCTTGACCGCTGCAATACCGGCGAGCGCCGCCTCGATCGCAATCATCCCAAGGGAAATGCCGAGAAATATCTCCGGCAGTTGTGGCTTCCAATGCATGGCGCGGATCGTAAGGTATTGCATGCGGGCTGTCGATGCGCGGCCTTGAGTCCATGGCGGCAATGCGGTTGCGCTTCCTACCGTCCGCATCCGCCTATATTCTCCGCCCATGGCCGTCAGCGAGGATTATCTGCAATACGTGCTCGAGCAGCTTGCGGGACTCGGGAGAGTCACTCCGCGCCGCATGTTCGGCGGCGTCGGCCTCTATCATGAGGAACGGTTTTTCGGGCTCATCGCCGGCGATACCCTGTATTTCAAAGTGAACGACTCCAACCGCGGCGACTACGAAGTGCGCGGCATGAGCCGGTTCCATCCCTTTCCCGACAAGCCCTACTGGAGCATGACCTATTACGAGGTGCCGGCGGACACTCTCGAGGACGCCGACGACTGCGTGCTGTGGGCGCGAAAGTCCGTAGCGATCGCTGCCGCCGCTACAAAGGCGGCGGCGACAAAACCGGCGGTAACGAAGCGCGGAGCGTCGAAGCGGGTAACGCCAAAGCGGGCAGCGGCAAAGCCGGCGGCCCGGCGCGGAAAAAAGCGCGGGCGCTGAACGCGCGCCGTCACCGCAGCGCCGCCGTCGCGGCCGCGAAAAAGTCTTCATCCGCAATGACTTCTTTGCCCGTGGGCTTGGGCAGAGCGCCCCAGACGACGATCACGACATGCTCTCTCGGGTTGACGTAAATATGCTGACCGTAGATGCCGAGCGCCTGGAACGCGCCTTGGTTGGGGCTACCCGGGCTCGCGGAGAAGGGCCAGATCATATAGCCGTAGTTCACGGCTTTTCCGCCGATCGTCTTGGCGCTGCCTGCGTCCCGGACCCAGCCCTCCGGCAGAATCCTCTCGCCCCCGGCGACTCCGTCGTTCATGAGGAACAGTCCGAATCGCCCATAATCGCGTAAGGTGGCGCTGAGCCCGCTGCCGCCGATCTCCAGTCCATCGGGCGATTCCAGCCACCAGGTCGCGTCCGATTCCATGCCGGCCTTGGTCCAAATTCGTTCCGACAGATATTGGGCAAGGGGACGATCGACCGCCGCCCGCACCACCGCGCCGGCAACGAAAGTCTCGCCGGTGCTGTAATTCCAGATCGTGCCCGGCGCTCCCGCCCGCGGCAGTTTGGCCATCAAATCCAGGATGGCCCCCGGGCGTTGCGCAATTTGCGCCTCCAGCATGCGGCGCCGGTCTGACGCAGGGTCGGTATAGGTCTCGTCCCACTTCACGCCGGACGCCATCTGCAGCAGGTATCGAATGCTCACCCCGTCGTAGGCGCTGCCCTTCAGTTTAGCGACGTACCGGGTGACCGGATCGTCGATGCTCCGGATGTGTCCGTCTTGTATCGCCGCGCCCATCAACGAAGAAGTGATGGACTTGACCATGGACATGGACATCCAGCGCGTCTTCTCCGTGTTGCCCATCTCATAGTCTTCGTAGGCGATTTTCCCGTCTTTCAGCACCAGCAGCGCGGTGACGCGATTCAATGCCATGTAGTCGATCAAATCGTAGCTCTTGCCGCCGGAACTGAACTCGACTTGGGTCAGCCGCTTCGCCGCGGAGGGAAGCGCGAGCACGTTGGACCCCGCTTTAACGACGCGCACCGGAAACAGCCGGTCGATGTGGCGAAAAGTACTGACCTGGATGTCGGAGGTCAGCGTACCGTCGTAGACCTGAGTCACGGTGCCGATATTTTCCGCGGCGCCGGCGCCGGTTGATTGGGTGAACATGTAGGCAACCAAGAGTGGTGTGGCGAGAGATGTGATTCGCATGGGGCCGAGCATCAGGCGCCTCGCAACCCCTGAAGTGCAAGTTCCGCGATCGCCATGTCCTGAACCGCCACGCCCGTGAGGTCAGCGATGGTGATGTCTTGCTCGCCCCGGCGCCGCAGCGAGGGCTCCTGAATTACCCGGCCGAGTTCCACGAGATCCCGCATCTCGATCAATCCCTGTTCGAGCGCGAAGGCGGAATCGCCGTATTGCGAACACTGACTCAGGCTGTCGACGGCGCGAACCTTGGCGAGCGCGAAGAGTCTCGGCTCCAGTTCCTGTTTGCCGCCTCCGTCCGCGCCCACCGCGGTGATGTGAGTGCCCGGCTTTACGTCCGCCGCACCGAGCAGCCAGCCTCGAGACGCCGTGGTCGTGACGATCAGCTGCGCGCTCGCGGCGACTTGCGCGGGCGAGGCGGCGACTTCGATGTCAAAGCCGGGCACTTCCAGTGCGCGGGCGCGATCGAGGGCGCGTGCCCACAGCTTCACTCGCCGACAGGGCGTCACCTCGCGCAGATAGTCGAGCTGCAGCCTCGCCTGTAGACCGGCACCGATGATGCCGATGCAGGTGATTTCGTGGGGAGCCAGATACTTGGCCGCCACGGCGCCGGCCGCGGCAGTGCGCATGTCGGTGAGGAACCCCTCGTCCTGAAAAATGGTGAGGAGTTCTCCCGTCTCGCTGCTGAACACCAGAACCACCCCGTTGCTCGACGCGAGACCGCGCTCCGGGTTCTTCCAGAAGCCGGTGGCAATCTTGATGGTGAAGGTGGAACCCCGCTTCAAGTAGCCATACTTGATGTGACAATCTCCCGGCGGATTCTCGAAGTCCAGCTGGCCCACCGGCGGTATCACCGCCTCGCCATTCGAGTACGCCGCGAAGGCGCGTTCCATGGCCGCGATGACTTCTTTGGGACGGATCACCTGCGCAATCTGGGCGCGGGAGTACACGGTGGTCATCGGCGAATCTCCTCACTCTCGTCGCTACATCGGCCGGCGGCACTTTGGAGACTTCCATCGCAGCGCTGCGAATCTCAAGGCGGCAAGTGGCGATTCACGAGCGTCACCATCCGGTCCAGTGCGACGTTGAAGGGGTCCTGACCCAGCTCCGGCAGATCGACGAATGTAGCGCCGGGTTTGAGCAGGGGCTTTACCCGCTGAGTTTGCTCGATGATTTCATCGTGCGGGGCGAAAACCGTCAATGGCGCTTTCAGACTCTTGAGTTTCTTCTCGATGGGGTAGCCGCAAGCGGCGCGAAACGCTGCACCGGGGTTTGCCGCGAGCACATGCTCCACGAATCGCCGATGCACATCGGCCAGATCGTACGGCGGCTGGCGAAAGGCGAAGCCGCCGCGCCAGGCGCCGAGCACATGGCCGCCCTCGGTTGCCGGCCTCAGAGGCTGTTCGCTGTACTTCTCCAGCTGGCGCTGCTGTTCCTCAGTCGAAAATAGCGGCATCCCAACGGCGATGACTCGTCGTACCTGGGAACCGAGCTGATGAGCAATCTCGATGGCCTCGAAGGAACCCGTATGTATGCCCAATAAATCGACGTCGCCTTCAACCCCCGCCGCCTTGAGCGTGTCGACCGTGCTCTGAGCATATTGCTCGAGCGACAGGGCCCAAGGCGGCGCGTCGGAAAAGCCGTAGCCCAATCGATCCGGCGCGTGGGAAGGCCGCTCCAGCCGCTCCTGCAGCATTTCCCACATGGCACTGGAACGTGGCGACATGTGCAGCAGCACCAGGGGCACGCCCTTACCCTTACCCTCGTTGCTGCGCAGGTGGATTTGTCCGAAGCGAGTCGGGTAGATGCGCCGTGTCATTTTCGCAAGACCGCTGTCGGCGACGATTGCGCGGAAACGCCCCGTCAACCACTCCGCAGTCATTTCGACGTTTCCGCGGAAACGTGCGCCATCGCCGGGGGCCTCCTAGTGAGCATCCAAAAAGGCCTCGACCAACGGCGCGACCAAATCCGGTCTTTCAATGTGAAGCATATGTCCCGCGCCCGCGACCCGGGCAATTTCAATGTGAGGAAATATCGAGCGAAATGCCTGCGCCGTGCCATCGGCGCCCAGCTTGGCTAGGATGTCCGACTCCTCGCCCACCAGCATCAACAGAGGCGCACGCAACTCACGCCAGCACGCCTCGGCATCTTCGCGCTTGTACAGTATCGGATTCACCCAATGATGGCGTGGGTCGCCCGCAAGCCGCACCCGGCCGCCGCCGTCGAGTTTACCCCAGGCCGCGGCCACAAACGCGGCTTGCGCCGCCGAGAATCGCGGGTAGCGGAAGCGGATGATGCCGGCCAATTCCTCGAATGACGCATAGTCCTTGCGCACAGGTTCGGCCTTCAATTGGTTCAGCCATTTGCGCATTCGCGCCGGCGCTTGCGCGGGAGAGGTACGCGCAAGTCCGAATCCTTCCAGGTTGACGACGCAGCGGACTCGTTCCGGCCGTATGCCCGCGTACGAGCAGGCGATATTCCCGCCCATGCTGTGGCCCACCAGGCGCGCGGGTACCGCGGGTGAGAGCTCAGCCAGCAA
>Ga0137394_10002340_pt1 | contig 14015 bp, 10 predicted proteins | sample czobulk116metaG_FD_108278 | JGI IMG/M metagenome (GOLD analysis project Ga0137394, IMG submission 108278) | Vadose zone soil microbial communities from Angelo Coast Range Reserve, California, USA - czobulk1.16 metaG | ecosystem: Environmental > Terrestrial > Soil > Vadose zone | place: USA...
CGAGGTAGTCGAGCTGATCGTCGCGCCGCTCGACGTCTTCCAGGAGCTCCTGGTTGTCGCTGCGGAGCACGAGCATGGCATCCCGCAGCATGCCCTGGGACACGTCGCCCATCCGGAGCGCCTCGCGCGTCGCCTGCCCCAGGGCCAGGCCGGGCTGGTCGAGGTAGCGGTCGTCGAGATAGCGCGTCTTGAACGGGTTGTCGGCGGTCGTTGCGTCGTCGGGGACCATGGCCGTGATCATCCGCGCGGCCCACGGCGCGAAGGGCAGGAACACGGCGCTGATCGCCACATTGAAGAAGGTGTGGGTGTTGGCGATCTGGCGCGCGGGATCGCTCGCGGTGGCGCCGACGAGGGAGGCGAGCGGGTGAATGAACGGAAACACGAGGGCCACCCCCAGCACCTTGAAGGCGATGTGCGCGACGGCCACGCGACGGGCATCGGCGGAGGAGCGCAGGCTCGCGGTCAGCGCGGTGGCGCACGTCCCGATATTGGCCCCCAGCACCACGGGAATGGCCCCGCTGAGGGGCAGGAGTCCCTGGCTCGCGAGGGAGAGGACCAGCCCGATGGTCGCGGCCGAGGAGGACATGCCGGCGCTGAACACGGCGCCGAGGAGGAGGCCCAGGCCCGCATTCGCCGACAGGGCCACCAGCACCTGGCGCGCCAGGCCGCTCTCCGTCACCGGGGCCATGGCCTCCGTCATGAGGCGCATGCCGAGGAACACGAAGCCGAAGCCGAGCACGGCCTGTCCGACGCTCTTGACGAGCCCGCGCCGCCCGAAGAAGGTCAGGCCGAATCCCGTCGCCACGAGCAGGAGCGCGAGATCCTGGATCCTGAAGGCGAGGAGCTGCACGGTGAGGGTCGTGCCGATATCCGCCCCCAGGATGACGCCCAGCGACTGCCGGAACGTCATGAGCCCGGCCGAGACGAACCCGATGACCATGAGGGTGGTCGCCGAGGAGGACTGCAGCAGCGCGGTGGCGAGCGCGCCGGAAGACACGGCGTTGAGCCGCGTGCGCGTGGCGCTCGTCAGCAGGTGACGCAGATGGCCCCCCGCGGCGCGCTGGAGCCCTTCGCCGCAGAGCTGCATACCGTAGAGGAGCAGGGCCACGCCGCCGAAAAGGGCCAGGAGGATCATGGGGCGCGGGGCGTGGGCGTCGGGTAGCCCAGCGCGATATCTGACTCAGCCCTCGGCTCGCCTTCGGCTGCACCTCGAACTACAGCTTCCAGGTGCCGCGTGTTGTTGACGGAGTGCACGCGCGGCGGCCTCACCTCGGTCAGCGAGGCGTTGGACACCGTGAGTCGCCAGATCGAGGACAGGGGAAGCCCGAGGCAATGGGCGAGATACGCGCTGATGACGCCGCCGTGGCACACCACGAGCACCTGCCGGCCATTGGGATGCGCGCGGGCGATCTCGCCGATCGCCCTGACCACGCGAGCTTGCACGTCCGCAAGCGGCTCGCCTCCCGGAGGCAGACAGGCCACGGGATCCCGCACCCACTGGGCGTACGGATCGCCCGGCAAGGCGCGGATCTCCTCGACCGTCCGCCCTTCCCACTCCCCCAGACAGAGCTCGCGCAGATCGTCGACGGGCGTGACCGGCACATCGGTCCCCGCCGCGGCGATCTCGGCCGTGCGTCGCGCCCGCGCGAGCGGGCTCGTGTAGACGGCGGCCACGGGCCGGCTCTGGAGAACGCGCGCCAGCGCCGCGGCCTGGCGCGCGCCCAGCTCCGACAGCTCCACGTCCTGGCTGCCCTGGAATCTGCGGATGGCGTTCGAGACCGACTGTCCGTGCCTGGCCAGGAGGATGTGGCTCATCGCCGGCGCTCGACCGCGGCCAGCGCCGCCTCGAGCCGGGACAGCGTCTCCGCCTTGCCCAGGAGTGCCGCCACCTGGAAGATCGGTGGGCTCTCGGTCTTGCCCGTGATGGCGATGCGCGTGAGCTGGGCGAGGTCCACGAGCTTGAGCCCCATCTCGGCGGCCAGGCCGCGATAAAGGCCCTCGAGGCTCGCCGCGTCGAAGGCCTCCTGGGCCTGGATGCGCTTGATGAGCACGGCATAGCGATGCGGGGCCTCGGCCGTCCAGAACTTCGCGGTGGCCTGCGGATCATAGGCCGGAGGCGGGCGGAAGTAGAACGCGGCCTGCTCGGCCATCTCGACGAAGGTGTGAGAGCGCTCCTTGAGGCTGTCGGCGATCCGCGCGAGGTGCGCGCGATCGGCAGGAACGGGCAGCCCGGCCCGCGCGAGAAAGGGCTCGAGCTCGGCGGCCAGGCGCTCGGGCGACATCATCTTGATCCACTCGAGCGAGAGCCAGAGAAGCTTGTCGCGATCGAAGACGGCGCCCGCCTTGCCGACATGGGCGAGATCGAAATGCTCAGCGATCTCCGCGGGGGACAGGATCTCCTGGTCTCCGTGGGACCAGCCGAGCCGCGCCAGGTAGTTGACGAGGGCCTCCCGCGGAATGCCCTGCTCCCTGAACTCCTCGACGGTGGTGGCGCCGTGGCGCTTGGACATCTTGCTCCGGTCGGCGGCCAGGATCATGGGCAGATGGGCGAAGACGGGGGCGGGATAGCCCAGGGCCGCGTAGCAGGCGAGCTGCTTGGGCGTGTTGTTGAGGTGATCATTGCCCCGGATGACGTGGGTGATCTTCATGGTCACGTCATCCACGACCGCGCAGAAGTTATAGGTCGGCGTGCCGTCGGTGCGCACGAGGATCCAGTCGTCGAGGGTGCCGTTGTCGAAGCTGACGGCGCCCAGGATGGCGTCGTCGACCACCGTCTGCCCGCCCGTCGGCACCTTGAGCCTGAGCGCGTGGGGCTCGGAGGCGGACACCTTCGCGTCGCGGCAGGTGCCGGGGTAGCGGAAGGTCTCCCCGCGCGCCTGCGCCTCTTTCCGCAACGCGTTGAGGATCTCGGGGGTGCAGCGGCAGCGATAGGCGCGGCCCTCCGCGAGGAGCCGCTCGGCGTGCGCGCGGTAGATCTCGAAGCGCTCGGTCTGGCGATAGCCGGGAGCGGGCGGCCCCTCGTCCCACTCGAGCCCGAGCCAGCGCAGGACATCGAGGATGGGCGTGATGTACTCCTCGGTCGAGCGCGAGCGGTCCGTGTCCTCGATGCGCAGCACGAAGGTACCCTGGTGCCGCCGGGCGAAAGCCCAGTTGAAGAGCGCGGTGCGGGCGCTCCCCACGTGAAAGGAGCCCGTGGGACTCGGCGCGAAGCGAACTCTGACCGTGTCAGGCATGCACGATCATCTTACCGCGTTAAAAGCGAGCCCGGCGCATCACCGCACGCGGAAGCAGCCGGATGACGAGCATGACCCAGCGCCAGATGGGCGGAGCGTAGACCACGGGAGCTCCCGCGTCGAGGGCGCGGAGGACGACGCGCGCCACCGACTCCGGCTCCCCCGCGAAGGGCGGCACCCGTAGCCCCGCCGTCATGGACGTTTTGACGAAGCCGGGGCGCACGGCGAGCACGCGCACCCCGCGATCGGCATAGGCGAGCCCGAGGCCGTCGAGAAACGCCGAGAGTCCCGCCTTGGAGGCGCCGTAGAGATAGTTGCTGCGCCGCGCCCGGTCGCCCGCCACCGAGCTGAACGCGCAGATGGTGCCACCGCCGCGCCCGGCCAGCCGCTCGGCCGTCTGCTGGCAGAGGACCACCGTGCCGGTGAAGTTGACCTCGAGGAGCCGGGCGAGACGCGCGCTGTCGCGCTCGAGCGTCTCCTGCGGGGCGAAGTCGCCACCCGTGACGATGAGCGCGTCGAAGCTGCCCAGCGCGCGCTCGGCCGCGTCGAGGGCAGCCGCGAAGCCCTCGGGCTCCGCCAGGTCGAGATGGCCTGTCACCACCGGTCCACTTGCCCCGCGCGCCGCGAGATCCCGGGACGACGTCAGCAGCTCGTTCGGGTCACGGCCGAGGAGAGCGAGGGCATCGCCGCGGCCGGCCAGGAGCCGCGCCAGGGCCCGTCCCATCCCGCGCGTGGCTCCCACCAGCACAGCCTTCACGCGTCGTCTCCGAGCAGGCGCGCCGACAGGGCGGAGCCGAACCGGTGCTCGGGATCCCACCGATCCCGCACGCGCCGCCATTGCGGGAGCCGCGGCACCATGCGCTCGAAGTCGTCGCGCCGGGTGACGGCGTCCTTGGCCAGATAGATCCGACCGCCGGCGCGGACCACCGTGCCGTCCAGCTCGTGCACGAGGGCCTCGGTGGCGGGGCCGCGGTAGGGCAGGTCCATCGCGAGGGTCGTGCCCTCGAGGGGAAAGGACAGATACGCGTCGGACTCGGGGCCGCAATCCTTGATCACCGTGAGAAAGGAGGTCGCCCCCGCCCGGCTCAGACGCTCCAGCAGCTCCGAGAGCACGGGCACGCCCGCCGCCCGCGGGACGACGCACTGGTACTGAAGAAAACCGCGCCGCCCATAGAGGCGGTTCCAGTCCTTGACGCTGTCGAGCGGGTAGAAGAAGGCGTCGTAGGGCACGAAGCGGCCGCCCGCCCGTCGGCTCTGGATCCGGTAGTAGGCCGCGTTGAAGGCCCGCATGAGGAGCGGGCTGAGCAGCCATTGGGGTCCGTCGAAGGGGAGCCCGCGCACGGTGGTCTCTCGCGGGCGCGCGCCCGGCGCCTCCCCGCGCGAGGCGTGGCGTCCACGGATGATGATGCCGCGCCCGAGGCCGGACCCGGTGGCCAGGCAGTCGATCCAGCCCACGGTGTAGGGCCAGTCCTTGCCCGCACGCCTCAGACCGTCGAGCATCTCGGCCAGATGAGCCGCCGGCTCTGCCTCGACGAACATCCAGGGCGTCTCGACCGGCCTGAGGCGGATGGTGGCCTCCGTGATCAGCCCCGTCAGTCCCATGCCACCCACCGTGGCGAGAAAAAGGTCGCGCTCGCGATCCGGGCCGCACGCCACGAGGCGGCCGTCGGCCGTCTCGAGCACGAGCCCGCTCACGAATCCGCCGAAGGAGCCGTCGCGGTGATGGTTCTTGCCGTGCACGTCGGAGGCGACGCAGCCGCCCACCGTGACGAATTTCGTGCCCGGGCTCACGGGGGGAAACCAGCCACGCGGCACGAAGACCCGGAGAATCTCCGCGAGGGAGAGCCCCGCCTCGCACGTCAGCGCCCCCGTGGACGGCTCGAAGGCCAGGATGCGGTCGGCGCGGACGGTCTCGAGGACGAGAGTCTGGGCCGAGGCGGGCACGGCGGCGTCGCCGTAGGAGCGTCCGAGGCCGCGCGGGAGGACACGGCCGGCGCGCGGGAGCCTCAACCGCTCCGGGCGGGCGACGGTGGCGCGGCAGACCGGATGGCGACCCCAGCCCGCGATCGTCTCGACGCTCAGCCCGTCCATCGCGGACCGTAGATGATGACAAGGGTGGCCAGCATCCAGAGGAGGGCGTCGACGAGGAGCGCGCGATCGTTCACGAGCAGGTCGGATGGATTGCCCCCGAGATCCCGACGGTAGAGGAGATAGAGGTAGCGGAAGATGCCGTAGAGGACGAAGGGCAGGGTCAGGGGCAGGAGCCGGGTGTGAAACTTGGCCACCGTCTCGGCCGACATGGTGTAGAGCGCATAGGCCGTCACCGTGGAGGCGGTGACCACGGAAATCATCTGGTCCAGGAAGCCTTCGCTGTACTCGGCGAGGATGGGTCGGTGCGCCGCCGCGTTCCCCGCGAGCGTGAGGTACTCGTGACGACGCTTGCCGAGGGCCAGGAAGAGCGCGATCAAGATGGTGCAGATGAGGAGCCAGCCCGAGATCTCGACGTCTACCGCCACCGCCCCCGCCACCGCGCGCAGCACGAAGCCCGTGGCCACCGTCAGCACGTCCAGGATGACCAGGTGCTTGAGCCAGGCGGAGTACGCCGTGAGGAGCACGCCGTAGCCCAGGGCGGTCAGGCCGAAGACAGGCGAGAGGGAAAAGGCCGCCGAGAGGCCCGCGGCCAGGAGCGCGATTCCGATGGCCACGGCGGCCCGGATCGACAGCGCGCCCGCCGCGATGGGCCGCTGCTTCTTCTGGGGGTGGAGACGATCCTTGTCGACGTCGGCGACGTCGTTGAACAGATAGATGGCCCCGCTGAGCCCGCAGAAGATCACGAAGGCGGCAGCGGCGCGCCAGACCAGTGGAGTGAACATCTGTTGGGCGAAGACGACGCCGGCGAAGACGAAGAGGTTCTTGACCCACTGGCGCGGACGGAGCGACGTCAGGACGGCAGCAAGCACGCTCACGCCGTCCTACAAGCGGATCACATGCGGCTGGGCACCGAGTGGCCCGGTCAGGTTGCGCGTGTCGAGCACCAGCCGCGCCTCGCGGACGAGGCGGACGGGGTCGAACTCGCGATGCGCGGTGAGGACGAGGACCAGATCGTAGGAGCCGAGGGAGGCGGCCGCCCAGTCCACCGCGGTCAGGGATCGGCTTCCCACCGTCAAGGTAGGGACGTGGGGGTCGGCATAGTCCACGCGCGCGCCCCGCAGGACGAGGGCGTCGATGATCTCCACGGCGGGCGAATCGCGCACGTCTCCCACGCCCGCCTTGTAGGCGACGCCGAGCACGAGCAGGCGTGAGCCCTTGAGCGGGCGGCCGAGGTCGTTGAGGGCGTCGATGGCGAGCTGCACCGTGTAGCCCGGCATGCCTCGGTTGATCTCGTCGGCGAAGGCGATGAAGCGGGCCTCGTAGCCCATCATCCGCGCCCGCCACGAGAGGTAGTAGGGATCGCTGGGCAGGCAGTGGCCGCCGATGCCGGGGCCGGGCTGGAAGGGCATGAACCCGAAGGGCTTGGTCGCCGCAGCCTCGATGATCTCCCAGACGGAGAGTCCGAGGCGCCGGCACATGATGGCCAGCTCGTTGACGAGGGCGATGTTGACGCTCCGGAAGATGTTCTCGAAGAGCTTGACCAGCTCCGCCGCCTGGGGCGAGGAGACGGGCACGATGCGCTCGATGATCTGCCCGTAGAGCGCGGAGGCCAGGGCCATGCAGGACGGGGTGACGCCGCCCACGACCTTGGGAATGTTCGTGAGGCCGTAGCGGCGGTTGCCGGGGTCGATGCGCTCGGGGGAGAAGGCGAGGAAGAACTCGTGGCCGACCGCGAGCCCCGCGGCGGCGAAGCGAGGCAGCAGCACCTCCTCGGTCGTCCCCGGATACGTGGTGGACTCCAGCACGATGAGCTGGCCCGCGCGCAGGATGCGCGCCACGTCCTCCGCCGCCGCCACGATGTGGGAGATGTCGGGCTCCTTGGACTTCCCCAGCGGCGTCGGCACACAGATGATGATGGCATCGGCGGCGGTGAGCGCCTCGATCCCGTCGGCGACGACGAGACGCCGCGCCGTGACGAGGGGGGCGAGCTCGTCGCTCGGCACGTCCTCGACCGGGCTCACGCCCGCGCGGATCCGCGCGGAGCGGTCCGCGTCCACGTCCACTCCGATCACGGGCAGGCCCCCCTTGGCGAAGGCCACGGCCAGGGGCAGGCCGACGTAGCCGAGCCCGATGACGCCGATGGTGGCGTCGCGTCGCTCCAGCCGCTGCTTGAGCTCCTCCGCCACCTGCCCCATGGGCACGCTCAATGGAGACGCCCGAGCGCATCGCGGATGGCGCGCGCCGTCGCCTCGATCTCCCCGTCGGTGAGCTCCGGAAAGCACGGCAGCGAGAGCACCTCGGCGGAGGCCCGAGCGGCGTGGGGGAAGGCCCGGTCGGCATCGGCGAGGGCGAACATGGGCTGGGCGGGGATGGCGATCGGGTAGTGGACGGCGGTGCCGATCCCCGCGTCGGTCAGGGCCATGGCGAGGGCGTCGCGCTTCGGGGTGCGCACGGTGAACTGGTGGTAGACGTGACGGGCGGGCGCGCGCTCCTCCGGCAAAGCCAGCGGCGCGTCCCCGAGAAGCTCCCGGTAGCGCGCGGCGATCCGGCGTCGCGACTGGTTCCAGTCATCGAGCCGCCGGAGCTTCACGCGGAGGAGGGCGGCCTGGAGCTCGTCCAGCCGGCTCGAGTAGCCGAGCTCGACGTGCTCGTACTTGCGCGGCGATCCATGATCCCGCAGCCGGCGCACCTGCCGGGCCACTTCCTCGCGGGCGGTCAGGATCATGCCCCCGTCGCCGCAGCCCCCGAGGTTCTTGGTGGGATAGAACGACAGGCACGCGGCGTCGCCCCAGGCTCCCGCCGGCTTGTCGCCATAGGAGGCCCCCACCGCCTGCGCGGCGTCCTCGACCACGACGAGGCCGCGAGCGCGGGCGATGGCGGTGATGGCGTCCATGGCCGCGGGCTGCCCGTAGAGGTGGACGGGCATGATGGCGCGCGTCCGCGGCGTCACCGCCTTGTCCACGAGCGCGGGATCCAGGTTGTACGTGCCGGGATCGATGTCCACGAAGACCGGCCGCGCCCCCACCATGAGCACGCTGGTCGCCGAAGCCACGAAGGAGAAGGCCGAGGTGATGACCTCGTCACCGGGCCGGACGCCGACCGCCTTGAGGGCGATGACGAGGGCATCGGTGCCCGAGGCGACTCCGATGCCGTGGGGGACGCCACAGAGCCGGGCCAGCTCGCTCTCGAGGGCGGCGACCTCGGGCCCGAGAATGAAGCGGCAGGAAGCGAGCACTCGCGCCGCCGCCGCCGCCAGCTCGGCCTTGAGCGCTTCGTGCTGCCGCGTGAGGTCGATCTGGGGGATCATCGGCTGCCTCCTCCGCTGCTTCCGCGGGCGCTCGTGCCCACCTGACCGACACCGAGGAGATGGACGGAGAATCGGAACTCGTCGTCGGAAGCGTAGCGGTGGATGAATTGCGCGGTGATCGCCCAGCAGTCGAAGTGGATGTCTATCCCTCCCCGGGCCTCGGTGGCCCTGCCATTGGTCACGTCCCAGTAGCTGCTGGCCTTGAGATCCACGTTCCGCGTCACGCGCGCGGTGGCCGAGGCCTGGAGGAAGCGGAAGCCCTGCTGCTCGTTGAAGCGCGGCCCCATCGTCACCGAGAAGTCGCGGAAGATGGCGCTGATGTCGGCGTTCGCGTCCCGGAAACCCAGACCGTAGACATTGTACCGGGCGTCGGCCCGGAAGCGGAGATGCTCGTTGGGCTGGATGAGGATCTCGCCCACGGCGTCCTTGAAGGGCTCGCCGACGGGCAGGAAGTTGTAGGTCTGGCTCAGGGTCAGGCGGGCCAGCTCCCAGCGCACCGGCTCCTCGTCGGGACCCGAGACCGTGCGCGCGTTGAACCGGTTGACCAGGCTGTAGGTGACTTCGTTGGCCTTGCCCTGGGCGTCGATGCCTGTCCGCGCCTCGTAGCCCGGGTCGAAGCGGAGGGTGGGACCTCCTCCGGGCTCCCATTGCGGATTGTCCTTCTGATTGACGCCGCGGATCTCCAGGAAGGTGGCGCGCGGCTCGATCACGTGCTGGAGGGCGGAGATGCCGCCGGTGCCGCCCACGTTGAAGACGCGCGAGACGCGGGTCTCCAGCTGCACGCCTGCCTCCACCTGCTGGCGGACCCGGTCGTCGTCGACGGTCTTCTCCACGGTGACGGGGAAGCCATTGTCGGGTCCCTGGGAGATCTCCGACCTGACCACCCGCTGGTTGTAGTAGGTCAACCGCCCGCCCAGGAACGGGGTCATGGTGAAGAGCCCGGCCACGGGAATCGGGTAGAGGAAGCGGGGATGGACGTCGCCCCGCACGCCTTCGGATCCGATCTCGCGGTGGAAGCTGACGAAGGAGGCCTGGGTCTCGAAGAGAAGACCCGGCACCCCGGGCACGGTCTGGCGTATGCCCTCCAGCTTGATCTCGGGCGCGCGCTGCAGCTCCACGGGCCGCGGCGTGGTCAGGTCCTGGTACCAGTACACGCGGCCCACGAGGTTCCACGACTCCCACCGCTGCGTCACGAACACGTTGGTCTCAGCGCGCTGCCGCACGCGGTCCCCCGCCGCGTCGGCGTACGTCTTGTAGATGTCGTCGTCGGAAGTGACGTTCGAGTCGATCTTGAGCGACATGCTCGGGGTGATCTGCCACGCGTGCTTGATCTGGATCCAGCCGCGGTTCTCGTCGAGCCCCTTCGAGCTGCGCGAGTCGAGGAAGGCTTCGTTCACGCCGAAGGCCTGGACCTGCCCCTGGGTCTCGCGTGACAGAACGTAGCGGTATTCGAGCTCCAGGCCCATCCCGCGCTTGGTGAAGGTATCGAGGGTCACCGTGAGGTCCTGGCTGTCGCTGATGGCCCAGTAGTACGGCACCCGGGCGAAGTATCCCTTTCGGGAGTTCTGGCCGAACTCGGGAAAGAGGAAGCCCGACTGGCGCTCGCGTCTGAGGGCCGCCGCGAAGAAGGGCACCCAGGGCAGGACGGGCACGCTCTTGACCCAGAAGGAGACGTCCCGTCCGAAGATGATCCCGTCGAGATCGGCCTGCCCCGACCCCAGGTGCACGGACCAGTCGGGCACCTCGCCTTCGCACGTCGTGAAGACGCCCTGACGCATGCCGTACACGCTCTCCCCCAGGCGGTCGAACCGCTCGGCGGAGAGGCGGTAGTACGGAGGAACCTGGGCCGAGGCCTTGTAGACGACGCCCGTCCCCGTGTTGAGGTTGTAGTCGACGCGCTCGCCGACGAGCCGGTCCTGCCCGTCGAAGAAGACGACCTTGCCCTGGGCCACTGCCTCGCCCGTATTGCGATTGAGCTCGACCCGATCAGCGAGGAGGCGGCTGCCTCCGCGGGTGATCTCCACGTTGCCGGTGGCGAGCACCAGGTTCGAGTCGCCGCCGATCTGCTGGATCCGGTCGGCGACGACGCTGGTCTCGCCGCTGCTGTCCTGGAGCGTGAGGGGGGCCTGCTGAGCCCTCACCTCAGCTGGATGGACGCAGAAGAGCGCGACCGCCAGGGCCAAGGGGCCGAGCCGTGCCGCGCGCCGCGCGGGCAGACATGGATTGGACGTCTTTTCTGGAGACACAGGCCAACATCCTATCTCAGCGGCCCGGGTCGTCTTCGCTAAAAATATCTGTCTTTTCAGTGGCTTGGACGAGAGTCGGCCCGAGGAGCGAGAGTGACCCCGCCACACAAACCATGGGGGTTCGCTGATCCGAGAGCGCCATCCGTAGGGCCTCGGCGGGAGAGGAAGCGAGATCGGCCTTCAGGCCCGGCCAAAGTTTTTCCGCCAGGGCCTTCACCGAGGCCGCGGGAGCCGCCCGTGGGTGCTCGCTCGCGGTGAAGATAACGCGTCGGGCCAAGGGCAAGAGAGGGAGCAGGATGCCGGGCTGATCCTTGTCGGAGAACATGCCGATGATGAGCGTGCCGCGCTGGCCGGGGAAATACGCTTCGAGCGAAGCGGCGAGGGCCCGGGCGCCCGCCGGATTGTGCGCCCCGTCGAGCACGATGGGAGGTGGCCCGGGCAAGACCTGGAAGCGCCCGGGCCAGCGGGCGGCACCAAGGCCCGCTCGGATCGCGGCCTCGCTCACGCCCAGGAGATGCGCCGCGGTGGCGGCGAGGAGCGCGTTGCCGGGCTGAAAGACACCGAGCAGGGCCACGCGCACGTCATCGAACGTGAAGCCCGGTCCGTGGAGGTCCAGCCACAGGCCGTCGAGCCCGCTCCGGCGCACTTGCGCGTGAAGATCCCGCCCCTCGAGAAGGAGCGGCACCCCTGCTTCGGCCGCGCGCCTCACGATCACCGATTCAGCCCCGGGCTCCTGGCGCGCCGACACGGCGGCTCCGCTCCGGATGATGGCGGCCTTCTCCGCGGCGATCTTCTCGAGGGTGTCGCCGAGGTAAGCCTGGTGGTCGAGGTCGATGCGGCTCACGACTTCGACGGCGGGACGGCCCACGGTGGTCGAGTCGAGCCGTCCCCCCATGCCGACCTCGAGCACCGCCACCTCGACACCTTCGCGGACGAAATGATCGAGAGCGAGCGCGGTCAGCGCCTCGAACATGGTCGCGTCGAGGCGCGCGACCAGGGTGCCGAGGGCCTCGACCCCGTCGGCGAAATCAGCCTCGGAGATCGGGCGGCCGTCGACGCGAATACGCTCGCGGATATCGAGGAGGTGAGGCGAGGTGTAGAGCCCGACCCGGCGGCCCGCGGCCTGGACGGTGGCCGCGAGCATGGCGCATATCGAGCCCTTGCCGTTGGTGCCGGCGACCTGGACCAGGGTCATGGCGCGCTCGGGGTGGCCCGCCGACTCGAGCAGCGTCTCGATGCGCTCGAGGCCGGGACGCATCCCGGCCATCTCGCCGCCCCGCAGCCCGGTGACGCGGGCCACGGCCTCGCGGTAGGTCATGGAGCGGGCTGGGATGGACCCGCGAAGAAAGCGAGAATGCGACGGAGCGTGTCTCGGAGCTCCCGGCGCTCGATCACGAGGTCGATCTGGCCGTGCTCGAGGAGGAACTCGGAGCGCTGGAAGCCCTCGGGCAGCGGCTGGCGTATGGTCTCCGCGATGACGCGCGGGCCGGCGAAGCCGATGAGCGCGCGGGGCTCGGCCAGAATGAGATCACCCAGCATGGCGAAGCTGGCCGTGACGCCGCCCGTGGTCGGATCCGTGAGCAGCGAGACGTAGGGCAGGCGCTCGTCGGCCAGTCGCTTGAGGGCGGAGGCGGTCTTGGCCATCTGCATGAGCGACAGGATGCCTTCCTGCATCCGGGCTCCGCCGGAGGCGGACACGATGAGGACGGGCACGCGCTTCTGCACGGCGAAATCGATGAGGCGCGTGAGCTTCTCGCCGACCACCGAGGCCATGCTGCCGCCCATGAAGCCGAACTCGAACACGCCCACCGCGACCTCGTAGCCCCCGATGCGCCCGAGTCCGGTGATGACGGCTTCCTCGAGACCCGTCTTGCCGCGCGCGGCCTTCACGCGATCGGTGTATCGCTTGGTGTCCTTGAAGCCGAGGGGGTCGCGCGAGCGAAGTCCCGTCTCGCGCTCCTCGAAGGAGCCCGTGTCCAGGAGCGAGGCGATGCGCTCCTGGGCGGTGATGCGGAAGGGGTAGCGGCACTTCGGGCAGACACGCCCGGCGCGGTCCACCTCGGCGCGATAGACGATCTCCTTGCAGGAGTCACACTTGACCCAGAGGCCCTCGGCGATATTGACCTTCTTGGGCCGGTCGTCACCGCCTTCCTTGCCTTTGAAGAACCAAGCCACCACTCAGCTCCTCGCTCGCGTGGATGTGGACGCGAGCCCGTGCATCCGCTTGTCAGCGGGGGCCCCGACATGGCCCCCGCACTCCCCCACGTGCTGTCGGTGTCCGGGGCCGGTCATACGGTGCTCGCCTTCAACGGCTCTTTGAGGGAGGCGACGAAGTCCCCGACCCGGCCCACGAGCTCCTCGGACCCGCCGTGACGCTCGACGAGCTGCACGATGGCCGAGCCCACGATGACTCCGTCGGCCGCGCGGCCCACCGCGGCGGCCTGCCCGGGCGTCGCGATGCCGAATCCCACGCAGATGGGCTTGGTCGTGATCCCTCGAAGGGTGCGCAGGTGCTGCAGGAGATCGGGGGGCAGCTCGGCGCGCGCGCCCGTGACCCCGGTCAAGGAGACCATGTAGAGAAAGCCGGTGGCCGCCCGCGCGATGGCGCGCATCCGATCGGGCGTGGAGGTCGGAGCGACGAGGTGGATCAGGTCGAGGCCCGCCGCCTCGGCTTCCGATCGCAGGGGACGGGCTTCCTCGGGCGGCAGGTCGGCCACGATGACGCCGTCGACGCCGCACTTCACCGCCGTCACGCAGAACGCCTTGAGCCCGAAGGCGAGGAGGGGGTTGTAGTACGTGAGGAAGACGAGCGGCACCGCCGTCTCGCCCCGGAGATCACGCGCCAGCTCGAGCACGCGGGGCAGCGTCACGCCCGCCTGGAGGGCGCGCTGGGTCGCCCGCTGGATCACCGGCCCGTCGGCCAGAGGATCCGAGAAGGGCACGCCCAGCTCCACGATGTCGGCGCCCCGTCGCGCGGCTTCGATGACGAGCCGCTTCGTGAGCGACACGGACGGATCGCCCGCGGTGAAGTACGGGATGAGGGCGCGCTCGCCCCGCTCCCTGAGGGCGGCGAAGGTCATGACCAGGCGCCCCGTCGCCGTCGTCGTCATCGCCGGCCTGCCGCCGAGGCCGCCCGCG
>Ga0137394_10002341_pt1 | contig 14014 bp, 13 predicted proteins | sample czobulk116metaG_FD_108278 | JGI IMG/M metagenome (GOLD analysis project Ga0137394, IMG submission 108278) | Vadose zone soil microbial communities from Angelo Coast Range Reserve, California, USA - czobulk1.16 metaG | ecosystem: Environmental > Terrestrial > Soil > Vadose zone | place: USA...
AAGACATTCAGACCCAGCGGAATCCCTTCACCGGTATCGGCAATTTCAACACAGGCATTTCCGTTGTTCGCATAGCATCTGGCGGTCAAGATCCCACCTTGGGGCATCGCTTCGAAGGAATTTTTGATTAAATTGAGAAATACCTGTTTAAGCTTGTCCGCGTCGCCCGAAACCGCCGGCACGTCCGTATCGAATTGCTCGACGATTGTAACTTTTTCTTGGAGAGATTCCGGCAGCAGCAACGCGATGAGCCCGCGCACGAGCTTTGTCGGGTCGACCAGCCGGCAACTGACCTGCTGCGGGTGTGAGAGCGTATGAAAGTCGTTGAGCAGTGTTTGCAGACGGCCGATTTCGCTCTTCAGGTCCTGCACCGTGCCCATGATCATTTCTTTGCTGAGGTTAAAATTATTTTGCAGCGACCGTTCTAAAAATTGCACGGTCGTCGACATGCCGTTAAGCGGATTTCGGATCTCATGAGCTAACATAGCCGTCGCCGTCCCGATCGCGGCCATATGCTCTTTTTCTTTTAGTTGCTCCTGGACTTTTTTTTGCTCACTGTCGTCGCGTAAGAGAATGAAATGCCCCTTGACGGCTCCCGTCTCATCGCGCAACGCCAGCGCCTCCAACTGCGCATACAAATACGACCCATCTTTGCGCCGCAGCCAGTCGGAAATGACAACGCTATTTTGGCGCTGCGCCTTTTCAATCGTTTGTTGCCACTTAATTTCAACGGCCGGCGCAACTCTGAAAAGCGTCGGAAAATGGACGCCTTCGATTTCTTCACTCGGATAACCTAAAATTATTTCCGTCCCTCGGTTGGCGCGAACAACTTTATGCTCTTGACCGAGAAATAAAATAGCATAATTGGTCAAATTGCCCATCAAGCTCTCATCGAGCGGCGAGGGGCAAATTCGTTTCGGGGTCAAAGCTGACAATTCTTGTTTTCCCACGGCAAATCGACTCTCTCAGCACTGAGAATTTGGCGCGATTCTATAGGATAACCATAGAATGTTTCAGCATGGCGACAGGTCGGTTTTCTCTACTCTCAATCTTGGTACACACCTAGTCCTAAATCAACCCATCTCTGCTGAAAACCTCTCCCCATGAGCGATGTCGCGCTGACGGGGAACAACGCTTGCACTTACATGGCGTTATGGCGCTACGAATCTTCTCTTGGGCCCGGCAGATTCCGGCGCGGCGATGAATAAAAATCTTCCGCCGTTGATCGCCGCCATGCTGCGGCCGGAGTTTTACCCGGACCCAAGTGCCGAGGTGGAGCTTCGGCAAACCCACATATCATACGTATTTATCGCCGGAGCCCGCGTTTATAAGGTCAAGAAACCCGTCAAATTTCCTTTTTTAGATTATTCGACTTTGGACAAACGCCGCCACTTCTGTGCGGAAGAAGTTCGCCTGAACCGGCGGCTCGCGCCGAACACCTACTTGGGCACGGTCGGCATTGGTCGCGCGGGAAGAGCTTTTTCTCTCGATCGAGACTCGGGCCGACCGGTCAAAGAATATGCGGTCGAAATGAAACGACTGCCCGACTCCGGGATGCTTAGCTCGTTATTGCGTCGCGATTCGGTGGGATCGGATTGTCTGGTTGCGATAGCAAAAAAACTCGCCGCCTTTCATGCGCGCGCGCCTACCGACAAGGCGACGGTTTACGGCTCGCCGCAAGCGATTGCCGCCAATCTTCGAGAAAATTTCCACGCTACCCGGCAATTCGTCGATCGTACGATTACTGGGCCTTCCTTTACGACCATCAAAACCTACAGCGAGGCGTTTCAAAAGGAGCACGCCGCGCTCATGGCCGGGCGAGTCGCTCAAGGTCGCGTCTGCGAAGGTCACGGCGATTTGCGCGCGGAACATATCTGCTTGGTGGACGAAATAGAAATCTTCGATTGCGTGGAATTCAATGTGGCCCTCCGATATGGCGACATCGCCTCGGAGATTGCCTTTCTGTCTATGGATTTAGATTTTTTCGGCTGCGCGCACTTGTCGCGCCAGTTCGAAACCGCCTACGCAGCGGCTGCAGGCGATCCGGCAATGGCAACCTTGCTGCCCTTTTATAAATGCTACCGCGCCTATGTCCGTGGCAAAGTCGAGAGCCTTAAAAGCAAGGAGCAAGAAATTTTCGCTGCCGATCGGCAACGCGCGTCTTTGCAGGCGTTGCGCTACTTCTGTCTCGCGACCCGCTATACCGAAAGCCGGCGAAAACCAATCCTACTGCTCGTCTGCGGCCTGATCGCAACGGGGAAATCGACCGTGGCTGGATTGCTCTCGAATCTGACCGGCTTTCCGGTTTTCAATTCCGATCAGGTCCGGAAAAAACTCGCCGGCATTGCCCCGACGAGCCGGCGAACCGACAAATTCCAAAAAGGAATTTACGCCGAGCAATTCACCGAACAGACGTATGCGAGCTTACTTGAGGCTGCGGACAAATGTCTAGTGAGCGGCAACGGCGTCATTATCGACGCCACTTTTGCGATGCCGCGATATCGTAATCAATTTATTAATCTGGCCGGCCGCTTTAATGTTCCGGTGCTTTTCGTTGAATGTCGGAGCGCAGAAAAAACCATCCGAGAGCGACTCGCCGCAAGAGCAAAGGATCCGAACGAAGTCTCTGATGCAACCTGGGCGGTTTATCGAAAAATGCGCGAGGAATTTAAGTCATTCTCCGAACTGCCCAAGAATTGCCACATTGAATTGAAGACCGACCGGAATCTCACGCGCGCTTTAGGCGAATTGCAGGCGAAGCTGTGAATATGAAATTCACAGCTCGCCGCAATTTCGTGGTTCGGAGCCGAAAGAAAATAGTCTTAAGCGACTGCTCGTACCGCTGCCGGCGTCGCCAGTCGACGATGGACCGCGTCCCAGTCGACGTTGGCGAAAAATGCTTCAATATATTTACCGCGCTCCGCCGGCTTGTAGTCGAGTAGAAAGGCGTGCTCCCAGACGTCCATGACCAAAATCGGTTTGAAACCGGACGGCACCCCGTCCTGATGCAGCGCAACCCAATGATTCGAAAGCCGCTCGGTCACTGGGTCCTGATATAAGATCGCCCAGCCGACGCCGCGCATTTCTCCGACGGCGGCAAACGCCTGATGCCAATTGTCGAAACCGTCGAAGCACTGCTCGACGGCGCGCTTGAAATCGGCGGACGGACTGCCTTTGCCTTTCGCCGCGAGATTTTCGAAATAATACTCGTGCAATACCATACCGCCATATTCGAATCCCAAACGACGCGTGAGTTCGGCATAAGCCGGGTCTTTCCCTGACGCCTCTTTGTTGCGGATGATTTCAGCAATTTGCTCGGTGAGTAAATTGGTGTTGTTCACGTAGCCCTCGTAAAGGCCAAAGTGCATTTTCAAAGTCTCGTCCGATATTCCCTTCAACCCGGAGAGCTTAAATTCCTTCGCTTTGTATTTAGAATGCGCCATTGTTCTTCCTTTCATCGCTAAGATTCTTCTAAATAACGCAAAGGCGATACCAAATTTTGCCTCTGCGGGCCGTCGCGAAAGTGGGACAAGAACATAGCCGATATGTGCCAAATTTAAGAAGCGAACCGGCCGATTGTCCTGTTCGATTTGGCTAAAAAAGAGCCCTGCCTCGTCGTCGAGCGCCATGGCACGTCTGTTGCGCCACTAAAAAAGAATGGCAGATCGTCAGCATATTTTAGTCGCTATCGATGATTTTCCGATGACGCAGCATCTCGAAGACTGTCTGAGGGAATCGGTTCGAGACCGAAAGGCAGTGACGATTCATCTGTTTCATGCGCTCGGGCCGCTGCCGCCGCAATTGCTCGAATCACGCGGCGCTGAGGATCCCGCAGACGAAGAGAAAGTCGAAGCCGAGCAAGTTCAACAGCAAGAGTCCTGGTTCCTTCGCGCACGCCAAGAAGCCGAACCTCTCCTGCAAACCGCAACAGCGCAGCTTCGAGCCCTGAATCTGCCGGACGCCGAGATCAAATCTCAGGTTTTGTTGCTGAATCACCGCGAAGATCTGGTCGTGGAAATTCTTAAAGTGGCACGCGACAACGATTGCGCAACAATCGTCGTCGGCCACAAATCCCACCCTTGGCTGCGCGAGCAGTTTCACGCGCATACCGCTGTGCAATTGAAATCGGCTACGCCGGACGTGACGGTTTGCGTCGTAAACACATAATGGATCACGGGCAACGCCTTAGCTGCTTGGGCATGCGTGATGTCCTCTTTGGTCGACGATTTTGATGGCTAAGAGCATTCAAGTCCCACTACGTGAAAGGCTGTCGCTTGCGTTTACGCTGATTGAAGACAGTATTTACGTCGGACTTGGTCTGCTGTTGGCCGGCGTCGCCGCCTCGCTGCTCGTCACTGAAATCGTTTTCTTCAGCCAATACATTCTCGCCGGAGAATTGTCCGATAACATCGTCATGCTGCTCGACCGCATTCTGCTGATTATTATCTTTGCCGAAGTTTTATATACGGTGCAGGTTTCTTTTCGCCAGCACGTGCTCCAGCCTGGCCCATTCTTAGTTGTGGGACTGATCGCGGTAATGCGGCGGATTCTTGTCCTCACAGCCGAACTACCGAAACTGGTGAAAGAAAACGAGGCGATTTTCTACAATGCCATGATCGAGCTTGGCTTGCTCACGGTTTTGATCGTTGCATTGGTGGTTTCACTACGGCTGATTCGGCCGAGCGATCCAAATGCCGCGGCGGAAGACAAATCGGCACCGCAGACCAAGCGCGGAGCCTAGCCGCGCTTTCTTGGAGAAACGTTTTTTAAATTAGCGGGTACGTTAATCGCGCTACGAATAAAATCCATGCGTCACTGCTCGAGAAAATACCATGGACGTCTCGCGGCGTGACTTTCTCCGCTTCTCGGTCGCGGCCGGCGGTGAAGGCAAAAGTCGAGCACTGCACGAAGCTGATCCAGGTCGATCCCACGCTTCACGCGCCTGGATTGATGGGATTACAAGGCGGCGTGCCGGAATGGCCGTTCAACGCCTGGAATTCTGCGGCGAAGGGCGGGTGACCTTAACTATGGCTCAACTACGTGGCCCGGTAATTTTGAAAAGCTCGCGTTTGGACGCCTGGTGCAAAAGCCCGGATACTTGCTGTGACCACGAATGAAAGTCCCGATTCGCCGTTACTTTTTGGATTTGCGTTTCGAGTGCACCGAGATCCTCCGCTTCCTGCTCGAACATCAAATCCGGCGCGCCGAGCGAGCCAAAATGCGTGCGCATGATTCTAGGCCTGCTCCCGCCGGCCTCTTCAACCCATTTGAGGAGCGTCATGAGCTTGCCTTCGACCTCGTCGGTTTTTCCTGGCAATGTATGAAAACTCAATCTAGATAAAAACACGATCTAAGCCCTCCGCTAACAAGATTGAATATCAAAACTGTTCTTTGTCGAGGTATCGACTCCAGAGGAGAAAAACCACGGTCATCGCGACGCCGGTCAGGATACCTAAAGTTGTCCACGGCCTCGCCTGAGCGTAAGAGATGGCAACATCCGCTCGATGCCGTGCTTCTTTTAGGACATCGTCCTTCTGAACGAGCCGATCTCTAATCGACTGTAAGGTTCGGCGCACTTGTCCACGTAACGATGACAAGCCGTCATCCGCCTGCTCAGCCGTGGCTTTCAGTAACTCTTCCACGTCTTCCGTCAGCGTCTTGAGATTGGAAGATAGCCTTTGGCGCGCAATTTCAGTTCGGTTCATACAAATCTCCCACATTTAACTCGATTATGGTTAGATTTTTACCGCAAGTTATGTGCCGAATTTGATTTCCTGTCCTGAGCAAAGTGCCAACCAGCACCGCGAAGCTGCGCGCCTCGCATATTCGCAACAAGTTTCACAATGGCGGGAAGGCGCAGCAGGCCCAGCGAACTAAACCGGCCGCGGTTGTACGAAAAACTCAGACAGAGAAGAAGAAAAATTCAGAATCGAGGACTTACTTAGATCGTGATGCGCACGCGGGAGAGGGAATCAACAAAGCGATAGAAAAATGGAATGAAGCCAGACGTTTTATCGATGATCGGGGGAGAGAACTCGCGCCCGGAATGAATAACAATAACCCCGTAGCAAGCTGCGGAGAATTGACCCCAGAGAATGAAACGTCTCCCGGGCTTGGATAAAAAACTATTGCCAGGTCACCGCGTCCGTGATCACGATTTCTTCGGAAGAAACTAACGACCGTGTGCCGTCATCCCAATGCACGTTGACCAATTGTCCGCCCTCGCCTTCGAGCTCGTAGACAATAGTTCCTTCCGTCGCGGCTCCGATGGTTCCTTCGATATCCAAAATCTCGGTCGCCGCGCGGCAGCGTATTCCTTTCAGCGTAACATCTATCATCGGCACGCCCCCGTGGTCTCGTCGAAAACGACTTGACGGTCGTTGATCTCAGGAAGGGCACTTTAAACATGAAAAATTGCTCAAATCAACCGTAAAAAAATTTGTTTGCATCGATAGACTCGGCGCGGTGATCGTTGCGCGAACGCGGCGTTAGCCAAGCAGCAGTCCCAGATCGGCGATCGAATGAAGTTACGAAATCAACGCCACCTGAATATCCATAACGTTGGTCAAGGTCGGACCTGTGACTAATAAATCGTCCGTGGCGCGCAAAAAATTATACGAATCGTTCCTATTTAGAAAGTCCCTTGCGTCGAGACCCATGGCTTTGCCGCGCTCGACGGTTGATCCGTCGACAATTCCACCGGCGGCATCCGTGGGTCCGTCGGTGCCATCCGTGCCGCCACTCAAGACAACGGCATTATTCAGGCCGTCGATTTCAATTGCCGCCGCCAGAGCGAACTCTTGGTTGCGACCGCCGACACCATCACCGTAGATCGTGACCGTGGTTTCGCCGCCCGAGATCACGCAAGCGGGACGAGGAATCGGTTTGTTCGTCCGCGCAATTTCTTGCATCAATGATGCGTGCGATCTTGCCACGGCTCTGCTTTCGCCCTCGACAGAATCGGCAAGAATCATCGTGTGGTAGCCGAGCTCGTCGGCGCGCCGGCGCGCTGCCTCGACGGCCATGCGGTTGCTGCCAATGACGACGTTTTGCACCGCCTGAAAGATCGCGTCCGACGGTTTCGGCGTCTCGTCATATTTCCCGTCTGCGCCGCTTTGCAAGTAATCGATCACCGCTGATGGAATCCGCTCGTGAAGCTGGTAGCGACGAAGTATCTCCAAACACTCGTCATAGGTGCTGTTATCCGGAGCGGTGGGGCCGGACGCGATGGCATCAAGCGCGTCGCCGATCACATCGGAAAGGATCAACGCGATCATGCGTGCGGGCGCTGCCAGTTTCACAAGCTGTCCGCCTTTCAATCGCGAAAGATGTTTTCGCAGCGTATTGATTTCGCCGATGCCGGCTCCGCTTTTTAAAAGAGCCTCGGTGGTTTGTTGCTTATCGGCGAGCGATAAACCGCCAGCCGGAAAAGGCAAAAGCGCCGAACCGCCGCCGGAAATCAGAAACAAGACCAGGTCGCGCTCATCGCACTTGTAGACGAGCTCCACAACCTGCCGCGCTCCATCGAGTCCGGCTTGATCGGGAATAGGATGACCGGCTTCGACGACGCGGATCTTCTTCAGCGGCACGCCGTGGCCGTACTTCACGACGATGACGCCGTCCGCGATTTTATCCCCGAGCAATTCTTCGACGGCCGATGCCATCGGCGCGCTCGCTTTACCGCAACCGGCGACAAAGATGTTGCGAATCGATGCGAGCTCGTAGGCGCGGCCGGCGACGTAGAGCTGATCGCCGCGAAGCCGAAGGTTTCTCTTGACCGCTGCGCCGGGGTCCGACGCGATTAAAGCGGCGCTGAAAATAGTTCGGGCGTGGGTCCGCAGTTCGTTCAGAGATGGCATTTGCCGGATCCCCTAATGGCCAACATGGCGCACGCACCGAAAAGCGCGCCGGGCGAGAGCGACGATCGAGATCAACCGCTAATTCTATCGAGGGGATAATGCTTGAGGCTGAGGATCAAACAGGCGGAATCCGCCAAAGCCATATTCACCGATTTCCTTCCCGGTGCTCGCGTCATAGATATCGATCAACATGTTCTTTTCCGGATGTCCCGCGAGGAAGCGCGAAAAGATCTCGACGAACTCTTCTTGCTCAACGGCATTGGCCTTTAAAAAGCCCTCACCGATGAAAAGTCGGTGCGGTCTTTTGCTGCTGTCGAGTCTCACCCAATACCGGGAACCGTTGGATCCCACTTTATCGAGCCACTTACGGTATTCAGAGACTCGAGCTTCAATTTGTTTGAAGGTGAGGTTCTGCGCTGAGGCGAGAGGCGAAAAAAAACATGCGGATGCCAGGATGAAAATTGCTATTTTCCCCGACATCCGCATGGTCACGATCTAATCTGCGAAATCAGTTAACCTTGATTTCGACGCGGCGGTTTTTAGCCCGACCTTCCCTTGTCTTGTTGTCTGCGATCGGTTTGCTTTCTCCGAATCCCTGTCCGGAAACTCGGCCACCGTCAACGCCTTTCTTAACGACGTAGTCCTTGACCGAAGCAACTCGCCGCTCGGACAACCCCTGGTTGTACGCTTCGGTACCGATGTTATCAGTGTGGCCGGACAAGCTGACTTTCTTGTCTTTGTTCTCGTTCATGAAAGCAACCAGCCGATCCAATATTGCCGCGGCCTCCGGCTTGACGTTGCTCTTATCGAAGTCAAAGAGCACATCGTCCAAAATAATCGTCCGCTCAACCGGTGCCGGTTTTGGCGGAGGTGGAGGCGGTGGCGGTGGAGGCGGTGGTGCCGGCTTCGGCGCTGGCGGAGGTGGTGGCGGCGGTGGTGGTGGCGGCGGAGGTGGTGGTGGTTTAGGTTCTTCAGCTATAAGGTACGCTAAACCAGCGCAAACCGCAGCCATGCCAATTGCAGCAGGCGCGGCCACCCATCTATCGTGCGTCCGGCTACCGGCAACTCCGGCAGCAGTCATTGCACCGCAGGTCGTGGCGCCAACTATGGCAGCCTGGTTCTTCGTCATCCCCGTGCAGCCCGTCACAAAGAACCCTAACGCCGCTAATGCCAGATGTTTACTTATTTTCATCGATTGCCTCCCCAGAAAATAGCCACAAAAATTTTGCCCAAAGTATGACAAGGTGCCCCCCGCTGTCAAGCAAATATTTGGAATTTTTCGAGCCACTCATCTTTGTAAGCCTTGAGAGTCAAATACCAGTCAAATACGGCGATAAAGTAGGTAAAATTCCTTCATTGACCACAACCTATAGGCGTGGCTGCCCATAAAACGAGCCGCCGATCCGGCGCGATCGCTTCGGCAGGCGCATGCTATCCAAAGCGCGCTGTAGTGGGGCTCTTCCAATGGAGTTTATTCAGCTCATTTGAGATCGCTGGTGCAGTGAGCGCACTTGGTGGCGTTGAGTGGAATTGTCGACAAACAATGCGGGCACTCTTTGGTCGACGCGGCCGCGGGGGCCGGTTGCTGCATCCGATTGATTTGCTTGATGAGCAGGAAGATGACAAACGCGATGATTAAGAAATTAAGAATATTGTTAAAGAAGATGCCGTAATTCAAAGTCGCGGCCCCGGCCTGTTTTGCCGCCGCAACGCTCGGATAATCCTTACCAGAAAGATTGATGAACAAGTTCGAAAAATCGACCTTGCCCAGGGCCAGTCCAATCGGCGGCATGAGCACGTCTTCGACGAACGACGTGACAATCTTACCGAACGCAGCGCCGATCACCACGCCAATGGCGAGGTCGATGACATTGCCGCGCATGACAAATGCTTTGAACTCATTGTACATGTTTTCCTCCCTGCCAAACTCGAGCTGCGCTGAGATTTTATGGCCGCGGTCGTACAGTGAGACCGCTTATATGTCATGCAAAAACGGAAAGTCAAATTAACCAGCGGCGCGGCGAGATCGATAGCCGCATCCAGATTTGGTTGCCGCGCAATTTTTCAGCGTGTATCGTTTTCAGATGACCGCTCGCGCGCGCACCTGTCTAAAACTCAGTGGAATTTTTTTTGCCATCATCGCGATCTTGTACTGCGCGCTTTATTTCATCGTTCAGTCGGCGCAATTTCGTCCCTGGATAGAGACCGAGCTTTCGACAGCAAGCGGCGCCGCGGTGCGAGTGACAAATCTCCGTTTTCAGCCGCCGCTGAGCATCGTCGCCGAAGGTGTGGAAGTTTCCAAACCGGAGATATTTTTCTTCAAAGGCCGTCGGCTCACGGCGACGCTCAATCCGTTCGACTTGCGCTCAGGGACAGTGCATCGCCTCGAGATCGAAGGTCCGCTCATTGAGGTGGACATTCAAGGATTATCGCGGCCCGCGAATAAGAAATCCGCCAAGCTCGCGCTGCGCCATCTCAACGTGCGCGATGGCAGGATCGTCTTAAAAAGAGGAGACGCGGTCTTGTTCGAGTTGCCGGCGGTGACGTTGAATGCGCAGAATTTTAATCTTGCGGACCATGCCGGGGTAAGCCTCCGCGCCGACGTTCCCGAATTAAGCGGTGAGCTGGAGCTCGCGCTCGAAGGTCAACTCGCTGCCCTACAGGCAGATATCGCCGTCCGGCCGAAGACGACAAGCCGCCTGTTCGGCTCCGCCCAGCCGAACACGGCGGCGCCCGAAACGCTCCGGCTCCGGGCGCTCATCAATCTAGCGGAAGGTCGAAGGCCCACGGCCGCCATCGAGAGCCGATGGCACGATTTGCCAATTCAAGCCAGCAAGATCACGGGCGCCTTGAACGCCAAGGTCGATATCGAGCCGGATTTCAGCGCCGCCATATTTACCGGGCAGGCCGAGCTCGCCGATGTTTTTAACGCGCTCGTGCCGACGTTTAACCGACTGCTCAATAGCAAAGCCACGGCAACCTTTAGCGGAGCGTATGCGACCGCGAGCAAAAAGTTCACGATAAAAACATTCGATATCGCTTCCGCTCTCGGTAGCGCCAAAGGCGGCGGCGAAATATTTTTTGCCGAGCCGCAGCCGACGGTGGCAAAAGCGACGCTCTTATTTCAAGAAATTCCTCTGCAGGATCTGAAAACGCTCCTGCCGGCACCATTCGATCAATGGACTTATCAGGGTCGCGGCCGAGTCGAAGTCGATCTCCATGGTGCTTGGAATGCGCTCGCAATCAAAGGCGTCGCGCGGAGCGATGGAGCGCAAATCCACGGTGCCAATCTCGCACTGGAAAACTTGTCTTTGAATGCGCCGTTTACGTGGTCGCGGCCGACTTGGCACATCGGCGAAGCACAACTAACCGCGCTCAAGCTCACCTACGGCGACAAAGATCGCTGGCAAGCCGGAGCGGAGCGAGTGCAGGCCAGCGCGACGATGGACTTTGCTGCCGACCAGCCGGTGAAAATCACTGGGCGTCTTAAAAGCGCCGGCGGCAAATTCGCCTCTCCCGACGGTTCCAAGCTGGGCGAAAATCTGACGCTCGATGGAGTCTTCGAATTGCGCTCCGATCCGGCCAAGCATTCGATCGGCGTCGGCGGCAAGTTTCGCGCCGAGGCCGGCGAGCTTTTATGGGGCAAAATTTTTGCGGATCTCAAACTGCAGCAACCGGTCATTGAACTCCAGGCCGATTATTTTCGCGATCTCGATCGCCTCGACTGCCGCCGCTGCAATTTTAATTTAATAAAAATCGGCTCTGTCGACGTGAGCGGTTCCGTCGAGCGCCTGAGCCAAAGCCCGGAGCTGCGCCTCCAAGCGCGCAGCGCGAATTTTTTGCCCGGCGGATTTTACGAATTTGTCCTGCGCCAGAGCTTCAACCGCGAGTATCCGCTGCTCGACAGGCTCGCCCTCGGCGGCGAGCTCGCCTTTCAATGTCAAATTCACGGCAACCTGCCAACCCTTACCGCCGAAGGCGATCTATCACTCAAGGCCGGTGAGCTGCGCGCGCAACCGGACGGCTGGCAGATCGGGCCGATCACGCTCAATCTGCCGTTCCAAATTTCCTGGCCGGGAAGTCCGCAGGCGTCGAATGCCAAGCCGCGCATCGGGGTCCTTGCAATCGAGCAGGCGCGCTTCGGCGCCCAGTCGATGGGCCGGATCACCACGGCGCTTGGCTTATCGAACAATGCCTTGATCTTTCCCCAACCGATTCGTGCCGAGATCTTCGGCGGCGCCGTCGAAATCAGCGCTCTCCGTTGGCCCGATATCATCAACGACCCCAAGCAATTATCGTTCTCGGCCGAGATGAAACAAGTGCAGCTCGACGAACTAACGCTGGCTCTCGGCTGGCCGCCTTTCAGTGGAACATTGACCGGATCGATCCCCGAAGTGCAATCGGTCGGCAACACACTCAAGACCAACGGCGAGATCCAGGCCGAGCTATTCGGCGGCCAAGTGCGCTTGGGAAAACTTGAAATCGAAAACCCATTTTCGTCCTTGGCGGCGCTCCGGCTCGAGGCCCGCCTCAACAACATCGATCTCGAACAAATCACCAAAACCTTTTCATTCGGCCGCATCTCAGGCATTCTGGAAGGCAGTATCGACGATCTCGTGATCACCGATGGGCAACCGTCACAGTTTCGCGCCGACTTGCATTCGGTCGAGCGCGGCAAGGAACAGCGGATCAGCGTCGAGGCGCTGAATAAGATCACGGTGCTGAGTTCCGGCGCGAGCGCCGGTGCCTTGTATAGCGGACTGGCCGGCTTCTTCGACAGCTTTGGCTACAGTAAGCTCGGTTTCAAAGCGAGCCTGAAGAATGACCGGCTCACGTTGCGCGGTGTGGAAAGCCAGGGCGATCAGGAGTTCTTGGTGGTCGGCAGTTTTCTGCCGCCGCGGGTGAACATCGTCAGCCACACCCAATATATCGCCTTCTCGGAGCTACTGCGCCGACTCCAACAAATCAAATCAGACAAACCGGAAGTGAAATAGGGACGGAGGGAACATGCTGAAACGGATTATCTTCTCGCTGGTATTTTTTGCCAGCGCGTGCGTCACGGTCAATATCTATTTTCCTGCGGCGGCCGTCGAGCGCGCCGCCGATCAGATCGTCAAAGAAACTTGGGGCGAGCCGGCGAAACCGGCGACGCCCGCGCCGCAGCCGCAGAGCCGCAGTTTATTTTCGCCGAACCGCGTCGTAGCGCTGAGCTTTGTAAGCGAAGCTTTTGCCCAGGACGCCGATATCAATGTGACCAACCCGGCAATTCGCGCCTTGAAAGAATCGATCAAGAACCGTAGCAATGCCATCAAGCCGTACATGGATCGCGGCAACATCGGCATTGGACAAGACGGCCTGCTCGCGATCCGCAGCGCAGACGGCCTCAATCTCAAGGAGCGAGCCGAAGTCAACCAGTTAGTCGACGCTGAGGATAAAGACCGCGAAGCGCTTTATGCCGAGATCGCCAAAGCGAACGGGATTCCAAAAGAGAACATCCCCAAGATCAAGAGCATCTTTGCCAAGAGCTGGATCGAACAAGCGCAGCCCGGCTGGTGGATCCAAAGCAATGGAAATTGGCAGAAGAAATAAGTGCAAAACTCGTAACGACGCGCAAAACGTGCTCTTGGAGGGGCGTTTGCCGGACGCCAGACAACATCCACTTGGAGAGAAAACCCACAGTCATAGGGCAACCACCCTTGAAGTATTGTGCAACCTCACTTGACTTCAGAAGTACAGTGCGCGCACTTCGTGCCTTGAGCGGAATCGCCCAGAGGCAATAAGGATAATCCCTAGTGGAAGGCGCGCCGCCGGCGCGGGACTTTGCATCCGATTGATCTGTTTGACGAGCAGAAAAACCGCAAATGCGATGATGACGAAATTCAAAATACTGTTAAAAAAGATGCCGTAGTTCAAAGTCGCCGCGCCGGCGGCTTTGGCGGCGGCGACACTGGAATAGTCAGGGAGCCATGACCACGAAAACTTATACGGCAGAGTCGTCGATCCAAATCAGTAGTTCGGATGTCCGTCAATACCGTTTGTGCCAGATGATATCGATGCCGTTGGCGCCAGCGCTGCTGGCGGAGGTGCCGATTTTCCAATCCGGCGCCACTTGATACTCCATCGAAACTTCGCGCCCATACTCGCCGGAAAGCTCC
>Ga0137394_10002342_pt1 | contig 14012 bp, 9 predicted proteins | sample czobulk116metaG_FD_108278 | JGI IMG/M metagenome (GOLD analysis project Ga0137394, IMG submission 108278) | Vadose zone soil microbial communities from Angelo Coast Range Reserve, California, USA - czobulk1.16 metaG | ecosystem: Environmental > Terrestrial > Soil > Vadose zone | place: USA...
CGCCTCGTCCCTCAAACTCCAGGGGCGCCTGGTGCCGGGCACGGGGATGACGTTAAGCTGGTCATCGATAACCGGCCGAACCTACAGTATTCAATTCAAGCCAACGCTTACCAACGCCAGTTGGCAGAATCTTACAAATAATATTCAGGGCACCGGTCTGAACATCCAAATCCAGGATTCCCCCATCGTAGGCGGCGCGCGCTTTTATCGCATTCAAGTCACCAGGTAGTTATTCTTAAAACGACCTCAATAACGCACCGCCAAAATCGTCAACTCCTCCTCCCCTGCCGGGGATTGAAAGCGGACCTTGTCACCCGCTCGCTTCGAGAACAGCGTCCGGGCGAGCGGAGAAATCCAACTGATCGAACCTTGATCAGGGTCTGATTCTTCGACGCCCACGATACGGTATGCCGCCTCATCTCCGTTGCCATGCCGGATTACTACCCTGGCGCCAAAAGCTATTCTCTCCTGGTCAGCAGGAATCTCCGCGACGACCACCGAATCCAATATCTGTTGAAGATTTCGAATGTCCGACTCCATCTTTCGTTGTTTGGCTTCCGATGCCATCCCGGACTCGTTGCTTTTCGCCGCCAATTCCTGCTTCGCCTGAAGCAGGCCGTTCAAGCGTAGTTTGAGCCTATCGGCGCCCTCGCGGGTGATATAGTTCCGGGTGCCGTGTGGAAGTTGCGTGCGTACCGGCGAGATTTCTTCGGCGTCGGAGTCATCCGACTCGCGGGTAAAAGCCTTGCTCATGAAACAAGCTACCGCTTGCGCAAGCGCGAGCAACTGGAAGCTTCGTCCCTTATGGCGCGCATCTCTCGGCCAGCTTTCCTTGAATAGGCGGCGCTCTTACGAGACGCCGCTACAAGAATTATTCCTGCGGATAGACCAGAATGCGATCGTGGACGACGACCGCAAGGTCGTTCTTTCCGTGGCCCGTTAAATCCGCTACCACTGCTTCGCGAGGTTCGGGCAGATCGCTGCGGCGGCTGCGGAAAGTTCTTTCTTCAAAAACCTGCCAGCGGTTAGCGGGAATGAGCTTGTGATTGGCGTCGAAGATGACCAGGTCGAGGTAATTGCGGGCGGTTTCGAGAAATACAAGGTCCTTGCGACCGTCGTTATTCAAATCGCCCGAGACAACGTCGTTGAGATGGCCATCCTTGATGGGGGTTTCATAGCTATCCAGTTCGGTCAATTCCCACACGTCGCCGTGCAGGGGCATAAAGCCCACTGCGTTCAACCCAAGCAACGCTACGGTCTGCTGGTTGCTGCTGCCCATGGCGATCGGCTGCAAGCTTGTAAATTCGGACACCGGCAACGGTAGGTTGCGCACAACTTGCCACACGCCGGCATGGTCGCGTTCGCAAAGGGTGAGCGCCTTGCGCTCGGCATCCAGGAGGAAGAGGGACGCAATTGCATTGGTGCCGTTCGGCACTGCAGCGGCACCCACGAGCCGTGAATTGCTCGCCACACCGTTGATTTGCTCCTTGACGGTAAAGGTCCATCCGCCAGTGTTGGTCGTGTTTTGGAGCGAGGCGTCGGCCTTCAGTACGACAGCGCGCAGGAAGTTCTTTTGTGTCAGCAACAACTCTGGTTTTCCGTCGCCATCGATATCCGCGGTGCTGGACCAGGGCTGCTCGATGGCGCCGCCAGGTGGCGCCACGTCGATCTCTTCGAAATCCTTGCCTTGCACTTGACGCAGCACCTTAACCTTCTCATAAGGAATGAGTGCTACCAGGTCAGTCAAACCATCCTGGTCGGCATCGTGGAAAGAGAGGATGGTAGGGTTCGACTTGAAGTTTTCGCTCAATTTTTGAGTTTTACTCTTCCCATCCGCGGTGCGCGTGATAAGCGAGCGTTTCCCGTCCTGATCCACGATCACGGCCAATGTTGGTTTAGCTCCGGCTTGCAGCGTGCCGACTGCCAGGACCAGAGGTTTGCCATCGACAGGAATCAATGTGGGAAACGGCAGTCTATGCTTTTCATCCAGGGTCGTGACGCCGACTTGCCGTTCATCCGCGCTGAGCATGAAGACTTCAGGCTTTCCATCGCCGTCCCAATCCGCCACCGCCAGATCGGTAATGCCTGCCAGCGTGGGGAATGCTTTGGGCGTAGCGAGCGAGCCGTCTTTTTGCTGGAAATGAACGGAGATCTGGCCGCTCTCCGGCTCGGCCACAAGCAGGTCAGGCAGTCCATCACCATCAATATCAGCCCACAACACGCCACGTCTGGCTTTATCGGTTTTGTTCAATGGCAGAATCTGAAACTGCCCCTGCTTGAACGTCCCGGAAAGAACTTCGGCGGGCTTGCGAGTGAATTCGGATACCTGGGCGCGGCCGGAATTCTGGGCAATAGTGATGACCTGGGTTTTGCCATTTTGTTCCAGATTATCTGCCCAGTAGGATCTGATGGGCGGTGAGGCAAAATAATTTTCGGGGCCGAGTTCACCGGCGGCCTTTTGCAAGCGAAAGCGAAACGGGTTGCGGTCTTCCCAGTTGACCAGCAGCAAATCGTTCCGGCCATCGCCATCGATATCAACGATCTGGGCCGACTTGACGACACCCGAGAACGGAATTTTGTCCGGTTCGCCCAGCGTATGGTCCTCTTTTTGGAGGAAGACGTAGACAAAATTCTCCGCGAGGAGCAAGAGGTCGCTTCGACCATCGCCATTCAAATCGCCTGCGCTCACCGCATTGGCGGAGAGTTGGCCGTCATCAATGGGCCAGCGGCGAGGGTTGCTCCATCCATTCGTGCCCTGGTTGTACAGCAAGACCAATTCTTTCGGCTCGCCGTAATACACAATGTCCGGGCGCCCATCTCCATTCAAGTCAGCAACCACCAGTGACGAAATGCGCTTCTCGGAAGCAATCGAGTCGATTCGGAACCGCGAATCGGGGGGTAACTCATTAAATTCGCGCCGGTCGGTGGGCTTAGGTTTTTGAGTGAGATTGGTCTTGCCGGTCTGGTTGTAAAGGAGGTTGATCTTTGAGCGGGCGTTATTAACCACGATCAAATCATTTAAACCATCGCCATCGAGATCCGCTACACGGAGTTCGCTGATTTGGTTATCGATCGGGAAAATCTCCGGGCCGGTGAAGCCGAATCGATTCGTAGGTGTACCGGATCCAAGACAAGCCAGCTGAGCCAGTGGCAGGAGGAGAAGGTGAAAGCAAGTAAATCGCCTGAAAAAACGAGTCAATAAAGTCATAATTACAAGTAGGACAAAGTGCCATTCCTGGAATGGGTTGGCTAGTTTTAAAGTCGGTTTTCCGGTCTGATCCTGAGCAACGAAGTGGCTAGATCGCTCAATTCTTTTTGAAACAAAAGCGTCCTAAGCCGGGTTCTAAGATTGTGCATAGCCGCTTTTCGTGCATAAATCGAGCGGCGTTCGGCCATAAATACCATGAAAAATCAAAATTCGATTGGATCAACAACATCGGTTGCCGTGAAGATCGCCGCCTGCCTGTTGTTACTGGCGGCGCTCGCGGCGCAGGCTGCCACTGAGGAACAAATCAACAAACGATTCGCCGCCCAGCCCGGCGGGACAGTAGTCGTGGACGTCGATTTTGGCTCAATTAACGTCAGCACTAATTCGGGGAGCGAGGTTGTGGTGGATGTTTGGCGAAAAGTGAGCCGGAGCAGCAAATCGGACGAGGAGAAGTTTCTGCAAGACAACCCCGTCAAATTCGATCACGAAGGCGGCACTGTAACAATAAAGTGCGCTACAAAATCGGTCACCAGACGGTCGTGGTTTTCATTCGGACGGAATCAAAACGAAGCAAAGTACACGATTACTGTGCCGGGACAGTTTAACGCTCAACTCCAGACTGCGGGAGGAGGCATTGGCGTTAGTGAGTTGAACGGCAAGGTGAAGGCTCATACGAGTGGCGGCGGACTACATTTCGCGCGCCTGCATGGCCCGCTGGACGGCGACACCTCGGGCGGAGGGATCGAGATGGAGAATTGCGAAGGGACGCTCAAGATTCACACAAGCGGCGGTGGTATCGAAGTCGCGGGCGGTTCCGGGTCATTGGATGGAGATACCTCGGGCGGATCTGTAAGTGTAAAGAAGTTCCGCGGCTCGACGCATGTCGAAACGAGCGGAGGCGGGATCAGTATCGAAGATGTTGTGGGGCGAATTCAGGGCTCGACCTCTGGCGGGTCAATCAAAGCGACCCTGCCCTCTCCCATATCTGACACAGTGAAACTTGAGACCTCGGGCGGGGGTGTGACGGTGCGAGTGCCCGCTGATGCGGCATTTGATCTGGATGCTGAGACATCCGCAGGCAATGTGCATAGCGAATTGCCGGTCACGGTCGCTGGCAAGGCGGAGCGCGACCGCCTTAAAGGACCAGTAAATGGGGGCGGCAAGTCGGTTTGGTTGCGCAGCAGCGCGGGTAGCATCCACATCGTGCGCTCGGCAGAAACGGTGCAACTCGAATCGAATCCCCGATAGCGATGGAGCAGATTGAGCAAGTTACGGTCTTTATCGGATTGCCAAACGCAGATTGTGAAGAGAATTGGGACCGAGAGAATCATCAACTTCCTCAGGCACGAAATGGTGGGCAATTATGCCAAACAAAGGAGTGAAGCGAATATAGGTGTCGTTGTTGGTGGATACCGTAACTATGGCGGAGTGTTTCCAAATAGACGTCGCGCTTACTTCGTGTACTCCGGCCGGCACGTCGACCCTAAAGAAGCCCTGGGGCACAGCATGGCCCACGATTCTATCGTCGAGCTTTATCAAGGGCTGGACCTCAGCGGCCAACACAGTCGGTCGATAGAACCAGATGCGCCCATAGCCTTCTCTAGGGGGAGACAAAGTGGAGCGATATTGGGGATAGGAAGGGCCGGTTGCACAGCCCGCAGCACATAGGGTGACGGAGCCGATCACGAGAAGGGATTTTAGCAATTTGATCATAGCAGTTTTTTCGAGGCCGAGATTTCCACACCGCCACGGTGGCGGAGGGATTTCGGCCCTCTAGCTTGTATAGAGGAAAAAAGTGCAAAGGGTTGCAAGAATTCGGGCTGCATCAATTAGCTGTTGCATCGGTGGCTACAGGGGATTATTGCGAAATTTGCAGGGAATTAAGGGCCAGGAAGTGCTCAACCGTTTCACGGTTCGGGACGGCAAAGCCTCTTGCGCGCAACTGAACAAGGTTTTCCAAAACCGCGTCGACGAAAGTTTGACGAGGACCGACCTGAAGAGTCTTATTGTCCAGAAGCAATGGTTGGGCTTGATCAAACTCGCCGCGAAGTAAATGGCTTGTAACCAGGAGGCCCTTGAGAGCGACGGCATCAGGTTGGAGTTGAATCCCTTCGCGGGCGGTCTGAATTGCCGCCGGGATCTGATGGTTGAGAACTTGGAGCGCGCATAGAGAGACCTGAGCTGCGACGAGTTGCGATTTAAGGTCGATGTTCTCGGGATTATCCCGGAAAAGATCATGGCGAACCTTCATCGCCTTCTCGGCTTGAAGCGCAGCGCCGGCGATATCCCGCTGCCATAGGCTGAGCACCGCCATCTCGGAGCAATAGCTCGCCCAATTGTCCTGGATTTTTTGATCCGACGAAACGGCAATGGTACGGGGTTGGGCAGCTTCAAAGCCACGCTTGAAGACGACCGCAAGATCAGCGCCTTGTGCCGAGGTCATACCCATTAGAACCCCTGCATGCATTTCAATCGGAAGGGGCATTTCGAGCAGGACCATATTCCCGGGCCAACGCGACACCAGGGGACGCAATGTTCGTAGAGCATACCTGGCCTCGTTCAGGGCTTCCTCGCGTTGGGCCGAATGCTCGAGGGTAGCGGCCAACCTGGCATGGGCAAGAGCCAGAGCAATCTGCAGCGAGGCAGCCAGACTGCCCCGCTGGGCCAGGTCCTGTCTGATTTTCAAAGCTTGTCTGTATTGTTCGAGGGCGGTGGTTTTTTCGCCGGCTTCAAATAAGATATCGGCCGCCAGAGAATAGCTTTGAGCGAGATTATCCTGCCATTCCACGTTGGCTGGGTCCTTATCCGCTAATTGACGGGCAAGTTTGAGACTCTCATTGAGGGCCGTGATCGACTTTGGATCGGCCTTCTCAGGGGAGAACAATTGTTGAGCGATTTGCAGGTGCTTTTTGTGCACATTGCCCATGGCTTTGAGGCTGTCCCGAAACAGTCCGGCGAGCTTGGATTTCTTATTCTGCTCAACTAGCGTGCGCCCGACTCTGAAGTAGCTTTGCAGCAAGTCGCGTTGCCATTCGGTATTTTCAGGATCAGCTTGTGCCAATTGCTGTCGAATTCTCAAAGCCTCTTGATAATGCATCAGCGCGTTGCCCGACTCTTTATCCGCGAGCAAAGTGTCCCCGAGATTATCGAGACTAAGGGCCAACTCGATTTGCGATGATTTATTGGCTGGGTCTTTGGCTGCGAGCCACCGGGCGACTTCAAGGCCATTCTGGCAGGCTTTGCGCGCGCCACCGACCTCATTTTCCTGCAACAAAAATGAACCGAGCTTGTTGTAGCCGGCGGAAAGGTCGCTTCTCCAGGCGAGGTTCTCGGGATCGCGTTCCGTCAAATCCAATGCAGTTTTCAATGCGGTCCGGCACATGGCGACAGCGCCTGGCCTTTCTCCCAGCACCCAAAGTGCATCTGCCATACCGACACTGCATGATTGCATGAGAGCCTGCCAATTCACGTTCGCAGGTTCCTGGACAATCAATCGATTGGCAATTTGCAAACTCCGATCGAGTTCCACAACTGCCTGCGCGAATTCACCACGCCGCCCCAGGAGGTTCCCTATCGCGCGATGGCAATCACAAAGCTCTCCTTGCCAATGGGCCGGGTTTTGGTCCTCGGTGGAGAGCTTCTCCGCGATTATCAAACATGTGCGGCAGGCTTGCATGGCTTTGGCGCTGTCACCTTGAAGGGCGAGCACACGCGCCAGGTTTTTTAGCGCCGTGAAGCGATGAGACGATGAATCAACCGACTGATCGTCGTTGCCGAGGGATTGATAGTGAGCCAGAACCTTCTCGGTCAGGGAGCGCAGCAGGTCCACTTTGCCGATGGGCTCGAGTTTGGCACTAAGGTCAAAGAGCATAAAATTGAGGAGATCTTCAAGATCGGCCTGGTGTTCGCGTGACAAGTTGAGGGACACTTCAGCGCGCGAATTTGCATTGCTAGCGGATTGCAAAGCTTGTTCCGCGCGTTCTTTCTCCACCTGCGCCGCAACGAGAGCAGTCAAGGCGTTCGTCCTTTGTTGCTGGGAATCGTGGAGTGCGATTTCCTTCCAGGCTTTCTGTTGTTCCATGTCGCCCAGCGCAGTTTCCACGAGGTTTTTCTGATCTTGTGCTTGCGACAAGGCGTTTTCGGCAAGACGGCGTTGGGTCTCCGCTTCGGTGCGAAAGTGTCTCTGCTCGGCCTCAGCGTGCGTGGCGCGCAGCGCCTGCCAGGCGCTGCCAACGATTCCGGCTGAAAGCAACAAGAACAAGGCGGCACTCGTCGCAAGTCCAAGACGATGGCGACGAGCGAATTTGCCCATCCGATAAAACGGACTCGGGGCGACTGCGTTGACCAATTGATGATTCAGATGGCGCTCGATATCAGCAGCCAAATCATTTGCGGTGGCGTAACGCCGGGAGCGGTCTTTCTCGAGACACTTCATGACAATCCAATCGAGGTCGCCGCGAAGGGAGTTGAGGAGCCGTCCTGCTTCGGTATCACGTTGATGTGCGATCGTGGCCATTTCTGTGAGGGATATCGCCGCAAGCCTGCCTGAGGGCCGAGCAGCTTCTTTTTCGCGAACGATCCGGCGCATTTCGTCGAAGCCGGCCTGAAGAAGATCCTCCTTTTTAAAAGGCGCGTGGGAAGTAAGCAGTTCGTAGAGCAGGACTCCGAGGCTGTAGATATCGCTACGGGTATCGACATCTGATCGGCATAAGCCAGCCTGTTCCGGGCTCATATAAGCGGGTGTCCCGATGAACTGTTGCGCCGAGGTGAGGGAGGTTTGGTCAGTGGCCGTTTGCTGCATGGCTTTGGCGATGCCGAAATCGATAACTTTCGGAACCGTGACCCCATTTTGAATGGTTACGAGGATGTTCGAAGGCTTGATGTCGCGATGAATGATGCCCTTTTGATGGGCGTGTTGGATTCCGTGGCACACCTGAATAAAAAGTACGAGCCGTTCACGAATCGAAAGTGAGTGCTGGTCGCAGAAGTCAGTGATGCGAAGGCCTAAAACGAGCTCCATGACGAAAAAAGGGCGGCCGGTATCAGTAGCGCCGGCGTCGAGGACTCGAGCGATGTTTTGGTGGTCCATGAGAGCGAGGGCGTGCCGTTCGTTCTCGAAACGGGCGATGACCTGCCTGGTATCCATCCCGAGTTTGACAATTTTGAGGGCGACTTGGCGGCGGAATGGCGTCGATTGCTCAGCCAGGTAAACGATACCGCAACCCCCTTCACCAAGCTTTTGGCGAAGCTGGTAGGGGCCAATGGGGTCTGGGGTGTTATCTGGAACAGGGACGGATGTTTTGTCAGAAAGAGCCAGTGCGCCGTGCAAGGCGCACAAGGGACAGGGACCTTCATCGGGTAGAATTGTGCCACAATCGGCACAGGGTCTTTTTGTTAACATAAAAAATCGTGTTATACGGGAGGACATAGGCGACTGCGCCGGGTCAGGGGACCAGGCAGAAAGCTTCGCGGTCTATATTTAGATAATGGTTCACCTGCTGATCACAGTAATGAGGTAGCGGATCTCGTCATCGATTTCGTTTGGGTTGCTTACAGTATTGGCAACTTCTTCCCGTACTAATTCTCGATAGCGGCTTCGCATGCGGGAGACGGCCGACTTCACGCCGCCTTCGCTGAGTCCCAAGGCCACCCCCAACTCGGCGTACGAAGGAGGATTCTGCTCGCCTGAGTCGAAAACCTTCAGGCAGTCATAATAGGAAGCTCTGCCGCCCTCGATATATTCCTGTTTCAAGCGCTCCCTGGCTTGCTCGAGCAAGGTGAGGGCCCACCGTCGTTCGAAGAGTTTTTCCGCATCCATTACATCGAGAGGTTCGAGGCGATAGCGCTCTTCAATGGCCGGGTCGTCCAATGATAAGACCTGTGCCCTCCCACCGCGTTTCTGGGCGCGGGCTTTGTCACGTTCGTCAGCCAGGAAATGTTTTAGGGAGGCGAGCAGAAAGCAACGGAACTTACCCTTTTCCGGCTGGACCTGGCTGAGGTAGTTCTTTTCCAGGAGACGCGCGAAAAAGGCCTGGGTAAAATCCCTGGCGGCTTCGACGTCCTCCCCAAGTCGCCGTAGGTAGGCGTAAAGCGGATACCAATAAGCGCGGCACAAACGATCGAGGGCTTGTTCCGAGGAACTGGAATTTGTGCGCGCCGCCAGGACAACGCTCCAGTGGGTCGTCATGAACCACTCGTTATTCCTGGTTTCCTGCGGTGGTGAATTATCAGCGGAAGTCATAGGCGTCATCGGGCATTAAGAAAGATAGCTTCATCTTCGCCCCATAATGGTATGGAAACAAGTCGTTGCGCACGTCGCAAGGGCGGTTTTTTGATATAGGCAACACAGGCCAGCTTATCTAATCTCCCGCCGCGTGAAAACCGTTAGACGCGCCGTCATAGATGTCGGCACCAACTCGATCAAACTCTTAGTAGGCGAAGTGTCTGGAAATGAGGTGCGCCCATTGCTGGAAGACAGCAAGCAAACCAGGCTGGGGCAGGATTTTTATCAAACGCAGCGGTTGCAACCGGCGGCCATTGCCGCAAGTGCCCAAGCAGTAGCGCGTTTCGCTGACATCGCCCGAGAACAGCAAGCGGCTACGATCCGTGTAGTGGCTACGAGCGCGGCGCGCGATGCCATCAATTCGATAGAGTTAACCGAGGCGATTGAAAGCGCATCGCGTTTGAAGGTTGAAATTATCTCCGGGGAACAGGAGGCCAGCTGGGTTTTCCAAGGTGCGACGACAGATGGGAGGTTGGCTCGTGGTCCGATCCTGCTGTTGGATGTGGGGGGTGGGAGCGCCGAGTTCATTCTGGGCGACGGCAAACAAAAACATTTCAGCCAGAGTCTGCCGATTGGCTCGGTGAGGCTACTGGAAAGCTTTCCGCCCGGCGATCCGCCCGGGCCGGAGGAGTTAGCCGCTTGCCGCGGGTGGGTGCGGAAATTTCTCGAAAAAGAATTGCGGCCGAGGCTGCACTCGGCACTGGAAAATGAGTCTAAGGACGCGATTCGGCTGGTTGGCACGGGAGGGACGACGAGCATTCTCGCCCGAATGGAAGCGCGGTTAGAGGATTACGACCGGGAGCGCATTGAAGCGACCCGAATTGGGATTGATCGATTGCGCTGGCACGTGAATCATTTGTGGTCGCTGCCGCTGGACCAACGCAAAGAAATCGTCGGGCTACCCAGGAGCCGGGCGGATGTGATCCTGTTTGGCGCTGTGATTTATGAGGGTGTTATGGAGCAATTCGGGTTCAGTGAACTTCGCATCAGCACGCGAGGGTTGCGGTTTGCTGTTTTACTTGAAGGTTAAAGTCGCGATGCAACTCCGCTTCAACGGAAGCCTGTTCTGGAATATTGTCGGCCTGGCATTGCTGGCTGCCGTTCACCAAATTACCGCAAGTGCCGCCTCAAACAATGCAGGTACGGCGCAGGTGCAAACCATGTCGTCGATCAGCCGCGGGGAATCGCGAAATGTGTTCGGATACGACCCCACACCCGATTTCCTTGCGTTTGACCCGCAATATCGGCAGAAGCACGCGAAGTACGCGTCAGAGTTGGAAGAGTTGCAACTCGAACTGGCACGCCAAACCTCAAAAGGTCGGCCGACTCCCTGTTCGAGACAATTGTTTCTCGAGGCACGGTGGCTGGTGTTCTATTCAGCCAAATGGCATCGTATTGAAAAGCGCTTGCATGACCTTCGCGAGATGCTGGCGCGTCCATCGGATCCGGCTGACGCGCGAGAGCAAATCGAAGCCGATGGCAGTTATGACCATTGCAGCGAACCCTGGTTTTTGAAGCTGGACAGTACAATCGAGGAGGTTGAGGACCGTTCGGAACGAGGTGAGAAGATCAAGTATCCACTGAAGCTGCTGGATAGGATCAATAGTCCTGAAAAGTTACGGGCTTATCTCGATTCGTTGCTGGTGTCGGACGTGCGAACCACGGGCATGGATAATCGATTCGAACTCAACATCGCGATAACGGCAATTGAACGTTTCATTGTGGGACACGCGGGCCGGGTTTACGAGTTTCAACCCGGCCTTAAACAGGCGTTATTCGATTACGAGGACAATTTCTGGCAGGATCCGGTAACCGGCTATTTCGGCGGCTGGTATCGAATGACGAACGGCGTGGTACGCAAAACAGCGGATTTAAGCGTTACCTTCCACATCGCGTCCTATCGACGAGAAAGTCTCAAACGCCTCCGGGAGATGATTGGGACCACGCTCGCATTCAGGGCTGAGGAATATCCTTTTGGCTGGCTTCAGGAAGGCCGGCAATCGAACCATCACAATTATGATGTGGTACGTTTGATTCGCATCGGCTGGCGGGAAATGAACGACCAACAACGAGAACTGGCAAGAATCGAATTTGGCAGGATGATGGATTTTTGCCTGCACGAAACGATGAACCTGGACGGCTCATTCAAAATGATGGATGAGGATACAGTGGGCTCTTCTTTTTTATTTCCCGTTTCGCTCCTGAATGAACTCGGCTATTTCCGTCCGTCACTGCGATTCTGGACGTGGCAGAGTTTCCCTGAAGCCATGGAGGTCGCTGGACGAATTGAAAACAGGATCAAAACCATGGGGTTGACGGACACAGAATCCGCGAAAGTATTGCGTCGCTTTGATGACGCGCGTCGTGAGCGGCGCGGTTGGTGGCTTGGAGGGATATTGCTGCTGGCAACGGCAGCATGGATTGGCTGGAAAGTTGTGAAGAGAGCAAGAGCGCGACGGCGAAGCCAGTCAGCGTTACCAATCTCGTAAAGGCTTGCTGCGGTCGACGGGTTTTCGGGTGGATTTGACGGGCAGCAATTTTTCCTCGTTTTTTTGCGTATCCAACAATTGCTGGGCCTGCTCGGGAGTCATCTGGCCGACGGCGTAAGTCTTTTCGCCATCTTTCTCGTCGGATTTGTCGTCTGGTTTGCCTGAGCTTTGTTTGGCTTGTTGTTGTTCCTTCTCCTGCTGTTCTTTTTGCTCTTGATCTTTTTTCTCCTGGGCTTGCTTTGCTTCCTGGTGCTGTTTCTCTTCGTCGCTTTTAGCATGCTCCTTCTGTTCTGAGGAGTCCTGCTTTTGGTCGGAATCGTTTTTTTGAGATTGCGAGTCTTGCTTCTGCTGGTCTTTCGATTGATCTTTTTTCTGGTCCTGCTGTTGTTGTTGTTGCTGCTGTTTTTGCTTTTCCTCTTCTTGTTTTTTCAGCAAGCCCGCCATGCCGTTGAGTTTCGGATCGGTGGGAAATTTCTGCAGGCCAGTGAACACTTCCTGCCTGGCCTTTTCTTTTTCGGCCTGGATGTAGGATTGGGCACCGCCGTGGAAATAGTCATCCGCGGTTTGTGCGCTCAACCCAAAAGGGAAGGCCAATAGACTAATGCTTAACGCTATCCTGTACACCATTAACTTCCTTCAGCCTTTCAATGTAGTCTGAATAATAGGCGGTGGTCGGGTCTTGTTCGAGTTGTTTCTCCATTATTTCCAGGGCCTTGGGATATTCACGACGGCGGACGGCTTCATCGGCTTCGGCCTTGGCCTTTTTGGCGGCCTCACTTGGGGGCGTATTGTTTTGTTGGTCCTGTTTTTGCTTTTGTTGTTTGAGTTCTTCGAGCTTCTTCTTCACGAATTCATAATTGAACTTTGCATCAGTATCCTGCGCATTCAGTTTTAAAGTGCTGGTAAAGTCCTGGAGCGATTTCTCCCAGGTTTCGGTTTTTTTGGTGGGATCGGGTAGTTTTTCGCCAAGCTGATAAAGAGAATTGCCGCGGTTGTAGTAAGCAAGGGCCTGCAACTTCACATCGGGTGAAGCCAGCGCGGCGGAGAACTGTTTGGCCGCCTCGTCAAATTTCCGGCTGCGGTAAGCCGCAGCGCCGGCGTTGAAATTCAGCCGCAAGTCTTCTCTCTTCCGTTTAAGAAGCTGCTCATAGTCCTTGAGGGCCTGGCCATATTTACCCGCATTATATTCGCGCATCGCGCTCGAAGTCGAAGCGGAAGCAACCACTGGGAAAGCGAGCAGAATGAAAATCGCGACCGCCTGAACCGCTTTGACTGGGGCGGCAGAAGTTCCTATGGGTTTGGTCGCGCGTTTGCGTTCCGGGAAGAACATCTCGGTCAGCAGCAAGACTATGGCCAATCCCAACGGCCAGACGAAACTGTCGTGATAATGCCGGATAACCTTTTCTTGTGATTCGGATTTCGGCAACGGGGAAAGGCCTTTTTGATAAAGGGTATCGATGGCAGTTGCGCCCCGCAAAGGCAGGTAAAAACCACCTTTGGTTGCTCCCGCAATCTGTTGCAATAAGGTTTCGTTCAAGTGCGATTTGACAACGTTTCCTTGCTCATCCCGGATATAATCAGTCCTCCCTTTGGCATCTTTGACCCGCAAAATCTCCCCTTCGGCAGAGCCGATGCCAATAGGAAAGATGATCAGGTCCGAAGCAGCAGCTTTTTGGGCCGCAGCCAGCGCTCCGGAATCCTGGTCTTCGCCGTCGGTGAAAAGCACCATGACTTTGTAATTCTCGCCTTCTTTGAAAGCGGTCAAAGCGGTTTCAATGGCCTGGGCAAGAGCGGTACCGCCCTGCGGGATGATATTTACGTCCAGGGAATCGACGCTTTGCCGGAATGCTGCATCATCGATGGTGAGCGGGCATTGCAGGAAGGCACTGCCAGCGAAGGCGACCAACCCCAGGCGGTCGGCTTTGGCTTGCTGCATTAGATCGAGCGCGGCCAGTTTAGCGCGAGCGAGGCGATTAGGAGCGACGTCCTCTGCCAGCATGCTCTTGGAGGTATCGATGGCGACTACGATGTC
>Ga0137394_10002343_pt1 | contig 14004 bp, 8 predicted proteins | sample czobulk116metaG_FD_108278 | JGI IMG/M metagenome (GOLD analysis project Ga0137394, IMG submission 108278) | Vadose zone soil microbial communities from Angelo Coast Range Reserve, California, USA - czobulk1.16 metaG | ecosystem: Environmental > Terrestrial > Soil > Vadose zone | place: USA...
GACAGCGCAGGAAATGTTTATGTTTCTGATGGGCTGAATTACACGATTCGCAAAATTACCCCCTCTGCAGTGGTAACCACTTTCGCCGGACTAGCTGGCAGTTTTGGCTGTGCCGACGGAGTAGGTGCTGCGGCGCGATTTGGCCCGACGGAAGGCGTCGCTGTCGACACCGCTGACAATGTTTACGTGGCCGACCGGTTCAATCACACGATTCGAAAGATAACGCCAAACGGGGTGGTGAGTACCCTCGCTGGTTTGGCGGGGTCTTCAGGTAGCGATGATGGAATCGGTAGCGCAGCGCGCTTCAATCGTCCCCGCGGCGTCGCCGTAGACAATGCGGGAACCGTATATGTGGCCGATACAGAGAACGTCACGATTCGCAAGATAACGCCGGCGGGACTGGTGACGACGTTCGCGGGATCAGCTGGGCTGCCAGGCACAAACGATGGCTTGGGGAGCGCCGCCCGATTTGGCGTAGCGCCAATTGGTGACGGGGGACCGATTGGCATAGCTGTCGACAGAGCCGGGCTTGTCTATGTCGCCGACCTGGCTAACGAGACGATCCGCAAAATCAGCCCGCAAGGGCTGGTGAGCACCTTGGCCGGACGGGCTGGTTTTATCGGGAGCGCGAACGGCACGGGGAGCGTCGCGCGATTTCATTATCCATTCGCGTTGGCGGTGGATGGTGCTGGCATCATTTATGTCGCGGATGACGATAACTGCACGATCCGCAAAATTACGCCCAGCGGGGTTGTCACTACCCTGGCAGGCTTTGCGAACGTTCCTGGGAGCACGGACGGGACAGGTAGCGCGGCGCGCTTCCGGTTTCCTACCGGCGTGGCTGTAGACAGTTCAGGGTATGTTTATGTGGCGGATCATGCCAATTCAATGATTCGGAAAATTACACCTGTCGGAGCGGTGACTACACTGGCGGGCGCGCCCCCGGACTTGTCCGGGAGCGTGGATGGAAATGGACGTAGTGCGCGATTTTGGGGTCCATCCGGTGTCACCGTCGAGCGGGGTGGAAACCTTTACGTAGCGGATAACAACAATTCCACCGTTCGCAAAATTACCCCTTCTGGAGCCGATTGGATCGTGAGCACGTTCACGGGTTTGGCTGGTGTACCTGGGAGCGCCGATGGCACAGGCAGCGTTGCGCGCCTGGATTTCCCCTTTGGCATCACCGCCGACACTGCGGGAACTCTTTACCTCGCGGATACTGAAAGCTCCACGATCCGGAAGATCACTCCAAACGGATCGGTAAGCACATTGGCGGGGCTCGCACACATCTCTGGGACCAACGATGGGCCGGCAAGCGCCGCCCGTTTTAATCATCCGATGGGGGTAGCAGTTGACGCAACGGGAAATATCTATGTGGCCGATGCCCGCAGCTACACCGTTCGAAAGATTATGCCCAACGGAGTGGTGAGCACGTTCGCAGGTCTGGCGGGTGTGCCTGGAAGCCAGGATGGGGCCGGTAGCAGCGCACGATTTAATTTTTTGGCAGGCATAGCCGTTGACAAAGCAGGCAACGTCTTTGTGGCGGATACTGAAAACGCCACGATCCGAGAGATTACGCCGGCAGGTGTCGTCACCACGCTGGCAGGTTTGGCGGAGATCTCCGGCAGCGACGACGGTGAGGGTAGCGACGCGCGCTTTCTCGGCCCGGTCGGGCTGACGGTCGACAATTCGGGCAACGTTTACATTGCGGATAGTAACAACGGGACACTCCGGAAGATATTTCCGAATGGGTTCGTCCTGACGATTGGAGGCCTGGCGCTCAATCCTGGCAGCGTAGACGGGATTGGCAGTAGCGCGCGATTCGTTTCGCCTTATGGCATCGACGTCGACGATGACGGCCGACTCTACGTGTCCGACTTTAACAACAACAACATACGCCTGGCAACGCCGGTCCTTATCAGGGTCAGCGAACACCCTGCCAGTCTGGTACTCTTCCAGAATGGTAACGGTCGATTCAATGTCGAGGCGAGCAGCACCATGCCACTATCCTACCAGTGGCGGTTTAATGGGACGAACCTTCCCAGCCAGACAAATTCCACTCTGATTGTTGATAATCCAAGGACCAATCAGGCTGGGGCGTACGATGTGCTGATCAGTTGCGCATTCGGCGCGGTCACCAGCAGCTCTGCGCAACTGACAGTGATCAGCGGATCACCCAGCCTGACTATCGTTCAGCAGCCCCAAAGTTGGAGCGGCAATGGTGGGGAGACAGTAACCTTGACTGTCGATGCCAACGGGAATCCAGCTCCGGTTTACCAATGGCGTCGTAACGGGGTTAACATCCCTGGCGCGGTCGGTTCGACTCTGACGTTATCTGGCGTCCAGGCGACCGACAGCGGCCGCTACAGCGTTGTTGTGGCGAATCTGGCTGCAATTGTTAACAGTGAGTCGGCGGAAGTGAGTGTGGCGAGTCCGGCCTTGCCGCTCCGGGACGATTTTGTAAATCGCGTCATTATCCAATCATTCTCGGGTGTGGGGAGTGGCAGTAATGTAAATACGAGTCGGCAAGATGTTGAGCCCAAGCATGCAGGCAAAGAGGGAGGAAAATCAGTTTGGTATGCCTGGCAGGCTCCCGCGTCAGGCTTCGCCACCTTCAGCACGCTTGGCAGCACCTTCGACACCTTGCTTGCCGTCTATACAGGAAGCAGCCTTGGAAATCTGACGGAACAAGCCAGTGACGATGACCGACCGGGGTTCTTGAACAGTGAGGTAACCTTCAAAGCCATCGAGGGTACGGTCTATAGTATCGCCATCGATGGTTTTGCCGGCGCGTTCGGCAATATAGTGCTGAGTTGGACTCTCGACACCACTGTTTCAGATCTCCCGCGCTTTGCCACGCAGCCTTTAAGCCGAACCGTGACCAATGGGGCCACCGTCTCATTTTCGGTCGTGGTCGCCAGCCAAACACCCGAAAGTTACCAGTGGTTTTACAACTGCGCCCTGATGGCCGGCACAAACAATCCGACGGTGACAAGCGCGACGCTCGTTCTAACAAATGTGCAGCCCGCCGCGGTCGGCCTCTATACAGTACGCGTCAACAATGCCGCCAATCGCGTAGTCGAGAGTTTGCCGGGTTTCCTGGAAATAGGCCAACAGCCTGATGCTAGATCAGAAGATAAACTCGAGCAACTGTATTCCTCACCCGGTGGCGCAAGTCCGCTCGCTTTGAACGGAGCTTCTTCTGCTTTCGCCCTCACTTCCACTGCCTTCACCCCTGTCTCGGCGGGTGCAATTGGTTCGCAGGTCTTGAACAACTTTGGTGCGACCACGCAGCAAGGCGAAACCAACCATTGCGGTGTTATCGGAGGAAGTTCCAAGTGGTTTGGTCTCCAACCAATTAACGATGGCGTGATGATTGTCGATACGATCGGCAGTGTGATCGACACCATTGCTGCGGTTTATACCGGGTCAAATATTCTTAACCTCACGATCGTATCTTGTGACGACAATAGCGCGCCGGACGGCCTTCGCAGTGTGGTGCGGATGAATGTCATCCATGGAACCAAATACAACATTGCGATCGACGGCGTTAACGGGGCACAGGGACTGATCAACTTGAATTGGCGACTGGGCACCGCGCCCTCATTCATTCCGCAGTCGCCGATCAACTCGACGGTTCGTTTGGGCGATGGCTTGCGTCTTAACGCCACCGTCGAAACGGCCGTTCCCGCGGCTACCTATCAATGGCGCTTGAACGGGCGCAATATCTCTGGCGCGACGAACTCCAGTTTGGCTTTGGAAAATTTGCAGCCGGCCCAATCGGGTGCGTATAGCATAGTGGCGGGCAATTTTATCGGCAGCGCAACCAACACTATCGCCATCGTGACGGTCGCCACGCCCGTGCCGTTAGGTTACGAATTGACCCGAAATAATGGCCTGTTCCAGTTTAGACTCAGAGGTCCAGCCACCCACGGCTTCGCTTTGCAAGCCACGACCGACCTGATCCATTGGACCAACGTCTACATTGACGGTGGCAGCGCTACCCCTTGGGTCTTCATTGATTCACAAGCGACCAACTATCAATCCCGCTTTTATCGTATTAGTTGGCCATGAGGGTCCAAGTCGGCCAACTGGTTTTGGCAGAGCAGGTTTCTTGACACCCCCCCTTCGGCTGTTATGTTCTGCCCTCCTGTAAAGGGCGGCTTGCGGGTTCTTCCTGCGAGCACAACTGAGTTCTAGGGTATGAAGCGACAATATCAGCCATCAAAAATCCGCCGCAAACGGCAGCACGGCTTCTTAAGCCGAAACTCGAAAAAAAGCGGGCGCGCCATTCTGGCCAATCGCCGCCGGGTCGGTCGGAAACGTCTCACCCCGGTCTAAGCTTAAAATGAATGGGCAAAAGGCTGGGTCTGCCCCGGGAACGCCGCGTTAAACAGGGACGCGACTTCCTGCGCATCAAAACTGAGGGAAAACGCTTTGCAAGCGGCTGCTTGATTGCCAATTGGGTTCTGGCCACGGGAGCGCAGTCGCGCCTGGGTGTCATCACCGGACGCAAACTGGGGAATGCCGTGGTGCGAACACGCGCCCGCCGGCTCTTGCGCGAAGCCTTTCGGCTGCACCAGCCTGAATTGAATCGGACGGTCGACATGGTATTGGTTGCGCGGGCTTCAATTGTGGGCAAGGCTTTTCAGGAGGTAGAACGGGATCTACTCGAGGCTCTTCGCCGTGGCAGACTCTTAACAACGCCATGATGCGCGCCATTCTTATTTTTGGTGTCCGGATTTATCGCGCCGCGATCTCTCCAGTGTTGACGGTAATTTTCGGGCCGGTTGGTCTGGGGTGTCGCTTCACTCCCACCTGTTCTAGATATGCGCTGGACGCCCTAAAGATTCACGGCGCATTGCGCGGGTCGTTTTTATCCGCGCGACGAATTTGCCGGTGCCACCCATGGGGCGGATCGGGCTACGATCCCGTGCCTTGTGAAATGAGTCGCAAGCAGGAAGTCGGGTTTTGGAGTGCGGCAGTCCTCTGCCGCTTTAGGATCTTCGGGCAGGCGAGTGGAAAGCGGCAGAGGACTGCCGCACTCCAAAAGCTGGCGCCCCATTCGAGCGCCCCGCCGGTTCATGGCTTCAATGCGCCAGGTTTTGCTTCGGAGAAATCTCACCCCAGCCCTCACCCTCAGGAAGAGGGAGCACATTCGGGCAGTCTGTTTAGGTCGTAAATCACCATGGATCGCAAAGCTATCATTGTCCTGCTGGTCTCTTTTCTTTTGTTGATCCTGTGGTATCCGCTGGTCAATCGGCTCTATCCGCCAAAGCCGCTGCCACCCAGGACGAACACATTGGCATCGATTACGAATGTCCCAGGATCGCTCACCAATCAGCCCAGCCTTTCAGCGGCCACGAGCTTTCCGGGTGGAGTCCCGGTCATCTCGACGCCGATCGCGCCGAATCAGCCCGAGCAGTTCCTGGTGCTCAGCAATGACCTCGCACGCTACACATTCACATCGCACGGCGGAGGAATAAAGTTCGTCGAGTTGCTCCGCTATTTGCAGCGTGTCGAATGTCGCAACAAGATGGGAACAAACGCACCGGCAACGTTGAATAGAGAATCCTCCGTCCCAATGTTGGGGCTGCTCCCAAATGAAGCGTTGCAGGGCGATGGCGTCTTCAAGATTACGCGCATAGATAAGGGTGTCCGCGCGGAAAAAGCGCTGACCAATGGATTGGTCTTCATCAAGGAATTTGAGCCCACGTCCAACTATGTCGTCAACGTGACCACGTGGATTGAGAACCGGTCCCAGACCGCCCTGGCCGTGCCTCCGCAGGAATGGAATGTTGGATCAGCGGCGCCGATGACCGAGGATGACAGCCTGCAGAACCTCGGAATTCTCTGGTACGATGGTTCAGGCAAACATGCCGAAGGGGAATCGTGGTTCAACAACTACACCCTCGGTTGCCCCTATTTCGGATCGAACCCGCGCACACTCTATGTCGCGGGACAAAGCAATGTGGTCTGGGCGGAGGTCCATAATCAGTTCTTCACAACCGCCCTGATGCCGGAGGAGAAAGGACACCAGGTCACGGCGAGGAAGTTCGATTTGCCGCCGCCGTCCAGGGAGGTGCTGGCGGCGAACCCGCGAGCTAATCCGAAGCCGTACGGATTTCAATCCAGCGTCCTTTATGCTGCCACCAATTTGGCGTCCAACCAGGCCCTGGAAAAGAAATTCAGGATTTACGCCGGACCCAAAGAGAACCGGACGCTCGAACGGGTGGCCAATCAGCTCAAGAACGACATCGATATTGTGATGGGTTATACAGGGCCATTTGGGTTTTTCTCCAAGGTGTTGCTCTGGGCGATGAATGGCTTGAATAGACTCGGTTTGAGCTATGCGCTGTCGATCATCGCCATCACGGTCATTATCAAGCTGGTCTTCTGGCCGCTGACCCAGGCGAGCACGCGATCCATGAAGCGCATGGCGTCTCTCCAACCGCAGATGACTGCCATTCGCGAGCGGTACAAGGATGATCCGGTAAAGATGAACCGAAAGATGATGGAGTTCATGAAGGAGCATAAGGTCAGTCCGTTGGGCGGCTGCCTGCCGATGCTGCTGCAGATTCCAGTGTTCATCGGGTTTTTCACGATGGTGCGGAGTGCCATCGAACTGCGCGGGGCGCGGTTCCTCTGGGCCTGCGATCTTTCCAAGCCCGACACGTTGTTTTTTATTCCTGTCCTGAATTTTCCGTTCAACCCGCTGCCGTTGATCATGGGCGCGACCATGCTCTGGCAAGCGCGGCTGACTCCGGCTTCCCCCGGCATGGACCCGGCGCAGCAGAAGATCATGAAGTACATGCCCTTGATCTTCCTGTTCATCCTCTACAACTATTCGGCGGGCTTGACGCTTTATTGGACTGTGCAAAACTTGCTGACCATCGCCCAGACGAAGCTCACGCGGGCGAAGGATGAGGCAATTAAAACGCCTCCGGCTGGGCCGCAAAAACGGAAAAATAACAGACCTTAAAGTATGTCAGCACAACCAAAAGAGACGCTGCAACAGCTCCTGGAAATGCTCGGTTTCCAAACCACCATCGAAGAACATCAGTTTGAGGACGGCTTGCTGCTCGATGTGAAGACCGAAGAGTCCGGCCGGCTGATTGGCCGGCAAGGCCAGACGCTCACCGATTTGCAATATATTTTGAACCGCATCTTGTTTCAGAACGATCAATCTGCCCCAAAGGTGACCGTAGACGTGGGCGGTTATCGCGCCCAGGCTCGCGATGCCCTGGTAAAAAAAGCCAAAGAAGCCGCCGAGAAAGTCCGCCGCTGGGGTGACGTTGTCGAACTGGAACCGCTCAACGCCTTTGATCGCCGAATCGTTCATAACGCCTTGAAGGACGATCCGGGCGTGGAGACTCACAGCGTCGAGGTCGAAGGCACCAACAAGAAAGCAGTGCTGCTTAGACCGAGGCACTAGGACGCTCTGGCAAAGTGGCTTATGGCCGATAAAAGCAAGCCGTCCGGCATCACCTCTGTCCTCCAGGAAAAGAGGCTCTTTCCGCCTCCAAAAGATTTTTCACGGCGGGCACATATCAAATCCCTGGCCGAATATCGCAAGTTGTACAACGAATCGATTCGGTCGCCCGAAAAATTCTGGGCCAAACAAGCCAAAGACGAACTCGTTTGGTTCAAGCCGTGGAAAAAAGTGCTGCAATGGAAGAGCCCCTTCGCAAAATGGTTCGTAGGGGGGCAGCTTAACGTCAGCGTCAATTGCCTCGATAAGCACCTCGATACTCCGGTCGCAAACCGCGCCGCCTTGATTTGGGAAGGCGAACCCGCCGACGACTCCAAGCCGGGCGAGGTCCGGGTCTTAACCTACAAGCAGCTTCATCATGAGGTCTGCCGTTTTGCCAACGTGCTGAAACGCCATGGAATCGGCAAAGGCGATCGCATTATCATTTATTTACCGATGGTTCCAGAAGCGGCCATCGCCATGCTCGCCTGCACGCGCATCGGGGCCGTGCACTCGGTGGTGTTCGGCGGCTTCAGCGCGCAATCGGTCGCAGATCGCATCAATGACTCGCAGGCCAAAATGGTAATCACGGCCGACGGTGGATTTCGTCGTGGGGCGGTCGTGCCGCTGAAGAAAAGCGTGGACGAAGCCCTCACATTGAAGGATGCGGACGGAAACCACCTCGCCAAAACAATCGAGCGGGTGATCGTTCTTCGCCGGGCCAACAACGAAGTTCAAATTCAGGAGGGGCGCGATTATTGGTGGCATGCCGAAATTCAACACGAAAGCGCCGATTGCCCGCCCGCTAAAATGGACAGTGAAGCCGCGCTTTTTATCCTCTACACCAGCGGCTCGACTGGGAAACCCAAAGGAATTCTGCACACCACGGCGGGGTACCTCCTCGCGGCAAAACTTACCACCAGATACGTATTTGATTTGCAGGAGACCGATCTCTACTGGTGCACGGCCGATATCGGCTGGGTGACTGGCCACAGTTATGTTGTCTATGGCCCGCTCGCGAATGGAGCAACGAGCCTCATGTATGAAGGCGCGCCCAATTGGCCGGAGCCCGATCGCTTTTGGCGAATCATTGAGAAATTTGGCGTGACTGTGCTTTACACGGCGCCGACCGCCATTCGCGCCTTTATGAAATGGGGAGTTGAATGGCCCAAAAAACACGACCTCAGTTCGCTACGGTTGCTCGGGTCGGTGGGTGAACCGATTAATCCGGAAGCCTGGATGTGGTACCACGAAGTGATCGGAGGGAAGCGCTGCCCAATCGTGGATACCTGGTGGCAAACGGAAACCGGGAGCATCATGATCACTCCTCTCCCGGGGGCGACTCCGACTAAACCGGGCACGGCCACCCTGCCCTTCTTCGGGGTGTTGCCCGAAGTCGTGGACGAACAAGGCAAGCCCTGTCCGACCAACACCGGAGGCAAACTGGTAATCCGCAAACCGTGGCCGAGCATGTTGCGAGGACTCTGGGGTGATCCGCAGCGGTATAAAGAAGTTTATTGGACTGAAGTGCCGGGAAATTACTTTACAGGCGATGGCTGCCGCCGAGATGAAGATGGTTACTTCTGGATCGTGGGCCGAATTGATGATGTTCTCAATGTCGCCGGCCATCGCATTGGCACCGCGGAAGTCGAAAGCGCGCTCGTCAGCAATCCGAAAGTGGCCGAAGCAGCAGTCGTCGGGCGGCCCGACGACTTGAAAGGCCAGGCGCTGGTAGCTTTTGTTACTCTCAAAACGGGAGTGAAGGCCGATCCAGGCTTGCGTAACGAACTTCGCAACCACGTCGCCAAAGAAATCGGCCCAGTGGCAAAACCAGACGACATCCGCTTTGCCGAAGCTCTTCCCAAAACCCGCTCCGGAAAAATCATGCGCCGGCTCCTCAAGCAGGTCGCCGCGGGCGCCGAAATTCGCGGCGACACCACGACGCTCGAGGATTTGAGCGTCTTGACAAAAATCGGCGGCAGCGAGGAGTAGGACTTTCGCCTAAGGGATCGCGTGGAAGGGCAAATCTCCGAACGCGAAGAAAGATTCGAACAGGCGCGGCAACGGTCGGGATTGTTCATCGCGCCGCTGGTTTTCTTCCTCATTTGGTGTTTGCCCTTGCGAGGACTTTCGCCGGCCGCGCACCATTTGTTTGCCATCATGGGCCTGGTGGTGACGCTCTGGTTGACCGAAGCCATTCCTTTGCCGGCCACAGCGCTGCTCGGCCCGGCACTGGCGGTCCTGCTCGGGATTGCTCCAGCAAAAGAGATCTTCAAGAGTTTTGGCGATCCGATTATTTTTCTTTTCCTGGGAAGTTTTCTGCTCGCCGAAGCGATGATGGCCCAGGGCCTCAATCGTCGCATTGCGTTTTCCATTCTTTCTCTCAAAGCGGTCGCGCAAAACCCGCGCCGCCTGCTCCTGGCTTTTGGGAGTATCACCGGGTTCATCTCGATGTGGGTTTCCAACACCGCGACCACGGCCATGATGTTCCCCATTGCCATCGCAATTCTCTCCGAAATGGCCTCGCAAGCATCAGTGCAGAGTGGAAAGACAGTTCGATTCCAGGATCTGCCGTTCAGCACCGGCCTCATGTTGATGACCGCCTTTGCGGCATCCATCGGCGGATACGGAACTCCTGTCGGCACTCCTCCGAACCTGATCGGAATAGGAATGATCAACAAGAATCTCCAGGTGCAGATTACGTTTTTCCAGTGGATGGCGTTTTGCATTCCGCTGACGCTGGTGCTGCTCTCCTTCCTGGTCTGGCATCTGAACCGAACCTGCGGTCGGGGCGAAACTGTCGGTCCCGCCATTGACGAGTGGCTCCGTGCCGAAAAGAGCAAACTCGGCCCCCTGACGCGTGGTCAAACCAATGTGCTGATCGCATTTGGGCTTACGGTCGCATTCTGGATCATTCCTGGCCTCGTCGGCGTGATCGCCGGAACCGATTCGCGAGCGTTCCTCTGGCTTAACAGCCACCTCCCGGAAAGCGTGGTCAGTTTGTTGGGGGCGCTGCTTCTGTTTGTGTTGCCGATCAATTTTCGCGAGCGTCGGTTTACGTTGACATGGCAGGAAGCTGCCGGAATCGAGTGGGGAACGATTCTCCTCTTCGGCGGCGGACTCGCGCTGGGCGAGTTAATGTTCAGCACCGGTTTGGCCTCATGGCTTGGCGAGGGATTGGCTGGCGCTCTTCATGCCAAAACGAACCTGGGCGTCATCGCGTTGTTTACGCTGGTGGCCATTATTCTTTCGGAAGCCACGTCAAACACGGCTTCCGCGACGATGGTAGTTCCGGTCGCAATCGCGGTAGCGCAAGCCGCAGGTGTCAATCCGGTGCAAGCGGCGTTGGCGGCCACGCTCGGCTCATCGATGGGATTTATGCTGCCGGTCTCTACGCCGCCGAACGCGATCGTCTACGGATCGGGTTGTGTGCCGTTGCTGAAAATGGTCAAGTACGGGTTCCTGCTCGATGTCGCGGGCTTCGTCGCCATTGTCGCGGTCGTGAACTGGCTCGTCCCGGTTTGCCTTCGGTAGGGGAGGAAGGGAAACACCATCCCTCAGCCAACCCTCTCCCTGCGAAGGAAGAGGAAGGGTATGATCAAGCGTGGGTCGCGCAGCCGATCTTGCCCACCGCAACGATAAACCCGACGAGGCCGATAATAAGAAGCACGGGTCTGCCATGCACGGCGTAAACAATCCCAGTGCTGATAAAAGCGCCCATCGCCAACCAAACGATCATTGCTGCCAAGAACTTCATCTTCCTTGAGTTTATGAACTCTCTGTTGCGATGCAAGCGCTTACTCTTAGATTTCGCAGCACGACTGATCTACCCCGGCTGGATATGCAGGTATTCGATCTGCGTTTCTGCGACGACGGTGACCCGTTCCAGGCTGGCAGGGAGCAAAATGAACTCGCCTGCAACTGCATCCAACCGATGCTCTCCATAGGTAAATTGAAGGCGTCCTCGAAGCACCCCAATTACCTGCACTGACGGACTCCGCAAATAGAAACGCTGGCCGCGCTTGACCTGGCAGGCGTCCACGCGGAAGAGATCGTTTTCAACGATATAGCGCATTTTCATCGCCAGATTGCGCGAATATTTGCTTTGAATGAGTCTCGGTTCGAAATCGTTGAAATCGATGCTGGCCAGGGATTGTGCGACATGAAGTTCGCGCGGTTTGCCGTCGGTTCCCACTCGGTTCCAATCAAAGACGCGATAGGTGGTGTCGGAGTTCTGTTGGATTTCGAAAATGACATTGCCCGCGCCAATGGCATGGAGCCGGCCACTGGGCAGGAACATGACGTCTCCCGCCTTCACCCGAACCCGATGGACACACCCGGCCACCGTGCCGTCCTTGATTGCGTGTTCGAATTGGGAGCGTGTGACGCCTTTTCTTAAACCGACGTACAAATCGGCTTCCGGAGTGGCATCGGCGATGTACCACATCTCGGTTTTAGGTTCGCCGCCGAGCTCTTTCGCCACGGCTGCCGGAGGGTGAACCTGGATAGAGAGCTTCTCCCGGGCATCAAGAATTTTGATGAGCAGCGGAAAGCGACCGGCCGCCGGCCTGGCCTCGCCCAGCAACTCGGCGCCATGCTCTTCCATGAGCCAGCGCAAGCTCTTCCCGGCGAGGGCGCCATTGGTAACTTCACTGACATCGCCCTCTCGATCGGTGATTTCCCAGGACTCACCAATCGGTAGCGCGGGAGGCAGTTGTTTGCCGTAGAGACGTTCCAGGTTGCGTCCGCCCCAGACGCGCTCTTTGAAAATTGGCCGGAACTTCAGCGGATAGAGCATGACGGAGCGCGGGCGTGCTCACCCGCAGCAATGTGAAGGGTTAAGAGTGGTCTTTGATCTGACCGCGATGAGATCGTCGGACGGGTGTGCCGTGCTCATGAAGCCGCAGCGGCTTCTTCTTCGGCGCCAGGCACAGCGGCGGGCTTTTCCACGAAGTGCCCGTGGGCGCGGAACTTTTTATAACGGAGTTTGAGCCGTTCCTCCGGTGTGATTTTTTTCAACTGCTCGAGGTTCTGGAGCAGATGCCGCTTCAACGTCGCGGCAGTGGTGGGCGTGTCGTTATGGGCGCCGCCCGAAGGCTCGGGCACCACTTCGTCAGCCAGGCCAAGGTCGAGCAGGTCTTTAGCGGTAATCTTCAGCGCTTCCGCCGCCTTGGAGGCCGCGGCCCGATCCTTCCATAAAATGGCCGCGCATCCTTCCGGACTGATCACCGAATAGTAGGCATTCTCAAGGATCAGGACGCGGTCCGCTACGCCGATGCCGAGCGCGCCGCCAGAGCCGCCTTCGCCAATGACCACGGCGATGATCGGCACCGATAACAACATCATCTCACGCAAATTCACCGCGATGGCTTCGGCAATGTGCCGCTCTTCCGCGCCAATTCCTGGGTAAGCTCCGGCGGTATCGATCAAAGTGATTACGGGTAAGCCAAATTTATCGGCCAGTCGCATCAATCGAAGCGCTTTGCGGTAACCTTCAGGGTGGGCGGACCCAAAGTTGCGTTGAATGTTTTCCTTGGTATCCCGGCCCTTCTGAGTCCCGATGACCACCACGCGATGCTGGTCGAGCAACGCGAACCCGCCGACCACGGCGCGGTCCTCGGCAAAAATGCGGTCACCGTGAAGCTCGCTGAAGTCCGAGAAAGTGTTTTTGAGATAATCCAGCGTGAAGGGGCGTTTGGGATGGCGCGCCATTTGCACCCGTTGCCAGGCGGAAAGGTTGGAAAAGATCTGTCGGCTGGTTTCGGCGATTTTCTGTTCGATCCGGGCGACCTCTTCTTCGAGATTGATGCCCATGGAGTGGGTCTCGGGGTGCCGGCGCAGTTCCTCCAGCTTGCGTTGCAATTCTGCAATCGGTTTTTCGAACTCAAGCTGATGCTTCATAGCCTATGGCGGACTGTAGGTTCGATCCGAACGCTGGGCAATGGCAAATCCACGGCAGCAGCTCAGGCCAGGCTTACCGTTTCGCGCTTCCGCCGTAAAAACCAGACCGTTCGAGCAGTTCTTTGATCTCATCCGGCGAGGCGTCCACTTTTGAGCTGGCCTCGAGCAAGTCTGAATCGAGCACTGGATACCAATTCCGACGCGCCGGATTGCCGAACCCGGCGACGTTGAAAGGCTCAATCACCGCGCGGATTTGCTGCAGGATCCTGGTCCGATCCTTCGGGAGCAAGGGCTGTTGCAAAGCGGCGGCTGCAATGCTTGCAGCCGGGGGACCAAATCGCGGCTCGCGTTGTAAGAGGAAGGAATCCGACGGCTTGCCGAGCCGTCGCCGCGTTTCACTATAGCTGGCCGCTACGAAGTAGAGCAGCGAGATTGATGAGAACATTTCAAAGTCGTGCATGTTCGCATAGAGCGCCGCCACCAAAGCCGCACTGAAATCGAGTTCGGCTAACGTGCGTTGGGAATAGTCCTCGAGTCGCGCATCGAACCTGGACGTGTTGCGCAGACCAATGGTCTCGGCGAGACGCTCGATCCCCAGCAAGTTTAGAGCGAAGCCGGTCGAGAGCAAAGGA
>Ga0137394_10002344_pt1 | contig 14003 bp, 8 predicted proteins | sample czobulk116metaG_FD_108278 | JGI IMG/M metagenome (GOLD analysis project Ga0137394, IMG submission 108278) | Vadose zone soil microbial communities from Angelo Coast Range Reserve, California, USA - czobulk1.16 metaG | ecosystem: Environmental > Terrestrial > Soil > Vadose zone | place: USA...
CAACTACCAGGGGCTCGTCCCGGTCCCCAGCCTCGCCGCGGACTTCTCTCACCCGATCTGCAAGATCGCCGGCGCCGACGGCGTCTCGGCGATCAGCGCGGCGCTGCCGCCGAAGCAGTAACGGACGGCGACCGGGGCGGGGAAGATCCAGGCCGAAGCGGCGATTCCGGGCGGACCGGCCGCCGCTTCGGCATTGCCTAAGCGCGCTCCGGGATTCCAAAGAGACCGCCGAACGCCGCGAGAACGAATACCAGCGCCTCGCCAGCGGTGGCGGCGGGGCGAACGTCCAGCAGATTGATGCCGATGGCGTAGGCCACCGCCACGATGACCCCGGCGACGACGCCAATGCCTACGTCGAATCCCAGCCCTCTGCGCTTCCCCCCCTTACCCCGATTCTTCCCCCACCGAACCAGTGCTCCAGCGGCGCCGCCCAGAAGTGAGGCGCCGAGGAAGAGCCACGGCATCACGAAGATCGCCGTGGCCGTCCCGCCGGCAGCGCCCTCGGCCTCGGCACTGAGGGTGGCGACACCCGTGGTGATGGAACGAAGGGTCGTCGTCGCCAGGCCGCTCTCATTCAGTTCGAGGCTTGTACCCCCGGGGGTGCCCCGGTCGGTGGAAAGCGTCACCAGCGCGCCCCTGGGTTCCGGTAGCCCGGAAGCCCTCACGGTGATCGACGCCGTCTCCAGTCCGAACCCCTGAATGCTTTGGGGAGAGACACTGATCTTGAGGCCTCCGCGCAGGACCGCGAGCTCGATTTCCGATCCGTTGGGGTCGAACGATGGGACAAAACGCATTCGCACCGGATCCCGCGGACTGATCACTCTCAGCTTGACCTCCACGAATTCGTTGGTCCTCCGGAACTCCACGTTTCGGGGAAACAGTTCGTCGACTTCGGCGGTGACCAGCATCCGGATTGGAGGCTCCAGGGCGTGGGACTCGGTGGGATTCAAGCTATCCTCGACTGCCATGAACACCGTTGCGAAGAACGCTCTGACGACTGCCCCGCCTCCCCCCGGTCTGAACCCGCCGCCGTCCACTTCGATCAGGGGTTGAAGGTCCAGATCGTGTCCATCCTTTCCCACTCCCAGAATCCTGTAGGGCAGGGTCCAGCCCTGACGATCGGGGCCCGCGGATATGCGCTTCGCCGAGCCCGCCATCCTTCCCACAGCCAGCTGGCCCTGTCGGAGGGTCAGACTCGTCTTGCTGGGAGGCACGACGGATTCGGTCAACCCCTGGAGGAGCTTGAGGCTCACCGTGTCGATACCCACGGGATGAATTACGCGAGTCTGCTTCTTGAGCGTTTCGCCGATCGACGTCGGCGTGGCCAGCGATGGCGTCACGCCCCATCTACCCAGGAGCAGGACGATCAGAAGCACGTCCGTTGCTCTCGAAACACATTTCATCGCGCGATCCCTCCTGTAATGCATTGAGGAATTGGGCGGCCGGTGCCGTCATGTCCGCAGTGGCACTTACCAGACGTCAGGCGAGCGCAGCCAGGAAACGAAGTGCGGGGATGCTGGGCAGGAAGAAGTACGCGCCTCCCCGCATCGTAACAAACTGCGGGATGTCAGCGAGTCGCTTTCGGATCGGCACCGCCTGGATTGTCATGTCGTGCCGCTCTCCGACCGTGGAGTCGGGATTGGTGTTTGTCCCTATGACCGGATCCCGATCGTTGTACAACCCGTGGAATTTCGGGTTGTTCACCCAGGTTTGCTGCACGAACTCGAATTGGCGCTTGATGTCCGCGTTCACGCACAGGAAGAGCAGACCGCGCGCCTCGCCGTCATCCTCGAATATCCCCTCGGGAAGTCGCTCGCCGTAGCTCGCGCCACGCCGGAGGATACGATGCCTGTTCACCGCTATCAGCGACTCCTGTGCCTCCCCTCTCAGCGCGTCGCGAGGGTTGGTGCGGCGGATGTGCGATCCGATCGGACAACGGTATCCGAATTCGTCCTCGGGCAGGAACGCAAAGCTGTTGTTTACCTCCTTCGCCGCGAATGCGGTGTCGTCGTGGTTCGGCGCCAGGGTGAGCGGCGCGCCGCTCGGCCAGCGGCCGACGAACTTCGCCGCCATGAGGCTCTGCGCAGCCTCGCCGGTGAATGTGCTCCGAAAATACTGGCGGAACGCCGCGACGTCCTGCTGGAGCTTGCGAAACACGAGGTAGCTGCCGTTCCGCCCGAAGTCGAGGGCACCCGTCGCCTGCAGCGGTGCGTCCAGGTGACGCTCCGTGTCGGCTTCGCGGGGAGCTTCGGGAGTGGGTGGAAGCATGCCGTAAGAATTGGCGTATCCGAGGATGAACTCACCCGGCTCGATCGCGTCCGCGGGATCGGTCCGTCTCGCTGGACTTCCCGTGATCTCGGGCTGGGAAATCCCGTCGCGAAACCCGAAATGCTCGCGCGCATCCTTCGGACGATCCCCCTTGATGGCGACCAACTCGCGAACCTCCCATTCGGCGAACCCGGATCGCTCCGTCTCCCCCTGACTCGCGAGTGCCGCGGGCTCCGGCGCCTGGAGGATCAGCAACGCATGAACCTCCTCTCCCCGAGGCGGCAAACTCCCGCCGAACTCCCATCGTTCCGGTGCGTTCGACCCCGTGTCACCGAGACGTTGCGCGCGCGTCCCCTCGGCCATCCCTTGACGGAACTCCTCCGAAAACGTCTTCAGGAACGGTTCCGGGAAGCCGAGTGCGCGAATCCCGCTGAATGTCAGCGCAACGTTGAGCGCCGCAGCCGGCTTCTCGGGCCTGCCGCTCCGATCGGCCTTCCGTTCCGAACCCGTGACGCGAGGCGTCAGGATTCTCAGCCATCTCCGGGCTTTCGCCGGTGATTCGAAATTGAGAAAGTGGTAGCTGGAGCAGGGCAGATGCTCATACCCGGAAACGATGATCCCCTGGATGTCCTTCGCATGTACCCGAGGCAGGTCCATCGTCACTCCTCCCCTCCACTCAGGTAAGCGGGTAGTATCCGGACTTCACCAGTTCCAAGGCCCTGCCGCGTCCGGCGGATGAACGATCATTTTCGATGATCTGGTCGTTGAAAATGTTCGTCACGGTCGTGGCCGGATAGGCGCTGTAGAACACGACCGCCGGGTGTTGATGGTCGCGTATTACTTTCTTGAAGGCGTCGATGTCCAGGCTGCCCCCCTTCGGAAAGCCCGTGCAGTTGCCCCAGATGAGGTCCATTCCGATATGCGCCAGGTCGCCGAAGTCGTCGATGTACGATTCCCAGCTGCCGTCGTAGTTGCTCTCGAAGAGGAGGTTCCTGCCTCCGTCGATCACGATCCAGCGAGCGAAGTGGATCGTCGAGACTCCGGAATGCTGGCCCGAGGGCGATGGTTTGTTGAATTGCCCGATCAGCAAGGCGAGGCGAAGGACAAGCCATGCCCGGATTCCGGGCTTGATCTCCGAGACGATCGTCATCGAATTCTGGACTACGCGGTCCTCCGCCTCGCGATCGGGAGTACTCGTCGTTACGACGCTGTTTCCTTCGCTCGCGCCGCGGCGTACGCCGACGAGCCAGTCAATCAACCGTCGGAAGAACCAGGACGAGAATCCCGGACCGTTACTCCCCGCCGTGCCCGCGCCGCTGCTGGCCCCGGGAGGCGGTGGGCCCCCAGCCGGCCCCGATCCGGAGAGACGGTCGAGATCGTCCTCGAAAGCTTCGCGCGCCCTGATCGCCTCGCGAATTCGCCGCGCGGTCGCACCCGGGAACGCGCAGAGGGAGATCTGCGGCGTAAGCCTTGTGGGAGCCAGCGCGAACTCGCGAAAGAACACCTCGAGGGCGTCAGGATTGAGCGCCGTCCCAGGTGCGTACCCCCGACAGTGTCGCCAGATTTCCTCGAGCCCGGACCCGAGGTTTTTCGAGAGCTCCCTCGCGTAGTCCTCGAGTTCGCCGTCGAACCAGGCGGAGAAGAGCAGTCGCGCTCCGCTCTCGCCGGAAATCGACTTCAGCACGACCCAGCGAGCGAAGTGGGTGGATGGTGTCGAATCGAAGCGCAATTGCGTGTTCGCCATCACATCGTCGCCGATCATGCGGAGATGGATCTCGAGACCCAGCCTAGACGCGGGGAGAATCGGCAGGATGACAGTCACGGCATTCTGCGCAACCCGTCTTGCCATCCGGCCCGATCCTCCTTACCGCGATTCCACGCTACTTTGGCTCGAAGCGTCCACTGTTGACCATCTCCGAGAGGCTCATCGCAGCCAGGGTGTCCTTTCGACGATAGAAGTCTTCGAGTTCGTCCTCCGTGAAGACCCGAATCTGCGCCTGCGGCATCTCATCACCGCCACCTATGACCCACGCGCTCGCCCACATTCGCGCCAGCAGGAAGCTGCTCTCGGCGAGTGATGCGATCGTCCCCTCACGAATCTTCTTGGTCTCCCAGAGTCGACGCGCTCTCGCCTTCGGCCCCACTTCGGGCTGATCGGCGTCGATGATCTCCGTCGCGGGCAGCCGTTTCCTGACGAGACCCATGAGGTCGACGAGCGCCCTCGCAGCCTGCCACCCTGAGCCGAGGTCGGGCTTCGGGCCACCCTTCTTGGCGAGGATAGCGTCGACCCCCGCGAGCGCAGCCGCGGGATCGATCTCGAGCATGACGGATTCGTAGACGGAGTGAATCTGGGCCTCGCGCGTGTCGTGATAGACCTTGTACTCGGCGCTTTCGTGCCGAACGGGGTATTTGCGCCCGTTGACCGTCTTCGTCGGTAGGCGCCCGTGATGGAGGTACGACCCGTGAAGGGGTTGTGAGGCATCGCCCACATAGTGTGCCAGCACGCCAGCCGCCGTGACGAAGCGTAATCCGTCATGGTCCCGTGCGGCGTCGATCATGGCATCCCAGAGCTGCCACACCCGGAACGGAAGCACTCCCTCGTCGGGGCCGCAACCCGCCGCCTCGAATCCATCGAAATACGACTTCCATTCGGCGGCCGAGATCTTCCTCGGGTCTGCCAGGCACGCGTCGATGAGGGCGAGAGTCCCGTCGATTCGAAGTACGTCGACGTCCGCGAAGTGCTGCGGCCCCTCGTTCGGCCGACCGAAGACCCACACGTAATCGGGCACGTCGGCGAGCGGAACGAACCCCCCGCGACCCAGTCGAAATCCGCTGCCCTTGGACAGTGTCTCGTCGTCGAAGCCGATGCTCCGTTGGTTCTGCGTCATGATCTGTTTGAGCTTGCCGTCGAAGTGGTTGCTGATGACGTCGCAGGCCTTCCAGCCGATTGAGAAATGTCCGATCTTCCCCCAGTACTCGTCATAGCCGATGGCGTAGCCGCGGACTATCTCCACGTCAAGGACGCGGCAAACAGTCGACGCGAAGGTCGCGAGCGCGTACGCATGCGACCCGCCTTCGGCGGCGACCCGGTGCGCCCCCCACTGCATGGCGATGGGTCGGAGGCGACGGGCGCGCTCACCGCGCTCTGCCCTGACGGAAACGCACAGACCGTCCTCCTCACGGGTATCCTCGGACGGCGGCGCGAGCGGCGGGTCGTAGAACCAGATTGTCCCCGAATCACCCGCCTGGGTCTCGGTCGAGGCCTGTTTCGGTTTCCGCGAATCCCGGGCCGTTTCGCGCGGCCCCCTTCTGCCGATCAGTACGTCGCTGACGTAGTCGTAGCCGCCAACGGACTTGTACCGAAAGAAGAGCGCCTGGATCTCGCCTTCGAGCACTCCCGAAACCCCGCCGAACGCTCGAACGGGACACCCGATGATGTCGAGCGTCAACGTCTCGGGTGTGGCGTTGAAAAGCTCGCCGACTTCTCCAATCCCGAAGATCTGCGACGTCCACTCCTCGATGTCGTCCACGCGAATCAGGCCCGCGTCGACGTTGACGAGTGTCCGCTCACCCGGCCACCTTGGAAAGAGTTCGTGCATCGTCACTCGGTTCGCGGCTCTCGGATCAGCCGTACCGATGCGACGTCTCTGGCCACGGATCACGGCCTCGATCACGCCCTCGTCCGGACCGGCCACGTGCCGGTTCGTCAGCGCGTAGAAGGTGCCCTCCCGCTGCACGAGACATCCGATCGTGCCCCTGCGGAGAGTGCCCTGAACGTCCCGCACGCATGTGTACCCGCCCCCCAGAAGGTCGCTGACGTAGGTCACGAGGCTCGCCGGCGGTTCCGCTTCAGGGGGCTTTGACAGGACCACACACGTGGGGACGATGCGTCCGTCCGGGAGATAGAGGCGCGGCGGAACCGCCTGGTCGAGGAGCCTCCCGGGAACCTCCTCCCATTCATTCACAAAAACGAGCACGCAAGGCCACGACCAGGCCCTGACGACCGAGTTTTCGAGCGTCCGGGCGGCATCGATCCTCGGGAAATCTCTCGGGCGTGGCTTGCTCGGAGGATTATCCGCGTACCAGTCCTTCTGGTTGATCCGGTATCGACCAATCCCCGTCGCAATCACGTTCTGGAGGCTCGACAGGTAGACGTGATATGCCTCCCTGGCGTCCAGCAAATCCCGAATCGAGAGCGACGAAAAGTCGTTGCGCGGCGGAAAGACGGTCGAGCTGTAGGCGCTCGGAAGACGCGCCGGGCCCTTGATCGTCATGGCTTCGCCTCCCACTATCCTCAGGTCACGCAGGGTTGCCTGCCGTGCTGTACCCGTCGGTTGTCAGCATGGCCGAAGCCGCGGGATCCATCTGGCGGCCGTCATAGCGCGCGGGTAGGAAGGAACCCACGTAGCCACGCGCCAGCTCGAGGCGTCGGCTATTGATGAGGACCGAAATGTTCCATTCATCGCGGCAACCTGGAGAGAAACTGGCGCTCGCCCGAAGCAGATAGAAGCGGACGAATTCGGCTCAAAGCGCCTCCCATCGATCGAGTGGTTCCCAGTCCCGTGCCGTGATCGTCGCGACGTCTCGCTTTCCCCGGAGGACGTCGAACCTTGGATGCTAGACGCCGATTGCGGCACCGCCAACCATGTCCCGACGAATGGACTCCCTTCGAGAGATCGGGAATGGCGCACCGGCGCAGCGGACGGTGTCGTTTCTCAAACCGCGTAACCGCGTGACAGCGGCGCTTCTGAGGCCGCCGGGTCGATCTGGTTGCCGTCGAAGAAAGCGGCAATCTGATCGCCGACATCACCGTCAAGCGAGCCAGGACCCGCGGTCAACTGTCGCCGGCGCTGATTGATTAGGCGGAGGATGGCCCACTCATCATGACTGCCGAGGCTGTAGTTCGCGCTCGCCCTGAGCGCGTAGAAGCGAAGGAAGTGTTTGCGCCGTTCGCTCCACCCCGTTCTCGGGTCGGACGCCGGCTGTGGAACGCCCCATGTGATGCCGGGAGTTGAGAATGTATCGCGAAATGACGCGTCCGTCGCGAACTTCCGCGCGAAGTACGATTCGATTCCGGCCGTCATCGTGGGCGCGCCGCCCTCGGTGAAGAACGAGAAGACGTCACGCGGCCCGAGAAAGTAGAAGGCGTCGAAATTGCGTCCGAGGTTTCCGGCGCCGTCCTCCACCAGAACTCTCGTCCACATGCGCAGATAGTCGCCGCCACCTGGCGCTTTCTTCTTGAGAAGCGCCGGGAGATCTATGTTGAGCCGCTCGGCGTGTCGAACGATCAGCCCCGTTCCAGCCTTCGATTCCAGCTGATACTGAGCAGGGTTGAGTACCCAGAACGCCTCGCCCCAGCGCTCCAACAGGGCCCTCTCCGCATGACGCGCAATATCGACATTCGTACCGGACCAACCGCCGCCGCGGCTACTGATGGGGCAGCTCAGATAGGCGACCAGCCGACCCTCTGCCCGTGCACGTTCCACATCGTCCTTGATAAGCGCCGTCTGGGCGTCGAAGATTCGTTTCCAATCACCGGTCAACCACTCGAACGAGAGGGGGAACCCCGGCACAGGCTGGCCGATCTCGGTCTCTGCCGTTTCAGTAGACTTCTGGGGTGGTTTCGACATCCTCTCTCCGTTTTCGCCAACACCGTCGGCGTGAGTCATGCCTTTCGATCAGCTCTTCGCTTCGCCGCTCGTTTCAATTCACCGAGTCTTCAAGGATCACATCGCTCGCTTTTTCAGCGATCATGTAGATCGGCACGGCGATGAATAGTCAGGGAATCCTGGGAAAAACCGACGCGTCCACGATGCGCAATCCCTTTGTCTTGTGCACTCGGAACCGCGTGTCCACGACGGCCATCGGATCTTGCGCTGGGCCCATCTTGTTCGTGCACGACGCGTGATGGCCCCATGCCTCGTTCTTGATGAACTGGACAAGATCGTTGTCATTCTCGCACTGAGGGCCCGGGCTTATCTCTCCTTCTGCGGCGCCGTCCACGCCTCCAGCCGCAAGCCGGCGCGCCATCTTCACGCCGTTCAGTAATGCACTCAGATCCTCGCCACGCGAATCGGTCCCGTCCTCGAAATTGTTGAAGTTGATCTCGGGAGTGTCTCGAGGGCTGGCGGATTTCAACGTCACTTGTCCGCCCGTGTTGCGGGTGTGCCCCGACAGCGTGAACCAGGTGAATTCGTCCTTGCCGGCCGGCGGCATCCGCGTCGGCAGGTAGTAGCCGCGGAAGCGGCCAGTGAATCCGAAGATGACCAGGTTTGGCTCGTCCCGGTCTTCACTGGACCTCTTGATGATGTACATCTGACGGGACAAGCGGGAGCGATAGGCGCCGTCCGGGGCGTTCGTCTCGAATTCGGCCAGGCACGGATCGCCGTCCTCACCCCACGTGCATCCCTTGTAAGCGTTCGGCTCGAACGGAAGTCTGCACACGACGCCCGTCTCCAGGCGGTCTTGGAGATTCTTGCCAACCCCTTCGAGCCTGACGCGCATCGGAATGCCGTGCTTCTTGAGTTCCGCTTCCGGTCCGATGCCTGAAAGCATGAGCAATTGAGGACTATTGAAGGCGCCGGCTGCGACGATGACTTCGCGCGTCGCGAAAACCCGTCGCTTGATTCCCGTCCGGCTGGAAAACTGTTCGGCCAGCCAGGAGGCAGCGTACAGATGTGCCCCTTCCAGATACTCGACGCCGATGACGCGATCGGTCTGTCGTTCGTCGAACAGCAGGCTTGTCACGAGGCAGTCCGTCCGTATGGTCAGCTTATCGGGTAGCTGCGCGGCGGTGTCGAGCAGCAGTTTCCTTGGCCCGCTGCGCGCCCCGTTGTCCGAGGCCCGTGGTGGATCGGCGAGGCCTGTGCCCCTTCGGCTGACGAAGCTCCAACTGTTCGGATCGATGCTGAACTCCGATCCGGTGGCCGCGGCTCGCTCGAAGAGCTCCCCGTTCGTTTCGCCGCGAACGCGCGAGACCACGTACCTCGTCAGCCATTTGTCTTTGAACAAGTTCCGCTTCGTGCCGGCCATTTCGAGCGGGAGCCAGCCATTGAAGCCGTGCCGCTCGGGGTTTCCTTCCTGCGGTTGGACATAGCGGACGTTTTCCAGGCGCTCGAAATACGTCCTCATGGCAGAACTCTCCCAGGATCGATCTCCTGTGAGAGCCGCAATCGCATCCCAGTCACCGTTGTCCGGATAGAGCGCGATCATGGCATTCACGGTGGTCGATCCACCGAGCGAGGTGCCGCGCGGATAATAGAGTCCCTTCCCTGGCACGTAGAAGTGCTGCTTTTCCCGGTCCTGCTGCTTTGCCCGGCTATTGACCCAGTAGACCCAGCCCAACTCGGGGTCCAAGCGCGGATTGCTTCCAGGCACTGAATACTTGAAGCGGGAGCGAGAATTGTTGCCGTCGCCCCCGGCCTCGAGCAGCAACACCCGGCGTCCTGCCTTCGCGAGATTGGCGGCGACAGGAGCGCCGCCGGCCCCGCTGCCGACGACGATAAACTCGAACTCGTCTCGCTGTGATTGTAGGTGAATCTCTCCCTTACTCATCTGACTACCTCAAGAGACTCACGAGCGACCATGCGGTGTCTTCCGTCATCGGGCGCCCAATCGCCACCAGAATCGCCAAGCCTCCGGTAGGACGCGCGACAGCGCAGCTTCGTCGAGGCCAGCCCGTTCGATCTTGCACCGAAGAGCCTCGCGCGTCTTGCCGCCACGTCGACCAGCCGCGAGGCGACCGGCGAGAAATCCACCTTCGAGGGCCGTTTTAACCTTGAGGACGCCGGCGAAAGTCGGCTCTTTTTCTGCGGCGAGCGCTGGATCGCTCTTGTACGCCCTTCCGACCGGCACCGCGGCAGAAGCGGCCGTCGTAACGTAGATACCGAAGACGCCCAGCTTGCCGAATTCGTACGCGTGCTCGAGTGTGATGCCGCCGGCCCAAAGCACATTGATGCCCAACGACCGACCGAAAGCATCGAGATCCGCGATCTGCCTGATGTCGAGAATCCCCTTCGAATCACCATCAGTCTTCATGATTCTCCTGCCGAGCGCCTTGTCGACGGTGTCGACGAGCACCACCCGCACCTTGTGTCGCGCGACGACGCGCAACCATGCTTGAACTCCCTTGGCGGTGTCATTGCCGGTGTAAACGCGCCGTCGACTGATGATCCCCTGATCGATGTAGAACACCGGAGCGGCACACCAGTCGGGGAACCACAGCTGCACCTGCCCGACAACGCGGTCGCACTCCTCGAGCGTGAGAGGAAGTAAGCCGTACTTGCCGAGATCAAAACCCATCCCGCGCGTCGTGTTGAGCGCGCTCCAGATCTCGCGGGCGATCGTGATGGGATCGACCTCGTTGATGGGCCGCACGCGGACACGCGCATTCCTGGCGTGCACGAGCACCTCATCAGCGAGCTCAGGCTGAAGATAATTCAGCAGCCCTGGCAGGGAGATCATCTGATCGGCACTCTTGCGGACGACGCCGTCGATCGAGACTAGGGCGATGCCGGCAGATTTTGCGAGATCGATCGCGCGGATCGCGGCGTCACGGCCTTTCGATTCCAAACCGATCATTTCGTTGAGCCCGAGTCGATGGATGCGTGGCGCCGCAATGCCTCCCTCCGTGACGTAGCCGAGCAAGGTCCGGAGCATCCTGATCCGTTCCCGGAGCGGTCGCTTCGAACGGGCGGCGAACTGCACGTAGACCGCGAGAGGCCTGGGGCCGCCGGGAGCTTCGAGGAACGGCTTGAACGCCGCGGCCAACGCGTCCATCGCTGCGGCCAGAGCACCCTCCGGGTTCCCGGCAGGGATCGTAACGGTCGGCGCTCGGCGATAGAGCCGAAGATTTGCGCGGCTTCCGACGTTCGTCGTCATCAGCGTGCGCCCGACGCACGCGCTCCAGATCGCGGCATACTCGTCAGGGCCGACCGGCACTTCGCCGATGCCACCGAGGCGCTCGGCGTCGAGCGCGACCCCAACGGTGAGCGGAGCAGCGTGTCTGCCCAGTGCGACAGTCTTTGGCGCCGCAAGAGCTGCCCGGCGAACGGCCGGCGCGCTGCTGCCCTCGTCGCTGACACCCAGAAACGGCCCGTAGTAGCGGGGATCGTAGTCGGCCAGCGAATACGTGTGTCGATCCGGCTGCCCGCCGAGATAGCTCAGGCTCTCGGCCACCAGGTCATGCCAGCGAGCTCCCAGGCTTTCGCCCGCCGAGGCGCGGTGGCCATAGCCCCGGAGAACCTGGCGGTGGGCCTCTGAGAGCCTGAAACCATCGGGTGCGGTCCGGCTCGAACGACGAAGACTGCGTATCCGGGCGACGAGAGTTTTCGAGGGACCATTCCCCCGTGTGAGCCGAGCGTGTGAAGTCGCCCGCTTTTTCACGTCATCACCGCCGCGGGTATGAGCAACGATTTGATTGCCTCGTAGAGATCGTTGATGCCGATCTTGGAGATTCCCAACGGGCGGGGGGAAGTGGTGGCGTGTGCACGCCCTCCCGGTGCATCAAGAACTGGGTCGCCAGCGGCAAGACCTCGTTACAAATGTTCTCGTCGAGTCTTTCACCTACCACGAGACGGTGGTCGATCGTGATCGCGCCTCCCGCGGTCGATATTGGATGGATTCCAAGCTTCATTCGATTACGTTAAAGAATTCTATCAAGCCCTAACAAGAAGTCAAGAGCCATAATGGCTTGATCCCACAGCTAGGATTGGTTCTTGCTAATGCATGACGGGGTCTTCCCGCAAGCTCGGATAGGAAAGCGAAAACCCACGGGACTCGCGGGTTTGGCGGCCGGCGATCGCGTCGCCGACGGAGCTGCGCTAACTCCCCGCCCCCACAAGACGCTCGAGAATCTGGCCGACGGAACCTGTCGCGGTTCGGGAGACGACCGCCGGGCCGAGGGAGCACCCCCGCGGTGGGGTGAATCGGGTGACCGCGCGGTCATCCCCGCAACCGCCCGTTCCCCGGCCGTCTTACTCGAACCTGGACCTAATTGGCCGGGGCGCCCCCTCACCTATATATATGCGCGGCACCCGGGGCCCGATGGCGCAGAGGACCTCGTAGGGGATCGTCCGGCACTCCCGGGCGACCTCCCAGGCCGTGATCGAGTGGTCCCCCTGGGCGCCGATGATCGTCACCTCGTCCCCCTCGGCGGCGGCGGGGACGTCGGTGACGTCGACGACGGAGAGATCCATGCTGATCCTTCCGGCGAAGGGGACGCGCCGGCCGCGGATCAGGGCGTGGCCCGAATCGTGGAGGAGGCGGTTGACGCCGTCGCCGTACCCGGCCGCGATGATCGCGATCCGGCTCTCGCGCGACGTGATGAAGGCGCCGCCGTACCCGATCGGCGACTCTTTCGGCATGGACTTGAGCTGGAGGACCCGGGCGCGCAGCGAGAGGGCGGGGGTGAGATCGGTCGGGGCCGGGCCATCGGCCGGTCCGAGGCCGTAGAGAAGGATCCCGGGGCGGACCATGTCGAGCCAGGTCGGAGGATGGTTCACGATGCCGCCGCTGTTGGCGATGTGCAGATGCAGCGGTTTCAGCCCGCGCCGGCGGATCTCCTCGAGCGCTGACTTGAAGATGCGGAGCTGTTCGGCGGTTCGCGGGCTCTCGGGTTGATCGCTTTCGGCCAGCGTCGTGAGGACCCCCTCGAGGGCGGGCTCGCTCAGGGCCGCTATCCGATCGAGCGCGGCGCCGAGATCGTGGGGGAGGATGCCGAGCCTTCCCATGCCGGTGTCGATCTTCAGATGGAAGGGGATCGTCCGCGACAACCGGCGGCGCGCCTCCAGGATCGTGGTGAGCGTGGCGATCGAGTAGACGGTGGGTGTAAGGGATCCTTCCACGATCAGCGGAATCTGCGCGGGTGTGAAGGCGCCCAGAAGGAGGATCGGCTTTCCCACGCCCGCCCGCCTCAGCTCCATCCCCTCCTCGACGAGCGCGACGCCGAGATGATCGACCCCCTCTTTCTCGAGGCGGCGGGCGACCGGCACCGCGCCGTGGCCGTAGGCGTCGGCCTTGACGACCGCGAGGACTTTTCTCGACGGGCCGGTGCGGGCCCTGATGGCACGGAGGTTGAGGGCGAAGGCGTCGAGATCCACTTCGGCCCAGCAGGGGCGGCGCGCCGCGAGAAGTGACTCGGATTCGCGAGAGAGTGGGATGGCGATCTCCTGTCAGGCGGGGCGGAACGAGTAGTCGGGGTTCTCGAAGCGGGTGTAGTCGCGGATGAAGACGAGGTCGACGGTTCCCGTCGGGCCGTTGCGCTGCTTGGCGATGATCAGCTCGGCCTTCCCCTCGAGATCGGGATCGTTCTGCTTGTAGTACTCCTCGCGGTAGAGGAGGAGCACGACGTCCGCGTCCTGCTCGATGGCACCCGATTCGCGGAGGTCGGACATCTGCGGCCTGTGCGTCCCGGTCCGCTGCTCCGGCGCGCGGGAGAGCTGCGAGACGGCGATGACGGGAATCTTCAGCTCCTTCGCCAGGGCCTTCAGCGATCGGGAGATCTCGGAGATCTCCTGGTTGCGGCTCTCGTAACGATCGCGCCCGCGCATGAGCTGCAGGTAGTCCACGACAAGGAGGTCGAGCCCCTTCTCGGCCTTGAGGCGCCGCGCCTTGGCCCGCATCTCGAAGACGGTCATGCCGGCGGTGTCGTCGATGTAGACCGGCGCTTCGGTGAGATCGGAGAAGGCCGGCGTCAGCCGCCCCCATTCGTCGGGGCCGAGGCGGCCGGTGCGGAG
>Ga0137394_10002345_pt1 | contig 14002 bp, 8 predicted proteins | sample czobulk116metaG_FD_108278 | JGI IMG/M metagenome (GOLD analysis project Ga0137394, IMG submission 108278) | Vadose zone soil microbial communities from Angelo Coast Range Reserve, California, USA - czobulk1.16 metaG | ecosystem: Environmental > Terrestrial > Soil > Vadose zone | place: USA...
CGGCCTGGTGGAGAAGCCGCTGCTGCGCGCGGTCCTCCGGGAGACCGGCGGTAATCAGGTGCGGGCCGCGCAGATCCTCGGCATCAACCGCAACACGCTCCGCAAGAAGCTCGTCGAGCACGGAATCGACCCCGGCGTCCTCGAGAGCTGAGGCGTCAGGGGCACCGTGCTCACGCGGGATTCATTTCGGTGAGGCGAGGAGCGACTCGATCGCGTCCTTGAAGCGGGCGTAGGGCTGGGCGCCAACCAGCATCCGCAGGACTTTGATCGATCCATCGCCTGCGTCGGTCGCGCCCAGAAAAAACGTCGGTGTAGACCTCAGGCCGGCCTTTAGTCCGTCCTCGATGTCGCGGCGAATCTCCGCGGTATGGTTGCCGCTGTCCAAGCACCGGCGCACGAGCTGCGGGTCCAGGCCCAGGGCTTGGGCATGGAGCGGTGCCTGCGCCGGACTGAGCGCGGCTTGATTGGCGAACAGGCGATCGTGCATGTCCCAGTATTTTCCCTGCGCCCCCGCACAACGGGCTGTCGCGGCCGCGTTGAAGGCGTCCGGGTGGATGCTTTCGATGGGAAAGTCCCGGAAGACGTACTTGAGCTTTCCGGTGTCGATGAAATCTCTCTGAATCTGGGGAAAGGTCTCGCGGGCGTAGCGCGCACAGAACGGGCACTGGTAGTCTGAAAACTCGACGAGGGTGACGGGAGCGTTGGGCTTGCCCCGAAACGGAGCGCCGCCGACGCCGATCGTCAGATCGCGGAGATCGCGCGTTGGCGCTCCGGCTCGTTCCCGCAGGAAGTTTGAGAGATCGCGGATTTCCTTCCGGATCGCGCGCTGCTCTTCCCGGAGGGCTTCGATCTCCTGCCGGAGGGCTTTCAGATCATCAGATTGTGAAGCGCAAGGCTCGGCGCTGAGAGCCAGGGTCAGGAGGACCAGGGGAATGATGACAAGCGTACGCATGATCAGCTGAACGCCAACGGCTCCTTCGCTTCCATCCCGACACCGCGCTCGCTCACGTGGCGAACTTCGACGGTGCACGGGAATCGGCCGTCGCCCACGAATATCTCAACACGGTACGAGGTTCCGACCGTGAACCGACCGTTAGCGGCGGTCACCAGATAGAATCCGTGGGCATTGGCCTCCACGGCGTGCCCATCGACGGCGTCCTCACCGACCCACGCGCGAACGGGCCAGGCCACCGGATGGCGTGGCTCGCGCCGACGCTCGCCGGGATCGACGGATCTGCGGGCGCTGGCCGGCTCGAACTGGTCCGCGATCAGGCGGTACACGCGGCAGGGCTCCGCGACGTTCTTCAGCGACTTGAAGCCCATGTCCTCGACTTCGAACTCGCCACCCAGGCGCCGCTGCGTCTCGTCGCTGACGACCACGGCCCCCGCCTCGGCGAGCGCGGCGACCCGTGCCGCAAGGTTCGTCGTCGGCCCGGAGGCCGTGTAAGTCCAGCGGGTGCCGGCTACGCCTTCGATCTTGGTGGCCCCGACGAAGGCGACCCCCGAGTTGACACCGACGTGCATCGAGATTGGCTCGAATTGACCCTCGAGCTCGGCGTTGATTTCCCGCGCCCGTCGCTGGATCCCCAGCGCTGCACGGATCGCCTCGCTTGCGTGGCGATGGGGATCCGGATCGCGGAAGATGACCATGAGGCCATCACCGGCGGTCTCGTTGACGTCACCGCCGTGTTTGAGGACCTCGTCCAGGAAGGCGCCGAAGTATTTCTCCACGAGCCGATTGACCTGATCAAGGTCCATCCGGGCGCTCAGGAGCGTGTACCCCGTCATGTCGGCGAATACCACCGACACATCGGCCTCGCGCTTGTCGAACGAGGGCGTCTCGGGAGACTGCTCGATCAGATCCTGGACGGTCCTCGGGACGAACTTCGACAGGTTCGACTTGATGCTCTCGAGGATCTGGATGCGGCGGAGACTGGCTGCCAGGTCGTCGGCGTACTCGACGACTTCACGGTGCGTCATGGCGTTCGCCATGGCGACGGCCGCCTGGTCGGCCATCGTGGTCAAGAGCTCGATGTCCTCGCGGCCGTAGAAGTGCCCTGATTTCTTGCGGCCAAGGGTGAGCACGCCCGTGACCTCACTCTGGTAGAGGAGCGGCATCATGATCGCGGCGCCGATCTCCTGCGCCCGCTGCAGACAGGCGTCCCTCACGCCGCGATAGGCGGGATCTTCCTCGACGTCGTAGATGGTCACCAGGCGCCGCTCCTCGCGCACCAGCCGCAGCAGGGGATCGTCTTCCGCGATGACCGCGCCGCGGATCGCGCCGGAGTCCGCGCCGTCGGAGCCGGCCGCGGTGCCGACCAGAAAGGCCTGCCAGCGCTTGTCTCCGCGCTCGAAGACGATCACGCCGGCGCGGTCGATGAACATCTGGTCACGGACCGTGCGGAGGACCTGGCTGATGATCTGGTCGAGGTCGAGCATCGACGTGAGCGCGCTGCTCACCGCGCTGATCGTCTTCTTGTAGTCGAACGCCTGGCGGAAGAACAGGCGATCCACGCTGTCCTTGATCTTCCGATTGACCGGATTGAAGAGAAAGACCACCATGAACGCGAAGAGGATCGGATAGAGGTCGTCGCCGATCCCGCCGAAGAGAGTCCTGAACAGGACCGAGCGGGTCCCGATCTGCATGGTGAAGTACGCCACTCCGACCAGAGCGGTCATCAGACCGTAGCCAACGGCGCGCTTGATGTACACGTCGATGTCGAACAGGTTGTGACGCGCGATGGCGTACGCGATCGAGGCGGGGAAGATCGCGATCGGGATGGCCAGAAAGTTGATCTGGATCGTGACTCCGGCGAACAGGGAGAGATAGTGTCCCCAGGCCGGAAGGGGAAAGGCGAGCGCCGCGCCGAAGAGGACGACCTTGGCCCGCTGCCGCGCCAGGACCGAATCCGTTTTCACGTACGCGATGAGGCTGGAAACCACCGTCATCGTCGCGCCCAGCATCAGGTAGGTGAAGGCGATCCGGTACGGCCCCATGAAGGCGGGGCGTGGGTAGAGCGCTTGCATCGGGATGATCAGGCCCGCCGATGCGAGATACGGCGCGATGGGAAGCCACGGGTGCCGCTCGGCCAGACTCAGCCGCTCCGGGAACAGCAGGCTGAGGTGGACGAGGGCCGCCGGCAGGATCGTGAGGACCAGCAGATAAAGCCGGATGAAACCGGCGTGCGTGGATTGGATGTCGAAGGCCGTCACCGAGTACAGCCCGAGGCAGGCAGCCATGACGAGGAAGACCCAGCTCACCGGAGCGTCGGGTTTCAGCAGGAACACGACCACGCCGAGACAGAGGAAGAGGAGACCGGAGAGGAATGTGATACCGAAAGTCATCACCAGGTCAGCCCACGTGAAGCGCATCGTGGGGACGGCGACTTCGATGACCCGCCCCGCCCGCTCGATCTCGTACTTCACTGGGTCGCCTGGCTCTGTCTCCCGGATGATGGCGTTGAGGTCCTCCATCGAGGAGACCGGCCGTCCGTTTGCGGTGAGGATCTTGTCCGGGTATCGAAGGCCCGCCTGCGTGCCGGTCCAGTTGTAGCGTCCGACGTTACCGGGGACCATGCGCTCGTTCATCAGAAAGCCGGCAAAGGGTCGGTCGATCCACCGGCTGGCGATCAACAGGCAGGTCGCGCTGACCACGGCGAACGTCAGGACGAGCGCGAAAAAGACGATCCGACTCGCGATCGCGGCGGGCGCGAGGCCTGAGAGCGCCCAGATCGGGGGCAGGGCCGATCGGGCCCGGCGAGAGCGGGCTGCGCCCTCGGGGGGCTCAGCGACCAGCGTATCAGCAGCCCCACCGGCGCCAATCATGCCCGCTATTGTCCCTCATTTCGAAGGCGAGGAACGCATTCGGCTGGGCGTCCGGCCCACCGGGACCTCACCGCGAGGAGGCGTCGGGCCGCCGACGGAAACCACGCGACCAACAGGAGCACGAGCGAGGCGCCGATACAGACGAACGCGAAGACGTCGCCGTGCCGCGTGTAAAACGTCCCCGATGCGGCGAGAGGAATCTCGCCAACGAGAACACCGTCCGCCGCGCTCCCCCCGGGACTCGAGTCGTTGAGCCGCGCCGTGATCCTGCCGTACGGGTCGATGATTGCCGAGATTCCGAGATTGGCCGAGCGGGCAATGGCGATCCGGTTTTCGGCGGCTCGGAAGGCGCTCATCGCGAGCATCTGGTCGGGCATCGCGCTCCCAGCGAACCACGCTTCGTTGGAGGCGTTGACGATGAAGCGGGCGCCGGACAGAACGAAGCGACGCACGAGGTCGGGGAAGACGATCTCCCAGCAGATGACGGTGGAGAAGGGGACGGAGCCGAGGGTGAACACCGTGTGCCGATCGCCGGGAAGGAGAGTACCCATCGAGGCGGCGATGGCCTTGGGCCAGCGGACGACCCCTTGCAGTGGCTCGAATTCGCCGAACGGGACGAGCGCGATCTTCCGATACTGGCCGGCGATGTCGCCTGTCGGCAAGAAGAGGTATACGCTGTTGTATTTCCGATCGACCAGTCGCCGGTCCGTGAACTTGGCGAACTCGGAGCTGCCCACGAGCAGTGGTGTCTTCGCATCGCGCGCCGCCTGGGCGATCCGCTGTCTCAGGGGGGCGTGGTGCTCGACATCGCCGGGCACGGCGGTCTCCGGCCAGACAATCAGCTGCGGCGCCTTCGCAGCCGCCGAGCGCGTCAACTCCTCCTGGCGCTCGATCATGCTCCGGCGGGCAGCCGGATCCCACTTGCGATCTCGAGGGAAACTCGTCTGAACCAGCGCAACCGCGATCCGCTCTCCCCGGGCGCTCTCGCCGGTCACGCTGAGGCCGTAGAGCCAGGTCGCGATGAGGAGGAGCGCCGCGGTGCTCAGCGCGCCGACGGGCGGTCGAGCCAGCGCCGCCGAACGTCCCGCCAGCGCCGAGCGCTGGCCCACGTGGAGGACCCACTGGGCGATCGCCACGTTGACGAGGACAATCAAGTACGTCAGACCGTAGGCGCCCGTGATGGAAGCGATCTGGATCAGAGAGAGGCTGAGGTACTGGGTATGCCCGAGGAGCATCCAGGGAAGGCTCAGGAAGGACAGGTTCGAGCGCACGTACTCGAGCGTCACCCAGAGCGCCGGCGCGACGACGGCGAAAGGGAGCGCGGCCCGACGACGGAGCCACGTGACTCCGAGCCCCCAGACAGCGAGGTAGAGGGCCAGGTAGAAGGCCAGCAGGGCCTCGTCCAGCAAGTTGTAGCCCGGGACCCACCAGATCCAGTAGAAGGACCCAACGATGAAGGCGAGGCCGGCGAGGTACGCGAGGCCGAGCGCGGCCCACGGGCCCCTCCCGTTCATCGCAACCATGAGGGGCACCAGCGCGATCCACGCGAAGAAGCCCCACGCGAACGGTGGGAAGCTCAGAACGAGCAAGCCTCCACCCAGGCAGGCGAGGAGGGGACCGACGACCAGGCGTTTCGTCCACATCCTGACGCGGCGGCTCCCGCGCCTACGTTGAGCCGCCGCTCAGCCTCACGGCCTCACGGCATAGAGAGTCACGGCGCCCAGGGCCGAGGACACAGGGATGCCCAGCTCGGAGGTGCCGGGGACGACCGCGAAGTCGGGCTTCAGCCCCGGATTCGCGCACGGCAGCACGTCGCACCCGAAGATGCCCTTCTTCGTGATCTTGATCACCCTGCTCGATAGGCCAACCGCCGCCAGGATCTGCTCGGCCAGCGTCTTGGCGCCTTCGATCCCCGCGGCCTGCTCCGCGGTCTGCCCGTTCAGGATCTGGCACACGTTTTCCATCGTGCTCACGCCGATATCGAGCCCCACGAGGGACCGAATGACGATGATCCTCGCGGCCGGCGTGAGCGCGAGAGTCTGGAACGAGGTCGTCGCCAGGTTGGTGGTCAGGTCGATAGTCGTACCCGCATTGCCGACGATGGGGATGCCCTGAGCCCTGGCGATCTCGCAAGAGGCCAGCTCGCCGGTATCCTGCGCCCCGGCCATGACCTGCGGCGCCCAGGCGGCCAGGACGGCCACGGCAACGATCACGGCGACGAACCGAGCCAGTAGTTTCATGTCTCCCCCCTTGGGATTTAAGGCGATGCCTGCACGGCGCTCAGGTGACCGGACAAAAAGATGGATGGGATCTGGAACTTGACCCCGGCCGGCGTGCCCGCGGTGCTGACCTGTACTTGGCTGTCCATCATTCCACCCGTCAGCGTCGGGTCGTGGAAGCCGAGCGATGTCGCGGTGGCCGTGAGCTTGATATCGTGGCCGGTCGCCTCGTGCGCGAACACGAACTGCATCATCCTCGAGATGATGAAGTTACGGTCGACCTGTTGGTAAGCGCCCCACGCCTGGCCGTTGTGTGTCGCGTACCAGATCGCAGTCGCGGGGCTCGTAACAGGTGTCTGGCCGGTGATGAAGCTGACGATCCGCTGGGTATAGATGATGGCCTCATTGAGGCTGTTGGGCGACCCCCAGCTCGAGGAGCCAATAGGAGTTGTCTTGCTGACGTCGAGAGACTCGATGATCCTTATGACCTTCTGCGGAGGCAACAGGACACCGGGCGGCGATTCCAGATCGAACCGCCGCCGGTTCTTGGTGATCAGCCGGTCGTCGGCCGGCGTGCTCTTCCGGTTGAGGTTGGTTATGATGATCGTCGGCGTCGGGGCGTCCGTCGTGCGGTAGATCCAGGTTTCCCTGCCGCTGACCAGCGAGAAGCTCGCCAGCCGATCGACCATCTCATCGGTGTTCGTGTTCAATCCGTCGAAGACGAGGTTGCCGGGAGCGTCACGCTTCATGCCGATGAGGTGAACGCGCGCGACCGTCGCCAGCGCAGCCGTGTAGGCGTTGAGGGCGGTGCCGTCGGTCGGGTAGACGGTGCGAGCCTCGTTCGGCAGCTTTCCAATAAGGCTCGCGCCCGGGGGCAGGCTGAGGCTTGCGCCCACCTGCGGATTGACGAGGTGGACGAACAGGTCCTTTTTCGTCGGATCGCCCCGGACCTGCTGCCGGGACACGATGAAGCCGCGGTATTCGTCGAAGTTCGAGATGCCGTCCCGGTCAAGGTCTTCGGACGGGTTGAGGTTGCCGCCAAAGGCCGCCTCCCAGGTGTCGGCGATCCAGTTGCCGTTCGTGTCCAGCGGCAACGTGAAAGTGTAGTGATTGTTGAGGTCATCCGTGACGGCGAGAATCGCGGTTCCACCGCAATCGAGCGAGGTGAGCACGTTGCTGGCGCTGAGCGTGAAGTCGGGCTTGGGGTTTCCTTGGGCATCGGTGTCGGACGATGGGGCGCCCAGCGCTCTTGGGGCGCTGAAGTTCGTGCACGTTCCTGGCCACGCGGTGAATGACGGGTTGATGGTGAATGTCCTGCCGGGTGCCCCGTTGATCCGCAGGGTGACATCCTTCCCGGTCACGGTGCCATCCGTATTGATGGTCACCTCCGGCAAGTAGTGATCGGCCACGTCCTCACCACTGGTCAGCAGAGCCGAGAGTGTGACCGTGGGCGCGTTAGGGCTTGCGGCCACCGGCCCGACCGGCCCGGCGAGCGCTGCGCCGACGCCAAGCCAGGTCGATCCGGCCATCACCGCTACGACGCTGATCCACCAGCGCCCTCTCATGATCGACCTCCGTTCACCTTGGGTCGTCTCGACGGGAGCTTCACCAGCCCGAACGCGCCCATTCATCAGCATCCCAGCACCAGCTTGATCCGTCCGGCTTGGTTGATCAGAGCGTCGGCCTTGGGGACGGGGATGTTCTTTCCGCGCTGCGATCGGACCAGCGCGACGAAGCCATCCAGGAGCAGACAGGCGCCGGGGATGTTGCGCGGGTTCGACAGGATCGCCTCCAGCCTTGTCTTGAGCTGCGCCTCGAGCGTGGGCGGGAGTCCCATGCCGCGTAGCATCTGGATCAACTCGAGGATCAGATCGACAGCGCCCTTCTCGATCAGCACAATGTCGCTCGCGGCGAACACGGCACTGAAGGCGACTCCGTTCACCAGGCGCCCACCCAGCTGGACCGTCTCCTGGGTTCCGACGATCAGGGGAGCCGCTGCCCGCGCGCGGATGCTCGCGATCACCGCGGCCATGTCGAACGCGAAGTCCAGCGCCTGGCCCGCGCAACCCGAGGCGGACGTCAGCAGCTTGCTCGCGAGCGGCACGAGAGTGCCGTTGAACCGCACCGTGGTTCGATCGACCTCCGTCACGAGGTGCCCCGGAAGGTTGCAGAGCACGGCGCGCAAGGTCGAGGGGATCGCTGTCGAGCCGGTCGTTCCGAGCGCCCCGGGGTTAACGTCGAGCTTACCGTCCAGGGTGGTGACGCGCGGGCCGACGGTGATCGTCTGAGGTTGGGTCAGGATGTAGCCGGTGACGTAGATTCCCACGGACGCCCGTGCGTGGCTGTGATAGATCGCCTCCACGGTGTAGCTGCGATCCGGCTGAAACTCGAAAAACTCGGACAGATCGACGGTGGCCGAACACGACTGAGTTCCCGTGACGAAGGTCGCATCGTTGGTCGTGTGGACTGGCGGGGCCTCCCAGATCCGCGTCTGCTCGAGCTCCTGCCCGGTTGCCACGTCTGTGACGATGAAGTCGAGATTGGCGAAGGTTGGGCAGAAGGCCAGGCACGTGCCCGTCGCGGTGCAGTCGAAGCTGACGGTTACCGTGACTGGGACCTGCTCGCCCGCCAGGACGACGGGGGGCGCGTTGCTCTGCAGCGTAGCGGAGCGGTTGGCACAAGCCCGCCCCACCCCATCCGGCCCGGCCGCCTGGTCGGCATTGGCGACGTTCGGGCAGTTGTCGCAGGCGTCGCCGACGCCGTCGCCGTCAGAATCGGTCTGATCGGGGTTCGCCGTGAAGCGGCAGTTGTCTGGGCCGCGGAAGCCTGCGAAGGCGATGTCAGCCACTCCGTCGCCGTCGCAGTCCGGCACGAGAACGCCAGCCTCTCTTTTCGTCCCGGCCAGGCCGGCCACCCCGGCATGCCTCACCGTCACCTCGAAGGACGCGGCCGAGGGTGACACGTCGGGCGAACACGTACTCGGCGCCAGGAAAGTGGCGTTGGCGATCAGCGTTGTCGTGTTCACGAAGACAACCGAGTTGACCGTGGCGAATGGGCCGAAGTCCACGCTGTCCCCGTTGACGAAGTTCCTGCCGCTGATGGTCACGTCGGCTGTCGCGGACTGGAGGAATCTGTCGGGCGAGATCGCATCAACCTCCGGCGCGTTGATGCCGGTCAGTCCCGCGATCCGGACTCCCGTGTTGAAGAGAAAGGTCTTGCCGCCCGTGACGGGATCGATCGTGAACAGGTCGCCGGTGGGCGAGGCGCCGTACAGTATGCCGTTTCGTTGGAACCAGATATCGGAGATGACGTCGGTGGCGATGCCTATCGCCGTCTCGCTGCCATCGGCGGGATTGATAATGACGAGATCCTCGGTGTGCCCGGTGGCGTTGCCTCGAGAGCCGTAAAGCGTGCCGGCGGGGTCGAATGCGAGACCCGGGGTGAACGCGTTACCGCTCCCTGTCTGCGTCACCACGGTCAGGATGGCGGCAGTGGCGGGATTCAGCGTGATCAGCCGGCCCGTCCCATTGCTAGGAAGGGGCGGATTAGGATCAAATCCGCCCCCGTATAGCGTCCCGCTCGCATTGAACCGGATCGCGTCGACACCTTGAACGCCTCCGTTCGCAATATTCGGGATGGCCCCGACGAGGGTCGCCGCCGCGGTCGTGGGGTCGATCGTGTAGAGCGACGACGGCCCGACGGACCCGCCGTCCACGCCGTAGAGCACGCCACTGGCATTGAAGTCGATTCCGCCGAGCCTGCTGAGCCCCGTATTGCCGATGAGGGTGACGGTCTGCGTGGCGGTTTCGATCTTGTAGATTCGACCCCCACCGTTACCGTTGGCGTCACCCGTCGACACGTACAGCGTCACCGCGGCGGCCGGCTTCGGGGGGGTGGCGAACGTGAAGCTTGCCACGAGAGTGAGCAGGAGCAGCAGGCGCGCCGTGAAGCTGCGGTTCATACGCACTCTCCGTGGCCGATCCGCCCGGCGTCCGTATGGAAGGAACCTGCGCTTCCGTTACCAGAGTGACAAGAAGCGAACGCACGTAGATCGGCGGCGTTGACTTTTAACCTGACGTGCGTTAGTGGTCCATACGTGATTTTGCGTATTTTCCGGAACCCCGCCGGAGGCTAGGGGCGAATTGAGGCGCCTGGCCCAGCGAGACATGCGGGCGCTTGTTGCGTGCGTGACAGAGATCTGTAGGCTACACGACCTCGACACCTTCCGTGAGCATGTGCTTCGGACGATCGCGAACATTGTTCCGGCCGAGCTCGCGACATACACCGAGCTCGGCCTTCGGGCAGAGCCCACCGCTCGGGTCATGCACCCGGCCGGTGTCATCACCACTGACCTGGCCCGGACCTTCGAGCGCTACAAGCACGAACATCCCCTCGTTTGGCATTTCCGTGAGCATCCGCAGGCTCGTGTTGCCAAGATTTCTGACTTCTTGACCCAGCGTGAATTCCACCGCCTCGGGCTTTACAACGAGTTCTTCCACAAGGTCGGCGTGGAGCACCAGGTCGTGGTCGGGCTTCCTGCCCCCTCGCCGCGAGTCGGCGGAGTCGCACTGAGCCGGAGTGGGCCTGACTTCTCGGAGCGTGACCGGATGCTCTTGAGCGTGCTCCAGCCGCACATCGTCCAGGCGCAGCGGAACGCCGAGTCATTCTCTCGGGTCAAGCGAGATGCGACGCTGGTCCTGGCAGGGTTCGAGGAGGTCGGACGGGGAATCGTACTGTTGGGACCGGACGGGGGCGTACGGCTCGCCACCCAGTTGTCTCGTCAGTGGTTGACGACGTATTTCGGTCCTTCGGCGCGGCAGGGGAAGCGCCTGCCCGACGCTCTTCAGCGCTGGGTCAAATTCCAGGAGACGACAGCCCAAGGGACCGAAGGCGTCCTCTCCGCCCGCAAGCCGCTCGTGGTCGAGGGTGAGCAGACGCGCCTCATCGTGCGGCTGATTCCTGCTCACGACGGCAGCCTCCTGTTGCTGGAACAACAGCGCACGGTTCTTCTACCAACGTCCCTCGAATCACTGGGGCTCAGCCCTCGAGAGGCGGAAGTGCTGGCCTGGGTGGCTCAAGGCAAGACCGACGCCGCCATCGGGACGATCTTGCAGCTGAGCCCCCGCACAGTCGCCAAGCACCTCGAGCACATCTACGATAGGCTCGGCGTCGAGAACCGATCGGCGGCGACGGCGCTCGCGTTCACCGCGCCGTCGGCGGCGTCCTAGGGTCCCGTCGGCTCGACATTACCAACGGGGCCCGCGGCTCGCGCCCGATCGACAACGCGGCGCCCATTCAGAACCCGCCGCAGTTGAACGTGCCGAGCGTATTGCCAGAGATACCGGTCTGGTCCATCCCGGCCGCAGCCTTGGTCGTCGTGCCAAAGCAGTTGACGCCCCAGCCGGGATGCCCGGTGATGAATACCTGTCCGGGACCCCCGGGATTCTGCGGCGAGATCAGCATAGAGGCCGAGAACAGCGCGATGCCGTCGTTATTGTTGACGACGTTGGCGATGCCGTTGTTCACGATGCTGATCAGGTTGTTCGGACGGGCAGCATCGTACACGTGGAGGTTGATCGTCGAGTTGAGGCTGGCGCCGATGCCTTGACGCGCATTATTGGTGAGCGAGATGCGGTAGAGCTCGGCTGATGCGTTGTTGAAGAGGAACAAGCCAGCCTGGCCGTTGTTCTGCGACACGTCAGCCGTATCTGGTAGGGTGCCAAACGTGCCCGGACCCTGGAAGAGCCTGCTCGCGCCGACGGAGATGCCGTGGAAGGCGTTCGAGGAGATCGTGTTACCACCCACGAGGTTCAAGGTCCCCATGTTCATGCCGATACCGTGGCCGCCGTTCGAGGAAATCGTGTTCCCGGCGACGACGCCCTCGCCGCCGTTGAAGATTCCGATTCCCGAATTCGCGTTGCCCGAGATGATGTTCGCGGACGTGCTGCTAGCTCCGTCGACGATACCGATTCTGGCGCTTCCCTTTTCGGTAACTTCGATACCGAAGCCCTGACCGTTACCCTGACCTACGTTGTTCTGGATGCTGTTGCCGATGATCGTGGCAGAGGACGTTCCCACGAAAACCCCCCGACTATTGCGGTCGAGGGTGTTGCCCTGAACGAGTGCGGCCGAAGACATGTAGATGGTCACGCCGGTCGCCGTGTTGTCGACGATCGTGTTCGGCGACACGAGACCGTTCACGCCGACGCCGACGAGCCCTACACCACCGCGTTGAAACAGGACGCCGTTGCTGCCGTTGTGATGGATGTTGCTGGCGACGATCGTGGCCGAAGAGCTGTCGAGAATCGAGATGCCCTGGGTGCCGTTATTGTTGACTGTCACCGGCCGGGCGACGACGCTGCCGCCGCGGTCCTGGCCGGCCCGAAGATATCCCCCCCGAGTGGCGAGAAGCCCTTCGTTGGCATTGTTCCGCACGGTGCTGTTGGTAACGAACAACGTTGCGTTGTTGCTGACAGCCGCCCCCCTGTTGTTGTCGTGGATGACGCAGTTGTCGATCTCGAGCGTGCTGTCATTGGAAGCGAGCACCCCATTACTGACACTACTGGTGGCCCCGGATACGTCGCAACGAGCCAGTGAAGCCGTTGCCCCTCGTGTCGCGCTCAGGCCGTGGAGGCCCCCGATGATCGTAATGCCGTTCGCCATGACCCCGTCGATCACGATGCGGCGAGCACCGTCGAGCTGGATGGTGGGCAGGCCGGCGTTTTGTGCGGTGATGGTGGCGGGCACGACCCCGTTGGTATTGATCGTCACATCATCACGGGCGATGACGACGTTCTCGTTGCAGTTTCCACTCACCGTGATCACGAGCTGTTTCGGTCCCGCGCCCCCTCCTGACAGGGCGAGCGCCTGCGTGATCGTCTGGCCGGCGCTGCAGTTGACGGTGACCGCCTCGGCGACCAAGGGCTGCGCCGCAGCGAAGGCGAGCACGACGAGGCCGATTGACGTCGGGCGGAGACGAAGGAGCGACGGTGTGCGCAGCATGTTGTTCCTCCTTCAACCTGCATTCGGGGGTTGTGATCGAGCACCATGGCGCCTTCGCGGCGTCGTCCGGGACCAGGCTTCGTCTCCGCACCCCGTTTCTTCTAAGACGTTTTGAAGGAGTTAACTTTCGGAGCGTTGGTCGTGGTCGGTTCCCCCACTGCGACCCGTGGCGGCTCGCGCCGGCTGGTCGCTCGTTGGTGCATGCAGGCCGGATCAGATCGGGGTCACGCGAATCGCGCGATGCGCGGAAGAATCGGCTGACAGCTGGGCCAAAGTCAAGTACCTTTTGGTGGGCTGAGCTTCAGGTGCAACGGGGCGTGGCTGGGCGGCCGGCCTTGTCGAGGTGCTCACACCGTCGGCGAGGCCGGCCGTTCCACAAGCACGATGCGAACGACGACGCGAAGATCCAGGCCGCTCAGGCCTGGCGGTAGATCTCCCCGCCGCTCTTCCTAAACTCCTCGGCCTTGTCCCGGAGCCCCTGCACGACAGCCGCCGTCTCCTCCGCGATGCCGTGCTTGGCGGCGTAGTCGCGGACGTCCTGGGTGATCTTCATCGAGCAGAAGTGCGGCCCGCACATCGAGCAGAAGTGAGCCAGCTTCGCGCCCTCCGCGGGCAAGGTCTCGTCGTGGAACTCGCGCGCCGTCTCGGGGTCGAGCGAGAGGTTGAACTGGTCCTCCCAGCGAAACTCGAAGCGCGCCCGCGAGAGCGCGTCGTCCCAGTCGCGGGCGCCGGGATGACCCTTCGCGATGTCCGCGGCGTGGGCGGCGATCTTGTAGGCGATCACGCCGTCCTTCACGTCCTTCCGGTTCGGGAGCCCCAGGTGCTCCTTCGGCGTCACGTAGCAGAGCATGGCGGTGCCGTACCAGCCGATCATCGCCGCGCCGATCGCGGAGGTGATGTGGTCGTAGCCCGGCGCCACGTCGGTGGTCAGCGGCCCCAGCGTGTAGAAGGGCGCC
>Ga0137394_10002346_pt1 | contig 14000 bp, 15 predicted proteins | sample czobulk116metaG_FD_108278 | JGI IMG/M metagenome (GOLD analysis project Ga0137394, IMG submission 108278) | Vadose zone soil microbial communities from Angelo Coast Range Reserve, California, USA - czobulk1.16 metaG | ecosystem: Environmental > Terrestrial > Soil > Vadose zone | place: USA...
GAACGAAAGCAGGCAGATCGTGAATAGCGTAGAAAGACATCGTGAGACGTGTCGGCGGTGGCGCTTAAGTAATTCAGGGTTAGAAGCCAAAGCCAAACGCGCTGAGAAAAAACGGCGGCACCGCGGGATAAATGAGGAACTGAAAGAGCGCTTTTGGGCCAAAATGGACAAGAATGGCCCCTTGCCTGTCTATCTCCCTGAATTGGGCCAGTGTTGGCTTTGGACAAACGGGAAAACGAACAAGGGCTACGGGCAGATCGGGTATGACTACAAGAATTACCTTGTGCATCGCCTCGCTTGGCAGTTGGCGGGCAGGACGTTGATTGAAGGGTTTATGATAGACCATCTTTGCAGGAACACTAGCTGCGTGAATCCAGACCATTTAGAGCAAGTTACAGGGCGAGTCAACACGCTGCGCGGAGTTGGAGCCAGCGCGATGAACGCCAAGAAGACTCATTGCCCTTCGGGGCATCCATACGCAGGAGAGAATCTCATCATGGCTAAAAGAGGTCGCGAGTGCAGAGCTTGCAGCAGGGCTCGCAGTAAACGGAGAAGGGCCGCCTCGTCAGCGGACATGGCAGAGCAGGAGCCAAAGTGATTGCCATTATTTTACTCGTACTGATGATTAACACGTATGCGGTTATATGGATTGGGTATGACCTGCTTAAAATTCGCAAAGTATTAGAGCAAGCCATGTCCAGCGAGAAGGGAAGTGAGAAGTGAAATTTCTAACAGGTGGGGTCGGAACGATGCTGCGAGGTGGGATAGTTTGCGCGGCGGCGGGGCTGCTGACAAATCCACGGCTGGTGATAATGCAATTTGTATTAGGACTGATGCTGGTTGGCTTGGGGGCGGTGCGTCTCAACCGGGAGCGCCAGCCATGAGCACCAGCAAAGAGCTTGCACGGGAATGGTTAGCAGACTGGTATTACGATGAAACTACGCACACCGTTGATGAAGAGGCCGTAGCTGATTTAGCTGGCCTACTGGAGCAGCAGCGGCTGGAAGAGGCGCGAGATTGGAACGAAATGCTTAAGGTACAAGACTTGCGTGCCGCTGATGAAACTTGGAGAAAGAATCGTATGTATGCGCGTGAGCGTGAAGCCGAGAGCTTAGGCGCAACTGGCGCCGGGAAGGATTCTTAGCAGTCGAATCGAAAAGGAGGAATCACTGACATGAAGCAAACGCAGCAGAAGCAAACGCCAGCACGACAAGCATCACCAAAAGCGCAACAGATCGTGAAGATCGAAAACCGGGGAGCGCTCGTCACCAGCAACATCCCCGATTATCTCAAGCAGGAAGGAGCGCCGCTAGGTGCTGAACAGGTTCGACCATCCGATATAAAAATTGCACGTTTCCAACTTGCGCAGGAAACGACGCGAGTAGCGAAAAAACAAAATACAGACAGCTATATCGACGGTCTTGAACCCGGCCTGTTCTACAACACGATGACGCAGCATGTTTACGGAAATGAAGTTTTTTTCATCCCGCTGCTCGAATGGCCGAAGCGCGTTCGTTTCCCGGAAGTATTCGACGGTACCGGCACCATTCTATGCAGCTCGGAAAATGGGAAGATTGGCGAAGGCGATCCCGGCGGCTATTGCCAGACTTGCATTTATTCCAAGCGGGTCGATGGTAAACCATCGCTTTGCAGCAATGTGATGACTTTCCACGTTCTGCCGTTGTTAGAACGCGATTACATACCGACGCCGGACGATTGGTGCGTGTGGGGCGCGAAAAGAAGCGCAATCGACGCCGCGAAGATGCTCAACCGCTTGCACCGGATGCGCGGCCCGGTCGATTTGTTCAAATGCGTTTTCAAGATCAGTTCTTTTTGGGATACCGAGCAGACGCAGCCTTGTTGGGTACCGAAGATCGATAACGCGGAATGGACGACGAAGGATCAATACGCTTTCGCGCGTGCGTTTTTTAACTCTGTGAACAACCTCGAACTGGCTGGCTCTGTTCACGTCGGCGACATTGTGCAAGATGATGTAATTGATGTCGAAACTGCACCGCCAGGGAAGAGTGACTTTCCATTTGGCGCAAACGCAAAAGCTTGATTTCGGAAAGGAGGCGTTAAGCAGTATAACCCCCCATAAGCATGGCGCTTGAGAAGGGCGGAGCAGTTCCGAGCCGCCCTTCTTTTAGAAAGATGATCCAATGAAAGAAATAGAATTCCAAAAGCCGGATAAATGCCGCCGATGTAAAAAGGTTTTCATTTCAGGAGATGAAGTTATCCCTATTTACAAACCTGCTCGTGGCCGTAAATGGGTTGAGAAAAGATTGAATCATGAAACTTGGCAGCTTGAAATCGTTGCAGAACGCTACGTTTTTAGAAACCACGATGTATTTGGCTTTACATCATGGTATCACCGACGTTGCATTCCTCCCACGATACATTATAGTAAAAATCTTGCCGCGGCTAACCCGGTCCTGCTTCACCTGTTTCCCTCTGAAAAGAGCACTCAGGATGCGGGACCGGGGAATCAATAGTAACTTACTCAAAACAATAGATTTAACTAAAAAACGCCCTTCGGAGAGCTGATTAGGTTCCCCGAAGGGCGTCTCTTTCTTCGGACTCACTAGCTAAGTACGCTTAAAAGTGCGTTTACGTTCGATTCTTGCTAGTCTTAGCGAGTCGTCAGAACGTCAAAGTGACTCCGGTTGCGTACTGCCCGTTCACAACGCTCGTAAACGACGTAAGCACGCGCGGACCATTCAGCGCTTGCTTTGCCGCTCCGATGAAGCCTGCGCTGACGTTGAAGCCAATTTTCGCTTTCATCAGCGTTCCGACGCCGATCCCAAGTCCTGCATGAGCACCGTAAGCGAAAGCTGGATTGTTGCCGAGATCGTCTCGTCGTGTACCAAGCCCTGCACCGGCAAATACTTTAATGAGGCTGAGATCGAGCTTTGCCGGTTTAGCGTTCTTAAAGATATGCTGTAAGTCCGTGTCGTAGCGCGGGCCGAGCAAGTAGAACTGCGACTTCGCACTCGGAACAACAACTTGCGCATAGCCAAGACTCCAGTAGTTTGTGATCGGACGGACGGCTTCGATCATCGTGCCGGAAGCACCATTCGTGAAGTGAATGTACTCCGTCGTGACGGAAACATTCACATCATCATTGGGGGCAGGCAATGGCGTAGGTGTCTGCGCTGCTGCCGTTGAAACGAGAAACAGAACTGCGATTGATAATGCGATTCGATTGATCATAAGTCTCCTTGTAAGTTTAACTCTGCTGGACTGGAATTCGGTACACCGCCTTGCACGTCGATCCAGCACTCGCCGCGACGGGTATATTCTTGAATCGTTTCGAACAGCTTCTCAAATGCTTTGCGACTCTCTCCCACGAAGTCAAGTTCGTGTGTCAAGCCGACGAGGATGCAGCCGCGCGAGTCTGTAGGGTAGTTTCCGAAGTGCATCTCGATCTCACTGCGATTTGGAACGTCTTTGAGCAGCGGTACTTCACGTCCGAAGTGCGGCGAGTCGTAGATCGTTACAGGATAGCGGCCCGGAGGAATAGCGCTTCCCGGCAAGCCATCCTTGACTGGCAGCTCCAGTGTATACAGGAAGATTTCGCGCGAATCGTCGATGTAGAGTTCGCCGCATGTGCTGCGCGGCGTGAAGTGCAAGCGCTGGAGCGTGAGATTCATCTCCGCTCCCTGTTGTTCAACTCTTGCCGGATGATCTCGCGCATCTTCTCGTTTCTGCTTTCGAGCAATATGCGCATGTCTGCCATCATCTCTTCGTTAGCGTTGCGTGCGATGTCGCGCATCTTACCTTCCCATTCTTCCGTCGAGCGCTCGCCGGCTTTGTTGCCTTTACCGTTCTGCTGGCGAAGCGCAGCCATGAACGCTGGCAAGAACTTCAGCACCGTGGCCACTAACACCACCGCGACAGCGCCGCCGATGCCGAGCTGTTGTGTAAGTGGATCAAGCATGCCTCACTTAGGAGCCTCCGGGGGTGTAGTTCCGTTGCTCTTGCTTTGAAAACGTAGTACTCCCATCGCTGCCGTCACTAAACTCAAACCCACGGCAAAGAAGTCCTTGATACTTGAAAGTGCCTGATCGATGAGAGCTTCAGTCAACCCGCCATGAAAGATTACAGCCATGTAACCAACGGTGGCTAGAAACGTCACAAAGACGCCCGTATAAAGCAATAGTAATCCAACTTTGTCGCTATCCTTTACGTCCTTGAGCCACCACATCATTTGCTCCTTTTATAGCAATCACAATCCTGCGCCAAACAGTTTTCGTGCGGCTTCGGCATCTTGCCTTCCATGACAATCCAGCGCCACTTCGGATGGATGACTTTTTGCGCCGCGCTTCCTAGAACTTCGAGCATGTCCTTTGTCGTCCTCACGTATAGCTGTCCCCATAGCTAACTGCCGCGATTAAAACTATCAAAAGCGCCAGCCCCGATCTATGGGGTATGATCGTGCGTTCGGATTGTGATCGCATAGTCTCTAAGTTTCTCCTGTTTGATCATGGCTTTACTTCGCCACAATAACTAACGAAGAGGGCGCTGCTGGAATCACTGAGACTTGGGCAGATGCTTTTGGGCTTTCTGCCCCGTTGAGAACGAACGAAACCGCATAGCACCACGTTCCCGCTGTAACAGTCGTATCCGTAAACATAGATGGCGGTGGTGTCGGAGGTACTGTCGTGGACCATGTTCCTGCCATGCCAGGAGAAAGCGGTTGAAAATTTGAAGTCGCGCTGCAATTCCCGCTCGCCCGGTAGACGTTCTGCGAACATGGTGCGCCAGCCGGACAATTCGCAGCGGTATCATCCGTCGATAACGTCCATGTCAAAACTACGGAATGCGTTGACGTTTGCGAGTTAACGGGAATGCAACAAAGTAAAAGAATTAGAGCTAAAAGAATCAGAGTTATCTTTCTCATGTATCCTCCCTTGATAAATCCCATACCCTGCTTGTGTTGCGCTCCCACCATAGGCAAAGATATTGCAAAACTTCCCATGACCGTCTTTCCAGCAACCTTCTGCAACGGCAGGTAAAACGATGACGTTGACACCCGTTGCAACGCCGAAGAACGCCCATGCCGATCCGTAGCCTTCGCTGCAAACTTCGACGCCGTTGTTGTGGCGGCATTTGTGCAAGCCGTAAGCGTGGAGTCCTGCTGCTCCGAGGGCTGCGCTTTCCATGAGCAGGAACCGCTTGTGATGCTTTACCCAATCGAGCGGGCCAGCACTTGACAGAGGTGTTATAATAATAGAAAGGAGTAAACATGCGAAAACTCTCAAGCGCATTGTGCCTCGCAATTATCTTGATCGGCCCATTCTGCCTGCTGCGCACTTTTAACCGTATGGAAACAGCGCGACAAAAAGCGCATATCCCCGACGTTGCATTTGTTGTTCGCATACCGAGCGGAGAAATTTGTGTTGTTCGAGGCACGTTTAATACAGACCCCACTAAACCATTGGTTTCTGATGCCAGCTATGAGTGTGTCAAGCCGTAAAATTGCCAGCAGAGCGGAGAGTGGCGCGAGAATGAGTATCTCTCTCATTAATTGGCACATAGTATCTGGACCACCTCCGTTGCGCTTGCAGTTGGCGTGGTGTTGAAAGTAAACACTACGCCCGTATTCGTGAGCGAAGATGGCGTGAGAAATTCCGACGCCGCGAGAATCGCTTGCGTTCCACCGACCTGATACGCACTGCAAAATGCCGGGGCTGCCAAGAACGGTGTTGGAAAAGTATAAGTGATCGTCGGATTAGCGGCTAATCCGACAGTTCCGTTAGTTATCGTTCCCTGAACAGATTGCGTCGCTCCTGTCAAAGCCGTCCAAGCGGCGGTCGGAGTGTTTCCCCATCCCGCACTGAGGACTAGCTTCGCTGCTGTGATGTTTGTGCCCGTGATGGAGCATGATCCGTATACGTCGATGGCGGTGTTGGCGATAGTGCCTTGCGTGAAAGAGTTGGAACAGGCATCGAAAAACTTAAACTTTCCTGCCGTGGTGCTGAACATCGACATTTTTGCGCCAATGGCGTTGAGCGTCGATGCAAATGCGTTGACGTTGCAGTTGCCTCCTGAAAAGCAGGCAATTAAATATGCGTTCCCGGCGCCAGCATTGTTCGTTTGCGTTACCTTAGTACCACTCAGGTTCGCTGTTATCGTTCCCGATGAGTTGGAAAAGTTAAGGGCACTGTCGTTGTTCCCTTCGTTTGGGCCACCGATGACATCAGCAAAAGAATTAAAAACACCTCCAGTGCCAGCCAATTTGACAGCGATAGCACCTATTACCGGATTAACTCCCCAATAGAAACCTCCGGTGGAATTGTATTGAGCACCAGCCACAAGGTTCAAAAGCAAAGAAGCGCCACCAGCAGCAGGCACGCCATTTGACCCAAAGCAATCTATGGCATTGCCTGTCAGATTGCCTCCGTTGCTTATCGTGAAAGCACAAGGTGTATTTCCAAACCCTTCCGACACAACGTTGCTGATGTAGAGCACCCCGCATCCAGATGCTATAACAGCACCTTGCGAGCTTGTTGCTGCCGTGTCCCATGCGTTGAAAGACATATTCCAAAACGCATCTGATGTGCATCCGGGGGTGCTCCCATTGAATTGAATCAGATCAACGTTGTGCGTCAACCCATTATTTGCTTGCCCGAATCCCCATATTCCCCAATCATGGGCAAACCAGTTTGGAGGGCCTGCAATACAAGCTCTGCCGCCCGTTCCGCCAGTACAGTTGGCGAAATTGGTCGATGGAAGAGGCACAAGCACGCTTGTTGATGAACCTTGGCCAGAGACTTGAGCGCCGGCTTGGGTTAGGTCTGAAATCAGGTTCCCCGCGCATGGGCTGCCGATTGGAAGCGTCACATTGAGCAAGCCGCCAGAGGGTATGGTGATGAATGCCATTCCTGACGGGAACTCTAGTTGCTTGCAGGATGTAGCTGTCCATGCGGCGGCGGCGGCGTTCTGAATCGCCGTCGAATCGTCCTGCGTTCCCCATAGAGCATTGCAAAGCGTGTTCCCTCCGGGCGTGCAAGTTGCGGTTGCGTTGTCTGCCGCGCAGGTTGGGTAAGTTGTCCCAACGTTGATGCTGTTCGCGCTGTTGATCGTGCAAATGAAGCCTTGAGGAACAACCACGCTCCCGCAGCCTGCGCCATTGCAACCATTTGTCAATGCGCCAACGGATGTCGTCCCAAAGAAGATTTTCCCCAAATCGGAGCTAGACCATTGTGCTTCTCCAGCGGGACACGTCACGGTATTACTAGCGTTCGTGAACGTACAATTCGTATCGGCTTTGACATCCCATTTTGCGCCAAAGGACATAGGACTAACATAGCCATCGCCAATAGATACAATGGTAGTTCCGCCTCCACCGCCGATATTCGACTGATAAAAATAACCAATCCATCCCCAACCGGCAAGATTCAACACTGTAAGCACGACGCCTAAGATCGGATGGTTGCCGAAGCCGCGTTGCAGGAGTTTTTTCATCGTATCACTCTCCAATTCCGAGTTACGGCGGTCATCAGTCGTGCTCCGCCTTACAGTCGATCGTTGTAAATTGAGCCGCTGCCGCCGTGATCGAAATCGTTCTCACCGTGATGGCTGCTCCTGTCTTAGCCGCTGAAATATCAATGCCTTGAACGATAGGAACGCCACTGGTTACTACGTCACCTATGCAGACCGCCGTGTAGTTCGCATCAGCGAATGCCGTCGTCCAAGTGATCGTCGTGTCGCAAGTGGCATTTAAAGAAGCTGCAGTAGCACATCCAGCAGTTCGCTTTGTTTGCAGATGCCCGGCACCTATGCCGCCGAATAAAGGAAGAGAAGTTGCCACCGTGGGATCGGCAACCGAAACTACGCGAGCCGCTGCCGTCGCCGCCGGCTGAAACTTGAAATTGTTCGTCGCTGCCGTGCCGAGCCAGAGATTACCGAAAGGAGTGGCGGTCGCACCTACGTCAGTCCCTCCAGCGTTTTGTGGCTGTAGATTGCCAGAAGCGAATAGTTGAGCCGCTGTCCATAGCTGTGATAAGGCCGTTGAAGCAAGCACCCCCGGCCCGCTTGGTAGCGAATTTACGCCGCTTCCGTTTGCGTTAGCAATAAGCGTTGACTGGCCTGTTGAGGAACTGCTGAGTATTAAAGAAGCTACTGTTCCAGTCCCCTGCGTCCCAATTTCTACGATATTCGCTCCGTTGTATGCATGATTCCACAATGCACCGACTGAGCTAACGCTGATGTTATTTCCGATGAAATTTGCCGTCGCTGTCCCGCTCAGAGATACAAAAACCGTGGCAGTTGCTCCTGCACTTTGAATTGTTGTATTAATGAGATTGACTTGGCCTGCCGCCGCTGTGCCCCATGACGCTGCGTTCGTGCTCGTCATGTCGTTTTCAAACTGTCCACCAATGAAGTCAATCTGCGAGACGCCCGGTATCTGGAAATAAATTGGAGCCGAGGCTGTTGAACTATTCACTAAGTGGCAGCCATTACAAAGAATATGAACTGTGCTGCCACTGGTGTTAAGGAACGTCGTGGTCCCAGATGCAAGGCTGAAAAAATCAGTGCCGAAGAATGTGATCGGCCCATTCAAGGGGCTAGGGGCATTCACAAGAGTAGAACACCCGGCTATATCTCCGCCATACCATCTAGCATCATCACCAGGTGAAGCGTATGAAAATCCCGCGTTTCCTGCCGCAGTAGAGCAAATTTCAGCACGTACCTGCTTATAATTGGTAAAAAGCGAGGTATCGGTAATCAACTTTTTGAATCCATTTATATAGAGATGATTTATTTCTGCCTGTTTAGCCCCGTTCGTTGGACCGACAGATAATCCCGTGGAGAGTTGTGTCGCATCTTGTGTAGCGGCTATGATAGAAAAATCCGTCAGCTGTGAATAGAATCCCGTGCTGTTGCCAGTATCGAGCGTCAAGGCCGTACCGGATAAAGGCGTCCAAAGAAGACAACTGGACTTTGTTCCCGAGCCTTCCACTTTTACGGATTTGCCAGACGTGGTAAAGGCAATCGGCGTAGAAAATGAGTAGCATAAGGAACTGCTGGCGATATAAATTTCTCCACCCGCTGCTGGAAGAGCAGCGTATGCCGCATTGAGGCAGGCTCCCATGTCCGCAACGCCCCAGTTGGCAAGACAGGTTGCCCCATCGACAAACAGAATGTTCTCAATATTCTTTGCTTGCAGCGCCCCCGTGAACGTCGCCGTCCCGCTGAACGTCCACGCCGCCGTCACTGTGCAAGCGAGGTTCGCGGCACAGAACGTATTCGTCTGCGGAGGATCGGGCAGATAGATCGGAACAACTTCTACGATCTTCGATTCAGGAACGACGGGCGGATAGAGCGTGAAATCGTGCTCTCGCGCAAGAACAGAAGAAGCGAAAAGAACGAAGACCGTGATGAAAAGTTTTTTCATGTCAGTTTGCCGTTATCTGCTCTAGAATTGGAAAGACTTGCACTGCTGGTGCTGGAGCACAAGAACCACCAGCAGTGAAAGTCGTAGAATATTGAATCGCCACGCCAGATTTCGCGCGGAATACAGTAGTCCAGATCGAAGTCGTTGCCGTGCTGTTCGTGTTTGTTCCAAGCGCTCCGTTGTTGGCGATAGTAAAAGTAGTCGCCCAAGCAGTAGAAACAGGTGCTGCTCCATTCGGGTCTTGAAACTGAAGTGCAGGCGTTACGGTCGTACTCCCAGCGCATGCAGTACCTAGCGCCGTTTGGTCCATGTAGACACTGAAGCGATAAGTAAGATTCGCTGATGGCGTAACCATCAGCGTTGAAGCAATGCTGATAGTTCCTGCCAGCGCAGGCGTATTGTAAACCGTCTTAGGGACTATTTGAACAGCGGCGATTTCAGGGCTGAATAAGTCGATAAGGAACGGTCCTGGACCAGCAGTGTTCGTCGATAACACACGACCAATGACTTGTCCGCTAGTCGGATAAATAGCTCCAGAGTCGTGACAGAGAGCAGCAGCAATACTGGACGTTTGAACGTAATCGCCAGCCGTAGTAGCTCCGTCGAAGTTGCAATTCACTGCTCCACTTTGCTGAATCGTCGCCGTACCTGTCCCTATTGCAGCACCGGCTACGGTAATACCGATGATACCATTTGTATCGGAAGTTGAAGCAAATTGAGCAGTAGACGGCGCGCCTACCAACTTCGTTAAATCATTTACGACCGTTCCTGAAGCAGAGTTAGCAACATTGATATATGTCGCCGGTCCGTTCGTGTTCGGCGTGCCGCCGATCGTAGGATTGGTAAATGTGCCGTTCGTAGAAACTGGAGCAGTGAGAACAGGCGCCGTTAGCGTCTTGTTCGTAAGCGTCTGTATTCCTGTCAGCGTAACAAAACAATCCCACAGCGTCGAGAATCCACGAAAGCATGGAATGTCCGTGCGATAGATCAATTCTCCCGCCGAGCCGGAGGGATCACTCGACTGCCCGAGAAGAAACAATGCTTGCGCCTGATTGATGCTTGCATACGCCGAAACTAGATCGACAGTGCGCTGCAAGACACCACTGAAGCAGTCGCTGCCTTGCACGCCGCCAAGACCTTTGCTGTAGATGATGAAACGATACGAAGCATTCTTGAGCCAAATCGATGCGAAGCCGCCGATGTCGAGAACGATGGGGTTCGGGGCGATGACCGTGCCAGTGCCATCTGTGTAGGTGGCGAGAGGCGTAGAACTGTTCGTGACGTTCGTGTAGACGCATCCGGAAGCGAGTGGTATGCCCGTGGAAGTGAAGAATTGCTGCGCGGGAGTTGGAGTGAGTGCGACGGCGACTTGGGCATGAGACTTCACCGCGAAGCACAGAATCAGAACTACTGATGCGAGAAACTTTCTCACTTCGGCCCTCCATAGATATTGGTCGGCGCTCCCGCTTCCATCAAGTACTTCGAGTTCGGCACGGCAGTCGCCACATCAATTCCACCAGGATTACGAATCAGTTCTCGCAGCGCGTTCAAGTCACCGCCACGCGCCATGTGAACTAGAAGCTGGCGGTCGTAACTGACGAGCGTGCGGTTGATCGGCGGCGGTGGAGAGAGCGGCGTGACGATCTTCGACGGCTCAGGCGTCGTGAACTTACCGACGAACGGCGTAGGCGAGCCTTCCGGCAAACCGCCTGTCGCGGAAGTGGCCGAAGCGCCAGGCTCGGGGAGCTTCAAGTTCCCGATCGGAGAAGTCGTCGAAGTCGCACCGGCAAAAGGAGATGGTGCAACAGGCTTAGGAGCGTTCTTCGTCACCGTAGCCGCTGCACGATCAGAAACTCTCTGCGCTGCTGCCGCTTTACGATCTAATGCTTCTTGTTCCCTTCCGCGCCGCATCAAATCTTCTGCTTTTTGCATGTATGAAACAGCTTCAGTGCGCGCCGTCGCTGTTGCTTCAGATTCAGGAAAAAGCTTATCAAGTAAAGCAGGCCCAAGTTTATAACCAGCAGCAGCACCAAGATATTCATGGCCAATAGCTGAACCAACTCCTGCACCAGCAGACCCGCCAACTATTTTCCCAGCAAGTTCAGCACCCGAAGTAAGCTTCCCACCTTCGTGAATAGCTTCACCAATAGATTCGCGAGCTATGCCAGCAACTTCTCCAGCTTTTCCTGCTGTCTGTGCGCCGCCGAGAATTGTCGCAAGAGCACCAACTACTTGACCTGGACTTTTTGCTTTAATTGCATTCTCCAAGTTCGTTGCTGTTGCTTCAATAGGTTTGGCTGCATTAAACGGGTCTTTCAAAACGCTCATACCGAAGTTAGAAAGACCTTCAAGCACTTGACTGCCAATTTCTTTCAAGCCTTCAGTTTGTCCGCCACGATCTTCAGCTTCTTTGATTCTATCGGCATCTAATCCCATACCTCTCGCCACATCCATGCCGAATTTCCGGCCGGAAAGATATTTCTTTGCATCAACATCAGCAAACGAAAATCTTCCCTTCGAAGGTTTGTCAACATCAGTGAGCGTAAATGCTCCAGTGCTCATTCTGCGTCAAAACTCCCATCAGGATAAAGTTTCGTGATTTTCATGGACTTACCTTTGATTGTCACGACATCTCCGACTTTATGCGCCGCTGGAGCTGCTTGTGTTTGAGTTTCGACATGTCGCGTATTCGTCTCTGCCGCTTTGTCGAGTGTCGTGATGACACCGCCGCGATCCATTACCATCGTTTTATTAGGATCAAGGCCAGCGTTCGCAACGACCATGTTCGAAGCATTAACCATGGAAGAATGCTTTGCATCGATCAGGCCATCAACGAGCGCGGTAGCTTCTTTCAGCGTATCTTCCGGGATACTTCCGCTTCCAGTCTTGGAAAGAAGAGAATCAAGCTGGCGATAGAGACTCCCAACATGCGGCCCCGCTGCATTAACTTCCGTCTGATTGATGCGATGCACTCCAGCGAACGATGTGACTCCTAGAGCTATCATCAAAGGTTCTAAACTAGCCGCTAGTTCGTTCCCATTTCTAGCTTGCATCACTGTGTTCTTCGTGCTCTGTGCTTGCGCTAAGAAGTTCGTGTAGCCATGCTGCGGATCGGCGAACATCTTGTCTAGTTGCTCAAGCCCATTCTTCTGAAGCGCATTAGCGAACGTCGCTTGTCTGGAAAGCGTGGCGCGATAGTTCTCTTGCTGCTGCTTGTACGTTTCCAGTGGCGTGATCTGTCCGAGTTGCCGTTGATGCTCGATAGCAAGAGATGTATCCGCCGCCGCTTTGTTCGTATCAGCAATCGTCTTAGAGAGCGTTGCTTGCCGTTGTGCTTCAGCCTCTGCGTCCGTAGGTGCTTGCCGCTGTTCGCGAAGTTGTTTCTCCGTGTCGAATACCCATTTCGGCCCCATCATGGAAGTTTCTACGGATTTGAAGCCAGAAGGTGAATGATCTTGCGCCAAACTTTGCGCGAACGGAAGAACAGTCTTAGGATCGGCTCCTGCCTGCAAGAGCCTGCCAACAGAAGCCTTCAACGAAGATTGGAATTGATTGTCGTCAGTGATGCCCTTCAATGATTCGAATTCATTCATTCCCATATCGAGCATCTTCGTATGATTCTCAAGTTCTTTTTCTGTCAACGTTGCCGCTTGCGTTTGCATCGTGACGCTTTGCGTTCTAAATTTCATCAGCATTTCTGGCGGGACTTTACCGGAATTCACAGCATCGGCATACGTCGCATTAAGATCGCCTTTATTTCTAGTGAAAGATTCCATGAGCGCATGGCTACCTGCTTGAGCATCGCGTGCTTCTTGAAGCTCAATCTCGCCCATTTGCTGCTGCTGAAGCGCAGCTTTGATCTGCGTCACTTCGCTAAATTGCTTCAGCGGAGACTCAGGCTGGTTGATCATCAATGCAGGGAAACCACCCATTAGCCTGGCACACTCCCTCCTGTAAAGATATTATTCACGGCAGGATCAAAACCAGTTCCAGTGCCAGCACCGCCAGGATTAGAACCTCTCACCCCCCCGCCACCAAGCAAAGATTGCAGCAACGCATACTGACTGATGTTGTTAAACCCGCCAGTCAATGCATTTGCAATTCCAGCATAACCACTTGCTCGCGCCGTACCACCATAGAGCAAAGAGTTGCCGATCTGTGAGCCAGCCGTAGCATTGATGTTCGTGACGTTCCTTGCCGTATCTTGCCCGAGCTGCCCGAGCGTCGTCGCCGTCGTTTGCCCCATGCCACTGACCGACGCGAGACGATTGAACTCGTTCGTCTGATTGTTTTGAAACTGATTATACTGTTGCAAGTACTCGTTGAACGCACGGTTATACGTCTCGCTGTACGTCGTGTCAGCAAGTCCTTGATTAAATTGCGAAAGCGTCTTGAGCGTCCCCGTAGAGAGAAGATTCCCGCTCGCCGCCGCGCTGTTCTGAATCGCACCACTGCCAGCTCCTGCCAAAAATTGATAGCCTGGAGTCGCGCGAGCTTCTTCTGCCGTTGGCGGCTTGAAGGTTCCCGTCCACGGAGTCAATAACCCTTGCCCTGGAGTTTTGAGCAAATCAGCAAGCGTGTTGATGGAAGATGTTCC